>OIDA01000388.1_pt1 | contig 16018 bp, 18 predicted proteins | sample 1581451 | NCBI WGS metagenome assembly OIDA01 (sample SAMEA3882552, study PRJEB24775) | human gut metagenome | biome: human-associated habitat; feature: intestine environment; material: feces | place: Netherlands | collected 2009/2010
ATGCTGTTTCGCTTTATGCCGAATACAATGTTCAAGCAATTTGGCTTCAAAAAAGCTGATGTGATCAGCTTGTGCGGTACGATGACGGAATTGGATTTCAGGAAAATATCGACAGGGTGACACAGGCGTTTTATCATGAGAATCCACAGGATGACTTAAAGCATTTTGGAATGGGTATGTATATCAGCCGTATCTACTGCGAACGGCATGGTGGGAAACTGCTGATAAAAAATGTAGCAGATGGCGGTGCGGAAGTTGAGGCAGTGTTTAAAAATTATGTATTAGAAGAACAACAGCAGAAATAAATGGCTGTTGTTTTTTTGTTGTGATTTGTAGGCTATGCTGTTTGTAGAAAAAAGAAAGGCGGGATGACTTATGAAAGCAATCATAAAAAGGAATCTGAAAAATTATCTTAAAAATCCGATATTCTGGATCGGTTTGATTGTTGTTTTAATCAGTATGTACCAGACACTTGCACCCTATCTGTCCATTCATTACGTGAAGTCGGATGAAACCTTCAGGAAGGTAAAAATGGCCTCCGATGGGGATGTTATGGAGGGATGTATTCCGGCAACACCGGATAAGGAGAGAGAACTGTGGGAGAAAGAGATTGTAAAGATACTTCAGGACACAGAGAATGGGTTTGGCATGTCGGAAGTAGAGGCGGAGGCAGTGATATCTGAGATGAAACAGATGAAGATTACGGAGGCGTGTCAGTATCTGAAAACGGAATACCACTTTAATGGTGCCAATTATGTGTATGAGGACGTTTCATGGTATCAGGGAAGCCCGGAGGAAGTCAACCGGTATATCAGAGAAAATCTTGAGAAACATCCATTCTCCTATTATTTCGGAAGAAAATTTACAGATTTTGCAAGCCTGCATATGGCATTCTTTGCAACGGTTCTGCTGGCGTTTTTATTTTTCCAGGATATGAGGAAAAATACTTATGAATTGCTGCACACCAAACCGATGACGGCTTTTCAATATATTGCCGGGAAAATAAGCAGTGGATTTCTCATTATGACGGCGGCACTGGTCATTATGAATATCGTATTTATCATTTTGTGTTACGCCACGGCAGTAAAATCAGGATTTGCTATGAACATACTGGATTTTGTTCAGAATTCGATCCTGTATGTCCTGCCGAACATCCTGATGATCTGCTGTGTGTATGCGGTTACAGCGCTGCTGTTTAAGAATCCGCTTCCAGCGGTTCCGGCGCTGGTTCTTTATATCATTTATTCTAATATGCTGACATGGGATAGCAAAGGACAGTGTCATGCAAGACCATTCTCTATTATGGTTCGATTTCCGGGGAATTTTTTTGAAACGGAATTGCCACATCAGGTATATCTCAATCAACTGCTTCTTGTGGCAGCATCCATACTGCTCATGTTTATAGCGGTGTGGATGTGGAAAAGGAGGAGAGTATATTGAAGAAAGAAGTAAAAATATGTATGCCATATTATAAAATTGCATATTCAATCGCTTTTGTTGTGATATTGAGTGCAATCCAGCCTGTTGTATATGCGAATGAAATCGGGCAGGCAGTAGAAAGAGCTGTTTCGCTTCTGGCAGTCGTTTTCTGTGCAGATACTTATCTGGTGGAAGTGCAGAGCAAACGCTCGGAAGTATTCTGCCTTTATAATCTAAAAAAGCAGGCAGGGGTAGTTTATAAAAGACTATTTGTGCAGGTAGCTTATCTGATTGGAATCAGTTTGTTGGCATATGGACTCTTTTATTGGCAGAAACCGGTGAATCTGACAGAAGAATTAGATGGCGGTGCCTTGTTTGGAATTTATTGTATTGCGATTCCCGGAACTGTTTTGTTTTGGAGTGTGCTTTCCGTAACTGTCAGCAATCTGGTTCGAAACAGATGGATTGGTATGGGTGTCGTGCTGCTTTTCTGGTTTTTCTCTATTTCCGGAAAGGCAACTCAGTTTTTGAAAAACTGGGGACCATTTTCCTACGGAACTTGTGATTTCGGTAAGCTGACAGAGTGGAGATGGCTTGGCGGGAAGGTGCTGTGCGTGGTATTTGCGGGGATGATGCTTGCATTTGTTCCTAAGATATTAAAGAAGAGAGGGTAAGATTATGAGTATAAGAATAGACGATTTAACAGTAACATTTAAAAATGGAGTGACAGCGGTAGATCATGTGGATCTGGAAATCCCACATGGGATATTTGGTCTGTTAGGTGAAAATGGTGCAGGAAAAACAACGTTGATGCGGGTGCTTACAACGGTGCTTGCACCCACAAGTGGAAAAGTTCTGTTAGATGGTACGCTATATTGCGAAGCAAATTACGAAAAGATACAGAAAAAGATTGGGTATCTGCCACAGGAAATTGATCTGTATCCGTCTTTGACTGTTCGAGAATGTCTGGAGTATATGGGAGATCTGGCTGGAATTGAGAAAAGAGAAAGCAAGAAAAGGATTGATTACTATCTGGAGAAGACCAGTCTTGCAGACCATCAGAAAAAGAAAATGCGGCAGCTTTCAGGTGGAATGAAGCGAAGAGTTGGATTAGTGCAGGCATTACTCCATGAGCCGGATTTTTTAATTGTGGATGAACCAACAACAGGGCTCGATCCGGAGGAACGCATCCGTATCCGTAATTTACTGGTAGATTTTGCAGAAGAACGCACCGTATTATTTTCAACGCATGTGGTGGAGGATCTGATGGCAACCTGTAATCAGCTTGCGGTTATGAAAAAAGGTAGATTCCTTTATACAGGAACAATGAGGGAATTATTGAATAAGGCAAGAGGGCATGTATGGGAATGCTGTACAGAGGACGAAAGCCTTGCAAGAGAATTAGAAAGAAAATATCATATTTCCAGTAAGCAGTATACGGAGGAAGGAATTAGATTAAGACTGTTAGGGGAGAATATGCCGTCAGAAAGTGGATGTATAGCTTGTGACGTAACTTTGGAAGATGCATATATCTATGTAACCAATCGATAAACATTGTTAATGAGGAGTGAAAGCTAAATGCTAAGAAAAGCAGGTGATGTTATGGGAAAGTGATGATTCTTACCATTTCTGATTCCGAAGAGGGAATCCTGAATAAAATTAAATCAGTTCTAGCCTGCGAAAGTACGTTAGAAGTTATGGAGATTACAAATTCTGAAAAGTTGACATTCCAAGGTTTGGAAATAGACCAGCTTCAGCGGAGCGTAATCAAAGATGGTAAGGTTGTGGAACTTACCAGACATGAATATGACCTGCTTTTTTATCTGGCCTTATCCCCCAATCGGGTATTTACAAAAGAACAGATTTACCAGCATATTTATGAGGATGTGGAGTCAGAAGTGGATAACCGTGTCTATGGGTTAGTCAAGAATCTGAGAAAGAAAATAGAAGAAAATCCGGAAGAACCGCACTACATAGAAACGATACGTGGTGTAGGCTACCGTTTTCGGGCATAAAAAGAGCCGTCCGATTGGGCGGCTCGAAGTATTTAAACAGCAGTTTTCTTCACTGCCTGTTTATAGTTACCGGTAGCATCGTAATCTCCAGAGAGGAGCAGATTCTGGCGAAATTGCTCCAGTTTGATCTTGAAGCGTTTCCCATCCTCAACAGTCGTAAGCATGGTAAGAGCTTCTAGCATTCCCTGAATATATCCGGTTAGCAGGTAATATCTGCAGGGTTCTTCCGATGGTGAGATATTGGACAGGGTTTCTTCCAGATGTTCCTGACGTTCCCTGAGCCATGCATCCCAGACATCCAGTTCCAAATCAGTCATGGTGTTCCTCCTTTAAATCTGATGATAATCGTCTTTGGTGTGGAGGGGAGAAGTTTCATGCACAAGCATTTTTCTGCTCCAGATCCAAATATGGATTTGTAAATTCAAAAATAATAAGTTCATCCGCATCGAACATGAGCTCCAACTCTTTTAGTGTAGCTGCTGGATATCCGCAATCTCTGAATCGTTCTAATACGTCTGTTTCCGTTTCAAATGGTTCACCGTCTTCCAGCTTTTCTCCGATTATTAAGCCACATGGAGTCAATAGGCTTTCTTCATATAAGCGGACACAATATCGGTCAGGGAAAAATAGGTGTGCTTCATCCGTGTTATAATAAATTCGTTCTCCAGGTTCTATGCTTTGCATCACAAAGGGAACATGATATGCAGCGGCTATCGCCTGATATGCTTCATAAAGTGGAGTCCATGCTGTCTCTAAAGAAAGTAGAATATACGTATCATTCCATTCCATGTAGCTGACATTTCCACGAAGAGATATTCCGGTGGAATCTATTTTCTTGTGGGAAAATAAATTGCCAATCCAGCATAAATCAGGATTCTGGTTCAGAATGATGTAGGTTTCCAGGTCCTCCCACAAGTCATATAGTCCTTCCGGATTTCCTTCTGTATAAAAGATCACATCATCACAGCAGATATTTGCCATTACACATCCACCTCCGTTCCAAAAGTTTCACCCATATTCTGGTTGGAAACCGTAAGGTTTACAGGGGATAAGGTGCCAGAGGCAAGCCATTGTTCGATTGCATCAATTACCTGCTCCAGCGTGTCGTTATAAGCCACATTGCAGTCTTCCAGTCGGAGAAACTGCAGGTATGCTTCATGAAGAAGGCTTGGATCATCACGCAGCGTTTCATATGGAAGGTTGCAGAGTCCGATTCTTTCCTCCAGACGTTCCATGGAGCGGCGGATGAAGTCGCAGGAAATAAATTGTTCCCGGTAGATGTTATAAGCAGCTTCAAGCTGGTCATAGGTCAAAATAAATGAGACTTTCTCGCAAGGATTAGATGGTTGTTCTTTCATGGTAAATTCCTCCATTCATACTATGATTGGCTGGTGGTACGGATTCTCTTTGTTCGGGAGTAAGATGTACCAGTAGTTTCCAGCGCAGGTCGATTTCTCGGTGAATCCAGGTATCATTTTCATAAACTTCATGTGTCAAAAAATTGTAAATTGTCGGTTCTTTTTCTATATCATCCAGATCTGCGACCAGACAAGTTGCCTGATTCACATAGGGCCAGAGTGCCTGTTCGACCATATGGCGTAGTTCCAGTATCAGAGGATATATCTGTCCTACATCATAGGTTTTGGACATGCAGGAGCTGATTTTCTTCAGCATCCCGGAAGTTTGTATCATCTGGTTGATGACGGTACATTGTTCCTCCACATCTGCATCCGGATTCAGGACCAGCCGGTGGAGCAGCACAGATTTTGCATAGGCAGAAGCGGTCAGGTTGATGTTTCTGACCAGTTCTTCATACGGCTGCTTATACTGTGTCTTCAGCACTTCCAGAGGCACATGTTCCCGGTTCTTCTTTAAGGTGGAGAGGAGCCCCGAAAGGCAGCTCTCCAGTTCTTCCATTCTTGTCAAGCACACATCGCCTCCAGCTCCATCGGAACACGGGTGTAGCTGAGACGGTAAATACTGTTGCAGGTCTCAAATACCACACCGTTTTCGGATACTTCCAGAATACTCTGCACCGGACTGGTAGCAAAGGTCTGGTTATAACTATAGATCCACGCCCGTTCTCCCAGATGGAGGGGCAGGGACAGGATTCCGGTGAGGACATATTCTTTCTTTTGGGTGGTGTGTAAGGTTATATTTGTATTCTTCATTGATTTCACGCTCCTTTCCTTACTTAATTTTGTTTGCAATTACGGCAGCGACCAGTTTAGCGCATCCCAATTCCATCTCGGATAAATGCTGTCCGGTTCTGGAACAGAGAAGAAGTGCCAGCGGCTCTCTGTCTTCCCTTAAAATCGGGAAAAAAGCACAAACCGGTTGACGGGTGTTGGATACCGGGTAGACAGGGCAGTTCTCAGCAGAGATCAGTTCCTGGCCGTCCGCAACCAATTCGGCGAGTTCTTCTGTAACGGGAGTGCCTTCCGGAAGATAGATGCCCGCAGATACGAGTATGTGAGCCTCACTGCAAATTGCGATACCACAGTGGATGACACTGTAGAGGACGGAAAGATAGGAAGCCATTTCCTCTTTTCCGTTTAAGTGGGTAGGGCATTTGCGTAAAAGCAGCTCCATTCCCACATTTTCCAGTTCCAGTGCATCTCCGTCTGAGAGCTTCATTTGTTTCCGGATTTCTGCAGGGATGACGATACGCCCCTGAGAGTCCATGGTCCGGATGAGTGCAATATTCATAACTAAAGTCTCCTTTCTTAAAAAGAGGAGAAGCAGTAAAGTACCGCTTCTCTTCTGAAAATTTAGGCAGCGTAAGGCGGAGCCTGTGCTGTCTGTTGCATTTGACTGTTCTGCTGGTCTGCCAGCATCCGTTTTCCGTTATTGATCAGTGATGCAGCAATCACCGTTTCCCAGTTGGAAATATAGGAATCCGTCCGCTTCAGAAGCGTGAACAGATCCATGTCGGTAAGCTGGATGGCTGTCGTCTTTTCGGACTGGAAGCTGCGTGGCTGCATGTAGGAACCACCGTTCTTATTCTGTGCTTTGATGCCTTTCCCATTTACAATCTGGATTTTCCATGGGCTTTTCATAGGCTGCCCTTTGGAATCATAGGGATGTCTGGAGATATAAAACATCTGGGCTGTGGAATAACCGTTCTGATCGGGATTGCCGTAGATCTTGCTCTGGCTCCATTCAAATTCCTGAAAACCGGAAGTGATCCGGGTTAAGAGGAACTGGATCTGTTCCGGTGCCAGGTTGAAACGGGTGATGATATTCCGGTCTCCGGTACCGTTGGAATAATCCTGAATGGTGATGCAGATTAAAGAATGTACTTTATGCCCGTTTTCCTGATATTCCCCTTTGGCATGTAGCTGTGCATAGTTGCCGAGTGGTGCGTAGCGGAGCCGGTCATAAAAGGCAATGAGTGCCCGGTCATTCTGGATCTTGCAGATCTGGTCGGTAATCCGGTTTTGATAAGTTTCATTCATGAGTATTCACCTTCCTTTATTTGAGATGCTGTTTGACAAGCTGTGCCATATTCTTTGGAAGCTCTTCCAGTTTCGTGATATCCAGGAATCCGTCCTTGTAAATCCTGCGGATATTTTCCTTATCGTCACCAATGGCAGCCGCAAACAGGATGACATCCCGTTTTTCGTATTCTTTCTTGATGCCCCGCAGATCTGCCTCTGCTTCCGTTCCGCTGTAGCCGTAATCGGCTGGCTGACCGTCAGAAATCAGGATCAGCAGCTTCTGAAGCTCCGGGCGTGTGCACAAATGCTCTGCTACGAAGCGGAGAGCTGCGCCGTCCCGGTTCCCGTTGCGGTCGCACATATCCATCAGCCGGTAACAGTCCTCATTGTCCACAGAATCAAATTCTGCATAGGAGTAAAGAGCAACGCCGCCTGCATCCGTGGAATGCCCGTAAATGGTGATAGGGATACCGAGGCTTTTACAGAAATCATAAAGGACAATGGCAGTCTTTCTTGCATGTGTCATCCGGTCACCCCAACCCATCGAACCACTCTCGTCAATCAGGAGGGCAACAGCCAGACGTTTTTCCTCTCCTGGAAGTCTGGTTCTGGTAAAGATGGTTCCGTCTGTCTTATAGAGAGCATGGGAGTCCAGACGTTTTCCAAACAGGAGATTCTTCTGCTTTCCGCCTTGCTGTTCTTCTTTCAAAAGCGGCAGGATGGTGCTTTGCAGCTTTTTGGAAGCCCGCAGGAGCGGGGGAGCAACTGTCTGGTATTCATTCTTCAGGTAATCGGAAACACTGGTCAGGCGATGGATGGTAACATGGATGCCTGCATGGGCATTGCCGTAATGAATATCATTGGCTGTTTTCTGCAGTTCCTCGGTCAGTTCCGTCTGACAGTCTTCCTGCACCTTTTCTGCAGCCACATCGTTCAAGATCCGGAACAGATCCTCTGCAGCATGCTCATAGCCGCTGCCCTGATACTGACTGACATAAGTGACGCCGGGGTTGTTTTCATCCAGAATGGTATTGGTCTTTGTAAGAGCGATGCGCCCGCCTTCTTCCGAAAGCACCTGTTTGGCTTCCTCTATAGCATCCTCTTTGGTACGTGGACCGGAAGGAGCATTGCCCTCATCATTCCCGCTTCCTTTTGGGGAAGCTGGTTTGATATTCTTTGGAATGGCACCGCTTTTTCCGGTCGGAAGAGGAGCGCCGCTGCTGACTTCATCCCCTAGAAGATCTTCCAGAGCATCGGCAGCGGAATCCTCGCCATGCATTTCCAATTCCTCCCGTGTTTTTTCGATGAGCGGCTGGATATAGTTCCAGGTCAGGGCTAAGAGCGCATTGGAAACCAGCATCCGGTCAGTGCCTTTTTCCGATTCCATTGCCGTATCCAGAAGATCGGTACAATCGGAAATGGTATCCAGATAATCCCCCTGATAGCCGGTGGGATTGTTGATGTTTCCGGTCCGGCAATAGGAAAGGATCAGGTTGGCAATGATGGAAAATGGCTGGTATTCTTTGTCAATTTGTTCCTGTATGGAAGGAATCTGTTCGGACATACGCAGGTTATTGAGTTCAATCCCCTGTCGGAAGGTGCCGTGGAATTCCTCACACATACGGTCTTCAATATGGATGTCTTCCAGAATGTTTTGAAAAGTTGCGGCGCATCGTGCCAGTGTCAGGCATCCGGCTTTGTCCTTTTCTTCTAACACTTCTTTGATCTCCTCCAGTGCTGTCTGATAAGCTGGAAGGGATAGCTCCGGCTCCTTCGGATAGAAGGAACCGTTTTCCAGACTCCTCAGATGAACAGCGTGGGCTGTGAAATCAGAATAGAGTAAGTGCCCCACTTCATGCCCGGTGAGCCCTGTCAGGCTCTGGGAACGTAAGAAACGGGTGGGGAAAGACTGGGTGATCGGGTTCGCTGCGTTGAGATGTACCTTATAATTGTCGGTATATGCAACGCCTGCCTGTTCGGAAATGTCCCAGTCCAGCAGTACCTGCAGTCCATACCGGTAACGTCCGGTAACGGTTCTGGCAAGGGAGGTCTGGTACTTCTGATAGGCAGCGGAGAGGAATAACTCCTCATCCGCAATGGAATCCTCTTTTGCCCGGATTAGTTTCTTTAAATTTCTTTGGCTGTGATTCACGTGATATTCTTCCTTTCTTTTCTTAGATTTTTTGTCAGCAGTTCCTCCATCGTGCAGCCGTAATACACAGCAAGGCGAAGGACGGCATAAGCCATCGGGGAGGAGTTTGCATTTTCATAATTCATAATGGTTTTCGGGGGAAGATTTAAGATTCTGGCAACTGCCTTTTGTGATAACTTCGGTGTTTTGGCTTGCCGGAGATAAGACAGATTATCTGCCAGATGCTTTCGGATCTGGGCTTCTGTGAGTGCTGCTTTTCTCATAGGCGTGTCCTACGCAGCAAGCACAGTATCCAGACAGCTTTCTTCCACTTCCGTACGGTTCTCAGCATCGGCAGAGGCAGAGGCAAGCACCGTGTAACGGGCCGCTTCCCGGATATCCCCGCAGACCATGTAGGACTGCACCCAGGAAATCAGCTCCCTCATGCCACAGCAGCCATCTGTAATGAGATTTTCCCGGCAGTAGACAGCCATGGATTTGACAATGCGTGTCATCAGACGTACCGTTTTTGCATCCTTGCATCCGGTAACAGCCATGGCACGTTCTACCTGTGTATCCTCATCCGGTTCATCCAGATCAATCACAAGGTTCATTCGGGAAATGACAGACTGGTTCATCTGTTTACAGCCTGCATAGTCATTGTTTGTGGTGATTACGATGGTCGTATCCGGATGACGGTGGATGGTTTCTCCGTTTGGAAGATATACGCTGTTACAGCGGTCTAAAAGGGAGTTAAGTCCAACCAGTACACCGGGATTAGCAATGACCGTAGGCTCCTGTATCTCAAGAATATACCCATAGCGGATGGCTTCGACTAGAGGCGTATCCACATACTGGAAGTTCTGTCCGGAGGTGTGTTCCTTATAATAGCTGTGCATTTCATCAAAAATCGTATCGATCAGCTTCTGGTAGGTGTCCTCGGCAGAAATTTCTTCATCATAGTTTCCGGTCAGCTTCTGATAGGCACCGGAGGGATCTAACTGGATTTCCTGAAAAGACGGGTACTGCCGCTGAAGCCGGGTGCGTTTTCCGTCCACATCCGGAAGAATCTGACCTAAAAGGTCGAATACCTCTGTATTTGCGGAACAGGTAATGCAGCGGTAAGGAAGGTGAAGTGCGGAAGCAATGGCTTTGGCTCCTTCGGTCTTTCCGGTACCTGCCGGTCCCCGTAAAAGAAAATTCCGCATCGGCTGTGTGGTATCCGTTGTCAGTTTTGCGTGTTCGCAGATCCGTTTGATTTCCGGAGGGATGATGTACCACTCTGCCAATGTCGGAACAGATACCTCCTCTTCCGGAGACAGCCTTCGGGATGCGGTCAGGATAAATTTCCCAACAAAATCATCTCTGGAAATGGCTGCCTGTGCTTTCTTAAATCCACTTCCTGGACGTAACACCTGAAAGTCTCCATGGAGCACTTCGGTTGGTGCATAGACCCCCTTCTGGATATTTAACGGTTTGATCAGCGACAATACGCCGTTTGCCGGAAGGTCAATCTTAACACCACCGGTCGGGAGACCTGATGCATAGCGGGTTCTCCGGTAAATGTTGTCGCAGAGAACGGCTGCTGTTTCCGCAGCGGCGTCCAGATCGGGATAACCGTTGTCCCGGTGCGCTTTTAATTCCTGATACTTTTCATTACACTCTTCATCTGCCAGAAAAACCGGCATCAGTGCGAACAGCAGAGCCGCACCGGACTGTTTGGAGTCTTTAAATTCGTATTTTTCCGGTGTGCTTTCCACATCCGGCGGAGGAGTATAGCAGCCTCCGTAAAACTTTCCGTTTAGCTGGTTGTAGACAACCACCTGAAGATCACCGGTTTTGCTCGGATATTCCGCCACAACAAAATTGTTGGATTGGGTACCGACCGCCCCAAGCTTTTCCGGCGGGGTACTGCCAACCGGGTTTTCCAGCTCCAGATAAGCAAGGACTGCCCGCAGGGTAGCTGCATGAAGCGTGGATTTTTTCCGTGGCTGAGTACAGTATTTGGATGCAATGTCATCAAAGATTGCATGGTCCGTATAATCCTCAAATGGTTCCGGGAGTTTGCGTTTGAACCCCCAGGTTGCTACGATGTTATTTGCCATGATTCGTTCCTCCTTCTTATGAGATCCAGGACAGTTCCAGTGCCTGCTCGGTCTCTTCTGTGGTCAATTCATCTTCAGTAAAAATCTCCGTCAATTCGCCCCAGTAATCTTTGGGCGGGAAATGTTCCAGCTTTCCCCGGACTTCCGGTTCAGTGCCGTTCAGAATATAGACATCTCCCTGCTCGTTGATAAACAGCTTTTCATAGCCCCTTGCCTGTAAGTCACCGACCAATTCCATCAGTAGCGGTTTCCCAATCAGGGAATACCATGATTTGGGATTAACGGCTGGTCTGGAATCCGGATTTCCTTCTGACGGTTCCTTTTTATGTAAGGATTCAATGGTCATCATCTGAAGCGTCAGACTGCCACGGGCATCCATGAGAATTTCCGCAAAATTATAACTTCCGGTATTCCGTGTGCGAATCCGTAATGGTTCCCCATCCAGTATCTGGGAGAGCGGTGGTTCTTTCACAAAATCCCATGTGGCATCCGGGAAGGCTTCCTTGAGCTTTCCGGTAATCTGGAATTTGATCTGTCTCCAGAGAATGGTTTCCAGATCAGGTGTTCCTTCCAGATGACGAGTTCTTTCTGGGCGTTTTCGTAGCTTATGCTCCCTGTTTTTCAGGCGTTCCGTGAAAAGCGGGAGAAGATAACTGAACAGCGTGACTCCGATACCGATCAGGGCAATGCCTGCAATCAGAAGCCGGTTGGCATCCTGTGGTACGAAAAGTGCTGCAAGAAACAGTACAAGCACGACAAACTGTAAGAATTTTTTTCGATTTGATTTTTTCATGAGCTGATTCCTTTCTGATTCATGATTCTTAGACAAGCCCGGAAGCTGGATGGGAAATCGCCGCTTCCGGACATGAAAAAGAGGAACTGCATCATCACAAAGATGATAAATGCAATTCCTCAACATAGGGTTCCTTGAGAGTTAATAGGGCAACTGGGATGCCATCTGTTCAGGCACATTTTGAAAGCCGTCAGTTGGCTGACTGCCCGGCATACCTCCGTAATTTGGCATTCCGGTATAACTGCCCTGCGGCGGGTAGCTGCTCTGTGGCTGACCGGTTCCGTTTGGCGGAGCCTGATACTGTCCGCCATTTGCAGGAGGCGTGTAGGCACCGTTAGCAGGAGCCATTCCCTGCTGTGGATAGCCGCCAGGCATTGCCTGATTCTGGTAGCTGCCATTGGGATTTCCCTGCATTGGGTAGCTGCCATTGCCGGCTGCACCGGGCGTTGCCGCACCACCATTCGGCTGGCTGTTCTGGTTTGCACCCGGATGTCCGGTATTGCTGTCAGAACGGTTGGATGGTACAAAGTGCCAGTCCTTGACATTGATCCTCGGACCGGCATTTGCCTGCCCCGCATTCTTTCCTTTCTGATAAATGAACGGATGAAGCTCCAGATCACCATAGATCATCAGCCCGGTTCCTTTCTTTACGCCTGCTTTTGCTAAGCGTTCTGCAAGGAACTTGTTAAAATAGCACTGATAGTAAATGGTTTCTTCCTTTCCATCCTGGCCTCGCTGTGAAACTGCAATGTCCAGAGAAACATATTCCGTACCGGAATTTTTTCCTTGCTGCATCTCAGGATCTCTTGTGGCCCTCCCTAAAATTGTTAAAATTGCTGACATAAAAATTCTCCTTTCTGCCTCTTTGGGCGTTAAAATAGATTAAAATAAAAAAAGTGCCATTATAGCACCGTATAAAACGGCAGTATAATGACACGATTTTCCAAACTTAAACTGCATATGCTTCTGGATGAATGGTCCAGACTCCCATGACGGGACAGCACAAAAACTTAAATACAAGATTATATTAACACAAGATATAGCATATGTCAAAAGAATTAGAACTATATATAGCATATGTAGACGAGGTGGAAGGATAATATCAAAAGAATTTTGGACATAGTTATAAAAGTGCAATATAATATTGTTTAAATCGGAAAATGGAAGGATGAGAAAAATGGAGCAGAAAAACAGAATTCTGATTGTAGAAGACGATACGGATATCAATAATCTTTTATATACGGCATTACAGAAAGCAGGGTATGAGACGGTACAGGCTTTTTCCGGGACGGAAGCGAGGATGCTGTTCCAGATGGATAAGGCGGGCTTTTCTTTGATTCTATTGGATCTGATGCTTCCGGGAATTTCAGGAGAAGAGGTGCTTGCCCAGATTCGGAAACAGGGCAATACGCCGGTTATTGTCCTGACAGCCAAAGACGGATTGGATGAAAAAATCGGGCTTCTTACCAGTGGGGCAGATGATTACATTACAAAACCGTTTGAGATACAGGAGGTGCTTGCCCGGATTCAGGTTCAGCTCCGCCATATGCAGCAGGAGCCGGAACATAAAAGCGTGTCATATAAAAACCTGGAACTGGACCGTGAGCGCTTTGAAGTCCGGATTGCCGGAGTGCTGCTTCCCAAAATTACAAAGCAGGAATTTGCAATTCTGGAGCTTTTACTGGAGCATCCGAAACAGGTCTTCAGCAAAGAAGAGATTTTTGAATATGCGTGGGATGAACACTATATGGGAGAGACAAAGACACTGGATGTACATATCAGCAATATCCGGAAAAAGATAAAAGCAGTAACGCAGGAGGAATATATTGATACCGTATGGGGAATCGGCTACCGTCTGCATTCTTAATCTTTACTCTTTTTTTACTATTTATTTGCGTTTGATTAGGATTTATCCGATATGATAACAGCAGATAAGAAAAGGAGATGAAAGCATTGAGTGAATTGTTATTAAGTACAAATGGATTGACGAAGCAGTATGGTCATCATAAGGCAGTGGATAAAGTAAACCTTCACATAAAAAAGGGTGCTATCTATGGATTTATCGGACGGAACGGTGCGGGAAAGACGACTTGCCTGAAGATGATCAGTGGACTTGCAAGACCGACAGCCGGAGAGATTGAGATGTTCGGGTGTAAAGGAAAAGAACTGGAGAGGATTCGTTCTCGTGTGGGGTGTCTGATTGAAGCACCGGGGCTGTATGGCAACATGAATGCATATACAAACCTGAAAATAAAATGTGAATTGTTTGGTATTCGGAAAAAGGGATACATCGAAGATATCTTAGAGACGGTCGGACTGGAAGGTGTCGGAAAGAAAAAAACGAAACATTTTTCCCTTGGAATGAAGCAGCGTCTCGGAATCGGGCTGGCACTGGTCGGGGAGCCGGATCTCCTGGTCCTTGATGAACCGATCAATGGGCTTGATCCCCAGGGAATTGCAGAGGTGCGTGATACCATACAGAGACTGCGAGATGAACGGAATATGACGATTTTGATATCCAGTCATATTTTAGAGGAATTATCTAAGATTGCAACGGATTATGGAATTATCCATAATGGAAGTCTTCTGCAGGAGCTGACAAGCGAAGAACTGATGAAACGCTGCAGTGAACGGATTGAAATAGAGTTAATCCATCCGGAGCAGGCAGTCCCGATTCTGGACAGAATGGGATTTACCAACTATCAGGTTACAGATAAGAGCCATATCCATATATTTGAACGATTGAATGAAAGCGCCAATGTCAATATGGAACTGGCAAAAGCAGGAATTTTGGTCAATGGAATTTCCATTACCAGTGAAGAACTGGAAACCTATTTCTTGAATCTGACAGGAGGGAATCAAAATGCTTAATATGATAAAAATGGATCTGTACCGGATGGTCCGGACAAAAAGTATGTATGTGGTATGGATTGTGATGGCGGCAGCTATATTCTTCTCCACATCCATGTCGAAATTGGATATTGATACGATGAACAAGGAAGCGGAACAACAGCAGACAGAAAACATTGACCAGCAGGTACAGAATGTATCATCCGTCACTGCCGAACTTCTCTCCTCTACCGCAGAGACCTCAGCCAATCTGACGGCAAGCAAAGATGTTATGAAGAATCTTGTGCAGCAGGTACAGGTCTCAGAGGCTTCCAGTACACGCGTCGCGGATTCTATGGAAGAGCTGAAGGAATATGCTGACAAAATGCAGAGCATCGTTGCCTTAATCAGCAGTGTTGCTTCCCAGACAAGCCTTTTAGCGCTCAATGCAAGCATTGAGGCAGCACGCGCCGGTGAAGCCGGACGCGGTTTTGCCGTTGTCGCCGAGGAGATTTCCAGCCTTGCCGGTCAGACCAATGGTGCTACGGGAGACATCAATCAGTTGATTGAGCACATCTCGCAGTCCATTTCCTCCGTTACCGACTCCGTCACTGAACTGTTCGACAGCAACAGGCACCAGAGTGAATACATTACTTCCGCTGCCGGATATTTTGATCTCATTGAGAAAAATACCGCAAGCATTACCTCCGGCATGTCCGAGTTAAAGCAGGGTGTGGATGCGGTATCTGATTCCAACAGCCAGATCATCCAGAGCATCGAAAATGTATCCGCCCTGACACAGGAAGTTACCGCAAGCGCTGGTACGACCCTTGCCGGCTGCCGCACCAATCTGCAAAGCGTGGACGACATTGCCCTGATCATGCAGCAGCTTCAGGAAAATGCCAATGAACTGCAGAAAAATACACAGTAATCTTTTCTCTTCCATACAAAACGGGACTGTCGCATCAAACAGCCAGTCCTGTTTGATGTGGTAAGTAGTATGAAGAATGACCATGTCCTTCGATTTCAGATGGAATGCATCTGGAAATTCGGATCAAAAAATGCGGCATTTCTACCCCGTCGGTTTTTGCATCCGTGATGATCCATGTTTTTCCAAGTTTTGAGCACTCCACGGGTGTGTCCGCAATCCGCAGACAATTTTAGGATTCTCGTGTGTCCCTTGCGGCACTGATGAACAAAACATAACCGCGCGAAGCCGCTGTCTGAGCCGTCATCTGCCCTGTTTTCAATAGCTGATGACGGCGAGTTCGGTTCGCGCGGTTTTA
>OIDA01000421.1_pt1 | contig 14129 bp, 10 predicted proteins | sample 1581451 | NCBI WGS metagenome assembly OIDA01 (sample SAMEA3882552, study PRJEB24775) | human gut metagenome | biome: human-associated habitat; feature: intestine environment; material: feces | place: Netherlands | collected 2009/2010
CAGATATCTGTGCGGCTCCCCTCTTTTTTGTTTGCGTTTTAACTTTTTGGCAACGTCCAAAATTGTGGCTACTTCACCAACAGACAAATCATGAATAGAAATTAAATCTTTGTTTCTTAAACCCATTTTATACCCTCACCAACCGATTAAAATTCTGCCAGGGCTGCGTCAAGAGCAGCAACAGCCGTGTCTATTTCTTTTTCCGTTACAATAAGCGGAGGAACAAGGCGTATTACATTGCCGGCAGTGCAGTTAACGATAACATGGTCTTTAAGGCAGTGTTCCACAATTGCTCCGCCCGGTTTGCAGAGTTCCATGCCCAAAATCAGGCCGCGTCCGCGTACTTCAGTAACTTTTTCCGGGTATTTTGCCTTAAGCTCCTGCAATTTGCCCATAAAGTACTTGCCTTTTTCTGCCGCAGCTTCAACAAGCCCTTCTTCTTTAATGGTTGTAAGAGCCGCTTCAATAGCTGCACAGGCCAGAGCATTGCCGCCGAAGGTTCCGCCATGGTCACCCGGTTTAAATACATGCGCCAGTTTTTCGTCAACGCAGAAGCCGCCTGTCGGGAAGCCGCCGCCAATGCCTTTGGCAAAGGTAAGCACATCCGGTTTAATGCCGGTATGCATATAAGCAAACCACTGGCCGGTTCTGCCAACGCCGGACTGAATTTCGTCAAAAATCAGCAGTGCGTCATATTTATCGCACAAAGCGCGCGCACCCTGCAAATATTCGTCACTGGGAACATGCACGCCGCCTTCGCCCTGAATGGGCTCCAGCATTACGCAGCATACATCTTCGTCCATTACTTCTTTCAGCGCTTCAAGGTCGCCGTAAGGAACATAGTCAAAACCTGCCGGCAGCGGTTCGTACCCCTGCTGGTATTTAGGCTGTCCGGTTGCAGTTACCGTCATCATGGTGCGCCCATGGAAGGAATGAACTGCTGTAATGATGCGGTATTTGCCGTCGTTTTTGCTGTGGCCGTATTTGCGCGCCAGCTTAATTGCACCTTCGTTGGCTTCCGCACCGCAGTTGGCTAAAAACACACGGTCAAAACCGGTTGCTTCGCTGATAAGTTTAACTGCGCGCGCCTGCACATCCGTATAAAATACGTTGGAGCAGTGCATAATTTTACCGGCCTGTTCGCTGATTGCCTTAACAAGCGCCGGATGGGCATAGCCCAAAGAATTAACGGCAATACCTGCCAGAAAATCAAGATAGCCTTCGCCGTCGGCGTCATAAACCATGCATCCCTTGCCATGGGTAAGTGCCAGCGGATAACGTCCGAATACCGGAAGGTAATATTTATCTGTCTGTTCTCTGATTTCTATATTATTCACCTTTTTGCCCCCTCAGAAAAATTTATAAAGTTTTTACAACCTCGGTGCCTACGCCTTCATCGCTGAATACTTCCATCAAAATGCTGTGTTCGGCACGGCCGTCAATAATCTGTGCTTTCTTGGCGCCGCCGCTGAGTGCGGTAATGCAGGCTTTAACTTTCGGAATCATGCCGCCGTCGATATTGCCTTTAATGATAAGTTCCTGTGCTTTTTCAAAAGTCATAGTGGAAAGGAAGGTGCTTTCATCGCGGTAATCGGCATAAATGCCTTTTACGTCGGTAAGTACCAGAAGTTTTTCTGCTTTTAATGCGCCTGCAATTTCACCGGCAACACTGTCTGCATTGATGTTGTAGGTTTCACCGGTTGCGCCAACGCCGGTCGGTGCAATAACGGGAATAAAGTCATTATCCAGAAGTACGTTTAAAAGTTCGGTGTTAATGTGTTCAACAGTGCCTACATAACCAATGTCAACCAGGTTTACTTCGCCGTTTTCATAAACATCGGCAAGGTGTTTTCTTGCCTGAATGAGGTTGTCATCCTTGCCGTTAAGGCCTACTGCTTTGCCGCCCAAACGGTTTAAACGGCCAACAAGATCGGTGTTGATTTTGCCAACCAGTGCCATTTCCGTAATGCCTACCGATTCTTCATCAGTTACGCGCAGGCCACCTACAAACTGGGTCTTTTTGCCGGCCTTAACCATTTGTGCAGTAATTTCCGGGCCGCCGCCGTGAACAACAATCGGGCGCAGGCCTGCACATTTCAGGAAAATAATATCCTGCAGCACTTTATTTTTAATTTCATCATTCAGCATAGCATTGCCGCCATATTTTACAACAACGGTCTTGCCTTTAAAATCTCTCAGGTACGGAAGTGCTTCCACCAAAATTTTAATTTCTTCGTTACGTAACATTGATTATTCCTCCTGTAATCCGGCAAAAGCCGTTAATAAAATGTTGTTTAATATCAGGTGTGGTATTCACCGTTTATTTTAACATATTCATAACTGAAATCACATGTCCAGACGGTAGCTTCTTCTTTGCCTGCGCCAAGGTCTATTTTCATGCTGATGTCGTGCTGTTCCATAATGTCCTTCAGGCTTTCAAGGGGAACATTGCAGTTCATGCCGTTTTCCACGAGCCTTACGCCGCCGATTTCAAGATTAACCTTATCCGGCTCCATCTGCGCGCCGCTGTAACCGGCTGCACAAACAATGCGTCCCCAGTTGGGGTCTTTGCCAAAGAATGCCGTTTTTACAAGCGGGGATTTGGCAATGGCCATAGCAGCAGTTTTTGCTTCTGCCCATGTTGCGGCACCGGCAACGTTTACTTCCAAAAATTTGGTAGCGCCTTCGCCGTCGCGCGCAATCATTTTGGCAAGGTCCTGCGCACATGCCAGCAAGGCTTCAAAAAACGCCGGGTAATCAGGATGTTCCTCGCTTACAATAATTTCGTTTTCGGCAAGGCCGTTAGCCAGTACAATCATGCTGTCATTAGTGCTGGTATCGCCGTCAACAACAACCATATTAAAGGATTTATCTGCAGCAGCCTTAACCGCGCGTTTTAAAACATCCGGCGCAACGGCAGCATCGGTAGTTAAAAAGGTAAGCATGGTTGCCATATTGGGGTGAATCATGCCGGCGCCTTTAGCTATACCGGCAATTTTAACGGTTTTGCCGCCTAATTCAAATTCATAAGCCGCATGCTTGATAAAAGTATCCGTTGTCTGGATTGCCATGGCGCAGCTTTCGCCGCCGGTTTCATCCATAGCGTCAACAGCGTCGGCAATGCCTTTTGCCAGTTTATCCATCGGCATAAAATGCCCGATAACGCCGGTGCTGCAAACATAAACAGCATCGTTTTCAATGCCTAAAAGTTCTGCCGTCTGTGCCTGCATTGCTTCGGCATCGTTTAAGCCCTGTTCACCGGTGCAGGCGTTAGCGCAGCCGCTGTTTACCACAATAGCCTGCGCATAAGATTTTGCGGCAACTTTGCGGCTTACCAATACAGGTGCCGCGCACATTTTATTCTGCGTAAACACGGCGCCGGTTGCCGCCGGCACTGTGCTGTAAATAACGGCTACATCATGGTTACCGCTTGCTTTAATACCGGCTTTAACACCGGCTGCCAAAAAGCCCTGCGGCGTTGTAACCCAACCGTCAATCTTTTTCATTAGCCAACCTCCTTAAGGATATACGGGCAGCTGACGCAGCCCGGTTGTTTCATCAATGCCAAACATTACATTCATATTCTGTACGGCCTGCCCGGCAGCACCTTTTACAAGGTTATCGAGCGCACTCATTACAATCACTCTGCTGGTGCGCGCATCCGTCTGCCAGCCTATGTCGACATAATTGGACGCCCTGATATTTTTAATTTCGGGGCATGCTCCTTTGCCTAAAAGGCGGATAAAAAATTCGCCGCCGTACATTTCTCTAAAAGCATTTTCAATATCGGCATCCGTAACGCCCGGTTTCAGCATAGCGTAACAGGTTGCCAAAATGCCGCGGTCAACCGGCAGAAGGTGCGGAGTAAACTGAATTACAACATCTTCGCCTGCAAATTCAGAATAAATCTGCTCAATCTCAGGGGTATGCCTGTGTGTTGCCACGCCGTAAGCGTGGAAGTTTTCGTTGACAGAACAGTACAGGCTGCCAAGCTTAAGCCCGCGCCCGGCTCCTGTTGTGCCGGACTTGGCATCAACAACAATGCCCTTTGTTTCAATTAACCCTGCTTTCAGCAGAGGCACCAGAGCCAGAATGCTGCAGGTTGTATAACATCCGGGGTTTGCCACCAGTTCAGCACCGGCAACATCTTTGCGGTACAATTCCGTTAACCCGTAAACAGCTTTTGCTTCAGGGTCAGCATGCGGAACTTTATACCATTTTTCAAACACCTTTACATCCCTGAAACGGTAATCACCGCCAAGGTCAATTATTTTAACGCCGCTGCCGCGCAGCATTTTGCCAATCTTCATGGCATGCCCGTGCGGAAGCGCGATAAATATTACATCACTGCCATTTGCAATTTTTTCCAGCTCATTCATGGAAATAAGCTGTTTGTCTATTCTTCCGCGCAAATGCGGATACATTGCGGCTATATCTTCACCGGTACTGCTTTCAGAAGTAATATAAGCCAGTTCTGCCTGCGGATGCCCGTCCAGAAGCCTTAAAAGCTCAGCACCGGCAAACCCGGTTGCACCGATAACACTTGCTCTCATACCGAACCTCCCTTGAATTTATGATTTTATAATTATACAACTATTATGTATAATTAATCAATAGTATTTTTAAATTTTTTCGCAGTTGTTTCCAGTTTTTGCAAAAAGAAAACACTATGCCATTATTATGTATATTGTACTACTTTAGTATCCCTTTTTCAAAATTTTTTCGGTAAAAAATAAAAATAAAATTTAAATTTTACCTTGGCGCAATTTTTGGTACAATATTATATAAGAAAACAGGTGAGGTAATTATGGGAAAATTTATTAAACTATTAATTATACTGGCAGCTGTAACAGGTCTTTTTATGTACTACCCCAATATAGCCGGCTACGAAACAGACCCGCAGCCTGCGCAGCAGGCAGCAACAACGCAGATGCAGGAGCAGGCAAACTCTGTCAGCGAATATCAGCAGACAGAAAGCACGCTGATGACAATTTTGCCCTATCTGCCGGAGCGTGACACCTGGCCTGACCCACTGCAAAAAATGTTTATGCTCTTTACTATTGAAAACACAGTTAAGGAACGTACTGCCGGTATGGAATGGACGGCACTGCCCGATATACCGACGGCTATGCAGCAGGCTCTGGTAGCCATAGAGGATCACGATTTTTACCGCCATGGTGCTGTTGATATGGGCGGCATACTGCGTGCAACTTTCGTAAATATTTCTGCCGGCGAAATTGTACAGGGAGGCAGCACACTTACGCAGCAGCTTGCCAAAAATATGTTTTTAAGCCAGGAACAGACCATGAGCCGTAAAGTTTATGAGGTAATGTTCTCGCTGATGCTGGAAGATAAATTCAGCAAAGACCAGATTCTGGAAATGTATTTTAACACTACCTACTTCGGCAACGGCGCAACCGGCATCACTGCCGCTGCACGCAGCTACTTCGGTAAAACGCCTGCCGAAATGAATCTTGCTGAATGTGCGGTTATCGCTTCACTTCCGTACGCACCGTCCGCGCTTAACCCGTATGAAAATCCTGAAGGCTGCAAAAAACGCCAGCATTTAGTGCTTGATACCATGGTTAAACGCGGCTTCATCGGCGAAACAGTTGCCAACGCCGCCAAAGAAAAAACTATCTATCTGGCAGACGGCACGGAATTATAAAAACTGCGCGTGATATAAAATTATTTTTTAGTAATTTACTTTTTAATTAAAGCAGAGGTCTGTACTGTTCATCACCACAAAAATGCTGCGGCTCCTCCGATTCCGGTCAGGCTACGCAGCTGACCTCTCGCAGTTACAGCATAAAAATTTCAGCCGCCGCAGTTTTTGCAGGCAATTCACAATACAGCCCTCTGCTTGCTCGTTACAACTTCCTTTTATAAAAAGAAAACTGCAAAACATTATTAATCCCAAAAACAAAAACAGGCCTCATACTTAATTAAAAGTACGAAGCCTGTTTTTTATTTTCTTATTGTTCGCTGAACTGGTCTTTGCCTACGCCGCAGAGGGGGCAAACCCAGTCTTCCGGTACATCTTCCCAAGCGGTGCCTGCTGCAACGCCGTTATCAGGGTCACCTACTTCGGGGTCATAAATGTAACCGCAAATATTGCATACCCATTTTGCCATAAATTCCATCTCCTTTTATTTCATTTTTAATCTTTTCAAGCCGTTACTGCTTATGTGCCTATTATAGCACACTTTATTCTAAAAGAAAATAATTATTGAAAATGTTTCAATTTTTTAACACTTCGGCCTTTTCCGGCAAATCCATGCGGAAAAAGTCATATATTTTCTGCGCCGCAGGATAATTCATGCTTTCCGTATCCGCAAGTTCTTCCACGCTGGCCGCTTTAATGGCATCAATCGACTTAAATTTAAGCCACAAAGCCTGCCGCCGTTTGGGGCCAATGCCATCGATATGGTCCAGCACCGACCGCAGATTACGTTTGCCGCGCAGCTTGCGGTGATAGGTTATTGCAAAGCGGTGCGCTTCGTCGCGGATACGCTGAATTAAATGCAGCGATGCCGATTCCCTGTCCAGCATAATGCTTTCGTGGCTGCCTTCGGTAAAAATTTCTTCTTCGCGCTTGGCAAGGCCTATTACTGGCAGTTCGTGCAGCCCCAGCCCGCGGATAACCTCCAGTGCGCTGCTCAGCTGCCCTTTGCCGCCGTCAATAACAACCAAACTCGGCAAATCCTCGTAATCCTTATAGCGGCGGTACACAACCTCCTGCATGGATTTAAAATCGTCCGGCTTTCCTTCGGCGCTGACAATTTTATATTTGCGGTAATCTTTTTTGCTCGGTTTTCCATTGCGGAACACAACCATGGATGCAACCGTTTCCGAACCCTGCGTATGCGAAATATCAAAGCAGTCCATGCGTTCCAGCTGGTCCGGCAGGTTCAGTGCCCTTTGCAGTTCTTCCGCAGCTTCTTCGTCCGTTTTTAAGCTGATTTCGCCTTTGCGCAGGCGTTCTTCCAGAAGCTTGCCCGCATTTTCATCAGCCAGCTGTAAAAGGTCGCGCTTTGTTCCGCGCTGCGGGCGGATAAATTCAACCTTGTGCCCGGCTTTTTCCGTCAGCCAGGTAGTAAGCACCGCAGTTTCATCTTCTTCTGGCAAATCCGGCAGAATTATCTCACGCGGAATAAACGAAGCATCATTGTAATACTGCTTGATAAACGCCGTTACCACTTCCTGCCTGCTGTCGCCTCCGTCGGGCAGAAAGAAATTCTCGCGCCCAATCAGCTTGCCGCTGCGCACAAAAAATATTTGCAGGCAAATGCCTGTATCGTCTTTGGCATAGCCGACAACATCCATATCACCGCCGCCGGTAACTGCCTTCTGCGATTCGTCCAGACGTTTTACAGCCGCCAGCTGGTCGCGCAGGCGCGCCGCTTCTTCAAAAGCATAATTTTCGGCAGCGTTTTGCATGCGCTGCTTTAAGTCTTTTTCCAGTTCGCTCGTACGCCCGTCAAGCACCATACATACGCTGCGTATCATTGCCCCGTATTCTTCCCTGCTTACAAGCCCTGCGCACGGAGCAAGGCAGCGTTTAATGTGATATTGCAGGCACGGGCGCTCCTGATTCATTTTGCGGCAGGTACGCAGCGGAAACATCGTCCGTAAAAGTTTTACCGTGGCGTGCATTGCACCGGCATCGGCATAAGGGCCGTAATATTTGCTGCCGTCACGCACTAAACGCCGCGTAACATAAATGCGCGGAAAATCTTCTGCCATTGTTACCTTTAAATAAGGATAGGTTTTATCGTCCTTCAGCATAATGTTGTAGCGCGGACGGTATTTTTTTATGAGGTTGCACTCTAAAATCAGCGCTTCAACTTCGCTGTCGGTAACAATGGTTTCAATTTCCGCAACTTTGCTGACCAGCGCTTTAACCTTAACCGTATGCGACGCCAGATTGCGGAAATAACTGCGCACACGGTTTTTAAGCACCACGGCCTTGCCGACATAAATTACTTTGCCGTGTTCGTCGTGCATCAGGTATACGCCGGGCTTATCGGGCAGTACCGCCAATGCTTTGGCTATATTTTCATTCATTGATACCACCCGTTGTCTTTAGCCTGTTTTAAAACCTGTTTTACATACTGGCCGGTGTAGGATTTTTTTACTTTTGCCAGTTCTTCCGGCGTACCGCAGGCAACAAGCGTGCCGCCTTTATCGCCGCCTTCGGGGCCGAGGTCAATCAAATAATCGGCAGTTTTAATAACATCAAGGTTGTGCTCGATAACGACAACACTGTCACCGGCTTCCACAAGGCGCTGCAAAACATCCAGCAGCTTGTGTACGTCGGCAATATGCAGTCCGGTTGTAGGTTCGTCCAGAATATACAGCGTTTTGCCTGTGCTGCGGCGGCTTAATTCCGTCGCCAGTTTTACGCGCTGCGCTTCGCCGCCGCTAAGCGTTGTTGCCGCCTGCCCCAGATGGATATAACCCAGCCCGACATCTTCCAGCACCTGCAGCTTGCGTGCAATACGCGGCAAGTTCTTAAAAAATTCGCAGGCTTCCGTTACCGTCATGTCCAGCACTTCGGCAATACTTTTGCCTTTATAATGCACTTCCAGCGTATCGCGGTTATAGCGCGCACCGTGGCACACTTCGCACGGCACATACACATCCGGCAGGAAATGCATCTCGATCTTGATGATGCCGTCTCCCCGGCACGCCTCGCAGCGGCCGCCCTTGACATTGAAGCTGAAACGCCCCGGCTTGTAACCGCGCATTTTAGCCTCGTTGGTCTGGCTGAACAGTTCGCGGATAAAATCAAACACGCCCGTATATGTCGCCGGGTTGCTGCGCGGTGTACGCCCAATCGGCGACTGGTCGATATTAATAATTTTGTCGATATTTTCCAGCCCGCGTATTTCCTTATGTTCCGAAGGGCGCAGACGCGCACCGTGCAGCTTTGCCGCCAGCGCGTTGTACAAAATATCGTTAATCAGCGTGGATTTGCCGCTGCCGCTGACGCCGGTAACAACGGTAAACACACCCAGAGGAATTTTTACATCTATGTTTTTAAGGTTATTGGCTTTAGCGCCGATAATTTCTATATAGCGCCCATCGCACTCACGGCGTTTTTTCGGCACGGGGATAAACTTGCGGCCGCTTAAATACTGACCGGTAACGGAGTTTTCCACCAGTTTGATTTCTTCTGCCGTGCCCTGTGCAACCACGTTGCCGCCGTTTTCACCGGCACCGGGGCCGATATCAATAATCTGGTCTGCGGCATACATGGTTTCTTCGTCGTGTTCAACCACCAGCAGTGTGTTGCCCAAGTCACGCAGGTGCTGCAAGGTTGCCAGAAGTTTGCTGTTATCACGCTGATGCAGGCCGATAGAAGGCTCGTCCAGAATGTACAGCACGCCGACAAGCCCGCTGCCAATCTGCGTGGCAAGGCGTATGCGCTGCGCTTCACCGCCGCTTAACGTACCGGCAGCACGGTCAAGCGTTAAATAATCAAGCCCTACATCATTTAAAAAACGTAACCGCGCCAGTATTTCCTTCAAAATCTGGCGGGCAATAAACTGCTGGCGTTCCGTAAGGTTCAGCGTTTCAAAAAAGTTAATTGCGTCACGCACGGTAAGGGCAGTAACTTCACAAATATTTTTGCCGCCGACGAGTATCGACAGCACCTCCGGTTTTAAACGCGCGCCGTGGCACACCGGACAGGGCGTACTCGTCATAAAGCTTTCAATATCAAGGCGCATGCGCTCGCTGAACGCCTCGCGGTGACGGCGGCGCAAAAGCGGAATTATGCCTTCAAACGGCGTGGTATGTTTTTTTACTTCACCCTGCAAATTTTCATACATAAACGAAAATTTCTGCTCGCCGCTGCCGTACCACAAAATTTCCTGCATATCTTTGGGCAGGTCGTTCCATACTGTATCAAGCGAATAACCGTAGTAACTTAAAACAGCTGCCAGCTGCTTCATATGGTAGGCTTCCTGGTTTGTTGAAAGCGCGGCAATAACGCCTTCGGCAAAGGTTTTGCTGCCATCCGGAATAATCAGCGATTTATCCAGCTCCATATTCATGCCAAGGCCGGTACAGGCCGGGCAGGCACCCATAGGGTTGTTAAACGAAAACAGGCGCGGCTCAATTTCCGGCAGGCTGATACCGCAGTCGCTGCACGCAAAATTTTCGCTGTACATCTGCGTTTCGCCGCCGATAACGTTAATTTCAACAAGCCCTTCCGCCAGCTTCAGCGCCGTTTCCACAGAATCGGTAAGGCGCTGCGTAATGCCGTCGCGCACAGCAAGTCGGTCGATAACGACGGACAGGCTGTGCTTTTTATTTTTTTCCAACTTAATTTCTTCATCAAGGGTACGCACTTCGCCGTCAACAAACATGCGCACGTAACCCGCTTTGCGCATCTGGTCCATGATTTTGGCATGTTCGCCTTTGCGTCCGCGTACCAGCGGCGCCATTACCATAAACCTTGTTCCCTGCGGCATGGCCAGTACATGGTCAACAATCTGCTGCACGGTCTGGCGTTCAATCAATTTGCCGCATTTAGGGCAGTGCGGCTCGCCGATACGCGCAAACAGCAGCCTTAAATAATCGTAAATTTCCGTAACCGTACCGACCGTTGAACGGGGATTCTTTGAAGTAGTTTTCTGATCGATTGATATTGCAGGCGAAAGTCCCTCTATGCTTTCAACATTAGGCTTGTCCATCTGACCGAGAAACATTCTTGCATAGGAAGAAAGGCTTTCAACATATCTTCTCTGTCCCTCGGCATAGATTGTGTCAAACGCAAGCGAGCTTTTGCCCGAACCCGAAAGTCCTGTAATTACGACAAGTTTGTTACGGGGAATTTCAACATTTACATTTTTGAGGTTATGCTCTTTTGCACCTCTCACAATAATTTTATCCTGTGCCATTTCATCTACCCTTTACTGTGTCAAACACCTGACACAACTTCATACATTCGTTTGAATTTTGATTCATATACACGCATAGCCTCTCATTGCGAGAGGCTATGTTTATTTGATATTAACCTTCTGTGGACTCGTCAACCTTTGTTTCGGCTGAGGGTTCTTTGTCGGCAGTTTCCTGCTCAACTTCTTCGGGTTCTTTATATGTGCCGTTCATTACGGCAGTAAAGTCCTCGCTGCCCATCTTCTCATGCTTGATAAGATATTTTGCAATATCGTGGAGCTTATCCATATTATCGCTGAGAATCTTAGTAGCGTCGCCATATGCCTTGTTGACCATATCAAGAACAAGCTGATCGATTTTAGCGGCGGTAGCCTCGGAATAATCCTGAGTTCTGCTGCCCATATCTCTGCCGAGGAATACGGAATTGTTGTCTGTGCCGTAGCATACACAACCGAGTTCCTTAGTCATACCGTACTTTGTAACCATTGCACGGGCTGTTTTTGTAGCCTTTTCAATATCGTTTGACGCACCTGTTGAGATGTCATCCATAATAAGTTCTTCGGCAACTCGACCGCCAAGACTTACAACGATATCCTCATACATACCTCTGCGTGAGTTGTATGACTTGTCCTCACTCGGGAGCGGCATTGTGTAACCGCCTGCCATACCTGTCGGGATAATTGAAATCTCGTGAACAGGGTCCTGAGTTTCGAGCTTATCAAAGAGGATTGCGTGACCTGCCTCATGATAGGCTGTGAGCTTTTTCTCTTTCTCACTCATTACTTTGCTCTTTTTCTCTGCACCGACAACAACCTTGACTGTTGCCTCCTTGATTTCGTCCATAGTAATGGCTTTTTTATCTTTTCTTGCGGCAAGAAGTGCGGCCTCATTAAGAAGATTTTCAAGGTCTGCACCTGTAAATCCGGCTGTTGTTTTAGCAATAGTCTTGAGATTTACATCGGGTGCAAGAGGTTTCTTTCTTGCATGAACCCTGAGGATAGCCTCACGGCCGTTTACATCGGGATAGCTTACAACAACCTGACGGTCAAATCTGCCCGGACGCATAAGAGCCGGATCGAGAACATCGGGTCTGTTAGTTGCGGCAATAAGGATTACACCCTCGTTAGCACCGAAACCGTCCATTTCAACAAGCAACTGGTTAAGAGTCTGCTCACGCTCATCGTTGCCGCCGCCAAGACCTGCGCCTCTGCGACGACCCACGGCATCGATTTCGTCGATGAATACGATACTGGGTGCATTTTTCTTTGCCTGATCGAACAGGTCACGAACACGGGATGCACCTACGCCGACGAACATTTCTACGAAGTCGGAACCGGAAATGGAGAAGAAAGGTACGCCTGCTTCCCCTGCCACTGCTTTTGCCAGCAGTGTTTTACCAGTACCCGGAGGCCCCATCAGCAGGACACCCTTCGGGATGCGTGCGCCCAGTTCAGCGTACTTCCGGGGATTCTTCAAGAAGTCCACGATCTCTTCCAGCTCGTGCTTTTCCTCATCCGCACCGGCAACATCGGCAAAGGTTGCCTTGCGCTGGCCTTCCTGCTGGTCCTTGACCTTGGCACGGCCAACATTCATCAGGCCGCCGCCACCGGCACCGCCGCGGTACATGGACATGAAGAGCAGCACCACGCTGCCGATCATAAAGGCGTACAGGATGATCTCAAACCAGGGCACGTTGTTCTTAACGGCGACCATATCGTACTGCATGGGCGCATCCGGGTTGGCTGCATTATACTGGTCGATATAATCCTTGAGGTAGAATTGCAGGAAATAAGAAGGATATGGCAGCTTGTAGGTAATGACCACTGCCCCGCCGTTCTTGGGGGCGTAAGCATCGGTGCCATCGCCGTAAATTTCTGCAAGCAGGCCGTTGGATGTTTCGCTGGACGTGCCGGATTCCGGCAGCGGATGTTCACCTTCTTTCACGCTCATCTCGATAACGCCGGTGTTCAGGTCCAGGTTAAAGTAGGTGACCTGATTGGATTCAAAGTACCCCATGGCTTCGGACAACATCATGGTGCTCTTGCTGGAGGCAAACAGGCTGGAATAGCTGGAGATCATCACGAGTGCTGCCACCATCAGGACAGCGGCAATGATAATGCCGCTGAAACGCGGTTTGTGCTGCAAAAAATCAACTCCCTGTCAAAATCCGCCAAAACGGCGGGCGATTGGTTATTCTGCCAAGACAGAATTTTATTTGGAATATACTTCCGGTTTTAACACGCCGACATACGGCAGGTTGCGGTACTTTTCGTCATAGTCAAGGCCATAGCCCACAACAAATTCATCTGGCACTTCAAAACCGCAGTAGTCCGGCTCAATATCCACCTTGCGGCGGCTGGGCTTGCTGAGGATGGTGCACAGGCGCACGCTGTTGGGGCGGCGCAATTTCAGCATGGGCACCAAGTGAGACAACGTAACGCCAGTATCCAGAATATCCTCCACGATCAGAACATCCTTGCCGGAAAGATCCTGATCCAGGTCCTTGACGATCTTGACAAGGCCCGTAGAAGTGGTGTTGGCACCGCCATAGCTGGAAACCACCATAAAGTCAATGCTGCAGGGTTCCGTGATGGCGCGCATCAAATCGGCCATGAACACCACGGAGCCTTTCAGGATAGACACCAGCAACAAATCTTTGCCCTCGTAATCGCGGCTGATCTGTGCCCCCAATTCAGCCACCTTGGCCTGCAACTGCTCTTCCGAAATCAAAACCTTGGCGATATCATTGTTCATATCATGCATGATCTGTTCCTCCAATATTATGATCTTGTTCCTGCTCCGGGGCCGCAGGCCGGCGGCTTTGCCGAATCAACAGGATCTGCTTTGTCCCATCATCCGGGGACAAACCGTCCGCAAAGCCTGCCCCCCACAGCCAAAGCACCTGGCTGCCGCAGGCCAGCAGCGGCATCAGCGTCCGTTCAGCCACAGGAACTTTTGCCTCATTCAGATATTTTTTGAGCGTTTTGCCAACGTGACGTCCCGCCGGGCGGAACGTATCGCCGGGTTGGCGGGTCCTCACAAAAATATTCTTATTTATTTTAGCATAATCTGCACAATAGGTGTAGTCTTTTTTCAAAAATGATGGATTTTTCAAAAAAACTTCATAATTTAGTTGTTGAATCTCCAGCTCATAGCCCCCTGGCAGGCAGTAAACGCCGGTTTTTAGCAGCCGGTGCGGCGCGGGAATGGCTTCCGGCTGC
>OIDA01000424.1_pt1 | contig 13910 bp, 14 predicted proteins | sample 1581451 | NCBI WGS metagenome assembly OIDA01 (sample SAMEA3882552, study PRJEB24775) | human gut metagenome | biome: human-associated habitat; feature: intestine environment; material: feces | place: Netherlands | collected 2009/2010
GCCCCGCCTGTGGGATTGGGAGGATCGGACACTGATAGCTATTGTCCGGGCACCGGGGCGACCGCAATTTTGGCCTCTTGCCTGCGCAGCTTGGGGAAAGGAGTCGGGGTCAACTACAACCAGACCGTCAAAGCCATCCACACCAATTTCAACGACCGCCGTGCCGTGGCTTTACTGGCACGGCTGGAGAAATATACTCAGGAATTGACGCTCTTGTTTGGGCAGGTCGTCCGCCTGACCGAAGAATTCAATCGCAGATGGTCGGCCGAATAATAAAAATCCGGATGCAATTTGCATCCGGATTTTTCATTTAAACCCCTCGCTCCTTTTAATATCGTTACAGTTACTACACGGCTTGGAGATTCGTTTTATGATTATCACCTTTGCCGCCATAGAAATCTAACGAACCTGATATGACTATAAAAACCTGCAAATTTCGTATTGGCGATGTCTATTTGTTCCATGCGACCGACCCCGGTTGCGAAAGCGGAACGTCGCTGTGGGGAATCGTCAACGACCGGGACACCGATGGCCGCATCTGTCTGGAAACTTCCTCGGCGGATCTGAAAAAGTATAATCATTGGACTTTTCTGCCCGCCGAATACCTGTTTTGCAGACTTTCCACGCGCGAAGAATTAAGGGACTTCTCTTTTAACCTGAACCGCAATTAATTGCGTAAATTTTAGTGAGCAATATCGCTCGAATAACTAAAATTATTTATTTTATGTCTTACAACAATTACTACATGCGCCTGCGGGTCAAGGCGGTTCAGGAATTTGACCGGATGTATCACGAGCCCGAATACAAGGCCAAATGCCACAAACGGGTCTGGAAGCGGCTCGGATGCTACATCTTCGGCATTTCGTATCAGAGTTATCTGGATTATCTGAAAATGGATGTTTCGGACGTTCCGCCCACACCGCTCGAGGCCCAGCAAGCCAAACGCAAACTGGTGGACAAGCTGCTCGAACGCGAACTGCAAGTGAAAAAACAGCCCGTCCGGCGGAAAGAGCCGGAAGAGGTTAAAAAAGAACCTGTCGAACAGGAGTGACGCCAACTTTTCAGCGGCGGGGCGGTCTTTCGGGGCCGCCCCGTTTTTTCCGGGCGCGGCTCAACTCACCGGGCTTGCGCCGTCATCCCCGTCGGGCATCCCGGCCAAATCTTCCAATATCGTCTGCAAACGCTCGCCCAGGACGATCATCACCCGCTCGTCGTCGTAGTCGGACAATTCCGCGGCTGTCTGCTCGTTCGGGAAAGCCATCGCCACCAATTTGGCACTCAACACCGTCAGATAGGCCAGCGGAATAACCGGGGCTGTGCCCATTCCATCGCCCCGCACGGTGATCCGCTGCTGCGGAACCGCCAGACGCCCCGGTTTTTGGCCTTTTTTCTCGATGTTCCACAGCACGTTCTCCTCGGCCTGCGTGACATAGAGATTGAACGTCGATTCGTTCACATACTCGGCCCGGTCGGCCCAAAAATCGACGCCGTAATCTTCGGCCGTGAGATCGGCACAGATGCCGCAGTCGGGCATGTCGCGCATAATTGCCCGGAGGATGATGTTTTTGTCGGTCAGCTCCGCCGAGCGCAACTCTTTCAGGGCGGCGATGCAGATGCACACCTGCATCATGTAAAGGTGATTGATTGCCCGCAGGACTTTTTCGGAGCCGAAGTCGTTTTCGTTCATCATGGAGTTTTACGTTGTTCATCAATGCGTGTGCCGTTTTGCCGATTCGCATGCGGGAGTATCGGCATGAAAAAAGGGGCGGTTCCGCTGAACACAGTGACGCAACTTCACTCAATAGAAGAATTCAACGCGGAAACCGCCCCCGGAGCAGACCGGAGAATCCGCCCGCCCCGTAGATGCCGCGCAAACAGGCTGCCCGTTTCCATAGGGAGCAGGACAGCAAGACCAGATTATAAAGGGCCGGCCTTTCAGACAGGATTTATTAGCTGCGGCTGAAAGGCGGGATTTCCTGTTTTGCGCGGCAACGCCGCATCCCAAAAGCCCGGGCACATGCTGCCAACTCCGCCGCACCGGATTGTACGGCGGGGCAGCGTTCCGTTGACCCTCGGCTGAAACTATATATAATAGTTTTCGACGAACGATTCGAAAAACGGGGGAGGGAGTACGGATCCCATCCCCCTACCCAAAATATTGCCTTATGAAATTCGACGAATGGGCCTGACAATTTTGGGTATGTTACATATAATAGTTTTTGACGAACTATTCGAAAAAGAGAACGTTCCGCCGTGCCGGACGGCATAATCCGCATATACCGATTCCGCCCGCTCCCAAGCAGGGGGCGGGTGCAATCCGTATAATTTATTGTATTTTGGGCGCGACGGGTTTCCATAAATTCGTAGGATGAATTTCGAAGCTGGGTTCCGCGCCCCGGATAGGCATAAAAAAAGCAAGGGACGCGATAACATTTCGGTCAGAAGGTATAGGCTACCCAAAATCGAAAATGTACCGCGCCCTTGCAAGTTCCGTCCACAAGGGACGGAACAAAACAAGGGCTGGCAACATTTATACCCGATTTTTAGAAAGTGCCTATTTTTCTGACCCGGTATAAAGAGTTGCTGCTCTTTATTATGTCCGTCGGCTATGCCGAGCTATGATAATTCCTTAAAGTTTGCATGGTAATTGCCTTTTCAGTTTGTTCTCGGACAACCTGTGTTGCCCCGGTTCAACGAAACTGTCTTTAAGGAATCGTAAGGCAAATATACAAAGAAAATCGAATCTAACACAGTCCGGCCGTGTGTTTTTGGGAAAATCTTGCTAAATTTGTGGGTATGAAGCAATCCATTGATTTTCTGCCCGAACGCAAACAGCGGGATTTACGCGAATTGGTCGGCCTGATCCGCGACGAAGTAAAGGATGTCGTAATGATTATTCTTTACGGCAGCTATGCCCGGAATACCTATGTAGATTTGGATATAACACGGGATTACGGCGGCGGCGAAATCCAATTTATGAGCGACTATGATATTCTCGTCGTTACGAAAAGGCGGTTAGGATCGAAAGAATCGACCGTGGACAGTCGCATCAAAGACCGCTTTTTACGGTGTAAAGGAAAGTTTCAGACCTATCCGCAGATTATCAATGAAAGCATATCCAAATTCAATAATGCTCTTTCCGAGGGCCGTTATTTCTATGTCGATATTCTGACGCAGGGGATTATGCTTTACGATTCGGGGGAATGTCAGTTAGCCACACCGCGAGAATTGAATTATTCCGAAATTCTGCAAATGGCAAAAGAATACTATAATGGGAAACTAAATCGGGCAGTAAGCCATTATGAGTATTTTCAATTGGATTATTCGAAAGAAAGATATACTTATAGCACATATAATCTTCATCAGGTCGTTGAGCATCTTTTAAAAGCGATTCCGTTAGTATTTATTTTATACGGACACAAAGAGCATGTTCTGAAATTCCTGATTGAAAAGTGCAAGGCTTATACGTTGGAATTGGCAAAGGTGTTTCCATTAGACACCGAAGAAGAAAAACACCTTTTCGAATTGCTCGAACGCTCCTATATCGAAGCCCGCTATAACGACAAATTTGTTGTTCCAAAGGAGGTTGTAGACGCGCTTGTCCCCAAAGTGGATTTATTGTTTAATATTGTAGAGGATGTTTGCCGGAAACAATTCGACTACTACAAACAGCAGAGCAAGAAGTAACGCCCGGAAGTCGGCGGCAAATTGAGTTATTAGAAAAATTCGAATAACTGCCGACACCAGAATCAGCCCCCACAACCCGAACTTATGAATGATATAACCCTTATCCAAAATAAAATCTACGAAATCCGCGGCCAGCGCGTGATGCTCGACTTCGACCTGGCACCACTGTACCAAGTTCAAACAAAAGTTTTGAAACAGGCGGTACGCCGTAATATCGAACGATTCCCCGCGGATTTCATGTTTGAAATAACCATAGATGAGTATAACTCATTGAAAGACAGTTTGAGGTCACAAATTGTGACCTCAAACAAAGGAGGCACGAGATATATGCCTTTTGCTTTTACCGAGCAAGGTGTATCCATGCTTTCGAGCGTATTAAGAAGTGACGCCGCTATTCAGGTGAATATCGCTGTCATGCGGGCCTTTGTCGCCATGCGCAACTACATCACTACAACGACGACACTGACGGCCGAGCTGTCCGAAATCCGCGCGAAACTGGCTTTGCTCGAACGTACCGACGAGGACAACGCTGAAGCGATAAACGACCTTTCGGAAGATATGCGCAGGGAATTGGACAATATCTATCAGGCAATCGCCGCCCTGTCTGTCAAAACCCCGCAGGCCCGCAAGCAGCCCCGCCCCATCGGGTATAAAACGCCGGAAAAATAGTTGTCGCATAAAACGGTTGCTGACCCGTACCCCATGCAGGTCTTTCCCTGCGGCACCGAACTGCTGTAGCCAAAGTGCGGAGTAGATTTTTAATAGGCAACCGGGCATCGGAGCCATTAACTGCTCCGATGCCCGGTTCCTTATTTACCGCCGTTCAGTTTGCCGCGGCGAACACTTGGCCGATCTTCTGCATTTCCCGTCCGATAAGCTGTTCGGAGCGTTTTATCAATGGCCTGAAAACGAAATAATTCCGCATGTCGTTGATATACAGGATTGTTTGCGCTGATTTGCGGCTATCTGCCAACAAAAAAGGTCTTCTTTCGAAGACCTTTTCGGGTGGAAGATGGGGCTCGAACCCACGACCTTCGGAACCACAATCCGACGCTCTAACCGACTGAGCTACATCCACCGTGTGACCGTCGAACGGTCGTATCGGGATGCAAATGTAATACACTTTTTTTGTCCGTGCAAAAAAAACGGTGAAAAATCTTCGGGAAAATCTCCCGGGTGACAAAATGGCAGGCCGGACTGTACCTTTGTCACCTGGCGTCTGCCAAAAAACGGTTGGCACATCTATTGATGGGACTATGGGTGCTAACGCGCAACAAACTATTCAATAATAAACTAAAAACTGAAAAGCTATGAATGTAAAACCATTATCGGATCGTGTACTCGTCCTCCCGAATCCCGCGGAGGAGAAAACGGCCGGCGGACTGATCATCCCCGACACGGCGAAGGAGAAACCGCTGGCAGGTAAAGTAGTCGCTGTGGGCCCCGGTACTTCGGAGGTCAAAATGGAAGTCAAGGTCGGCGACCAGGTACTTTACGGCAAGTATGCCGGGCAGGAGATCCAGGTCGACGGCGTGGATTACCTGATCATGAAGCAGAACGATATTTTGGCGATTATCTGACGATAACCGGTCGTTCTGACCTCGAAATTTTTACATTCCCTCTGAAAATCCCTTTGAAAAGGGGGACTGCGGGGATAAGCTTATGAACGAATATAAAATATAAAGTTATGGCAAAAGATATCAAATATAATGTTGAGGCGCGCGAACTGCTCAAGGAGGGTGTCGATGCGCTGTCGAACGCAGTGAAGGTGACGCTGGGCCCCAAAGGCCGCAACGTGATCATCGACAAGAAATTCGGTGCGCCGCAGATCACCAAGGACGGTGTGACGGTGGCCAAGGAGGTGGAGCTCGAAGACGCTTTCGCCAACATGGGCGCCCAGATGGTACGCGAGGTCGCTTCGAAGACCAACGACGATGCCGGCGACGGTACGACGACCGCCACGGTGCTCGCACAGTCGATCATCGGCGTAGGCCTGAAGAACGTGACGGCCGGTGCCAATCCGATGGATCTCAAACGCGGCATCGACAAGGCCGTGGCCAAAGTGGTCGAGTCCCTGCGCAAGCAGAGCCAGGAGGTGGGCTCGGATTTCGACAAGATCGAGCAGGTGGCCACTATTTCGGCCAACAACGACGAGACGATCGGTAAGCTGATCGCCGAGGCGATGGCCAAGGTCAACAACGAAGGCGTGATCACCGTCGAGGAGGCCAAGGGTACCGAGACCCATGTGGAGGTCGTAGAGGGTATGCAGTTCGACCGCGGTTATATCTCGGCTTACTTCATGACCGATCCCGAGAAGATGGAGGCACAGCTCGAGAAGCCTTACATCCTGATTACCGACAAGAAGATTTCGACGATGAAGGAGCTGATGGGCGTGCTCGAGCCGGTGGCGCAGAGCGGCCGTTCGCTGCTGATCATCGCCGAGGACGTGGACGGCGAGGCGCTGTCGGCGCTCGTGGTCAACAAGCTGCGCGGTACGCTGAAGATCGCAGCCTGCAAGGCTCCGGGCTTCGGTGACCGCCGCAAGGAGATGCTCGAGGATATCGCCATCCTGACGGGTGCTACGGTGATCTCGACCGACAAGGGTATGAAGATGGAGGATACCGACCTTACGATGCTCGGTACGGCCGACAAGGTGACGCTCAACAAGGAGAACACTACGATCGTCGACGGTGCCGGCAAGAAGGAGGAGATCGCAGCCCGCGTGGCTCAGATCCGCTCCTCGATCGACAAGGCTACGTCGGATTACGACAAGGAGAAGCTCCAGGAGCGTCTGGCCAAACTGGCCGGCGGTGTGGCCGTACTCTATGTGGGTGCCGCTACCGAAGTCGAGATGAAGGAGAAGAAAGACCGCGTGGACGACGCACTGGCTGCGACCCGTGCCGCTGTCGAAGAGGGTATCGTCCCGGGCGGCGGTGTGGCTTACATCCGCGCTACGGCGGCCCTCGAAGGGATGAAGGGTGCCAACGAAGACCAGACGACCGGTATCCAGATCGTGAAGCGTGCGATCGAGGAGCCGCTGCGCCAGATCGTCGAGAACGCCGGCGGCGAAGGTTCGGTCGTTGTCAACAAGGTGAAGGAGGGCAAGGATGCCTTCGGTTACAACGCCCGCGACGACAAGTATGAAGACTTGTTGAAGGCCGGTATCATCGACCCGACGAAGGTGTCGCGCGTTGCGCTGGAGAATGCCGCTTCGATCGCTTCGATGTTCCTGACCACCGAATGCGTGCTGGCGGAGAAGAAGTCCGATGCTCCCGCCATGCCTGCTATGCCCGCAGGCGGTATGGGCGGCATGATGTAATCATCGGTTCGCAATATGGAAAACCGGAGCCTCCGCTGAGGCTCCGGTTTTTGTTTTGCCGCGAAGCGGTCGAAGCGGCATTCTTCGGCGCTGCGGGCAGTTGGCCGGAAAGGGGTTGCGTCCGGGGGGCGCTCCGTTGGCCGCAAGGCTATTCCTGTCCGCGCATTTGCGGTTCGGCATCTATCATATGCCGGCCGAGCCGATCTGCGCCCCGGCGAATTGCCCGGGCTTGTAGTGTCGGCTGCGTCTTTGTCGCTCATGCGCCCGGGAGCCATGAGCCGGCTGTGAGGGCCGCGTGTGTGGCCGTCCGAAATGCCGTCGATGCGATAGGCCATTGCCATGACCGGCAGGCCGAATGCGAAAATTACAGCCTCAGGCCCTGCCGGTGCGGCAGGCGGGCCTTGAAAATGAAAATGGGCTGTATTGAGTGCGTTTTTGGCTGATTTGTTTGGTATTTGAGGCGGGAATATCTAACTTTGTCCGAGCAAAATAATCGGTTCCCAGGAGTGGGGAAGAAGTGCAACGGGAGATGCGGAACCATTTTATTAATCTAACACACCCACAATGAAGAAAATTACCATCTTAATGCTGGCCTTCCTGGCTGCCTCCTGCATTGAGAAAAGCGATGTCCGTCCCGGCAGTCCCGTGGACGTCGACATCGACCATTACCAAACGGCCGGCACGTACGATGTCCCCGTGAAAGAAGGTTGCATCACCGTAGTGAAGGCATACGGGGTGACGCTGGCCGAGGCCGAAAGCCCCATGACGATCTGGGTGCCGCGGATGACCCTGACCCGTTCGGACGAGGGGTTGACGACGACGTTCGTCCCGCGCGATGAATACCCCAATTTTGCAGGCAACAAATCGCAGTTGTTTCAGGTCGTATGTTTCGAGGACTCCAGGCGCGGGGATTACGATTACAACGACCTGGTCATCCATGTGCTGTACCAGACCCGGCAGAATATCTTCGGGTTCGGCGTACAGCCCGTGGCGTTGGGGTCGACGAAATCCATCAAACTGGGATGTGTCGTTTACAAGGGCGGCAAGCGTGTCTTCAAGGGGTTGATCACCCCCGACGGTGCCGATTGCAGGTCGCAGTATTTCAAGTCGATGGAAGGGACGCTCAACACCTACGACAAGGTCAATATCAAGGTCGGCGAGTACCTGGGGTCGACGATCCGCAACTGGGACGTGTCGAAGATCGAAGGGAACGGCCTGATGCGCGTAGAGTGGTATATCGAGGTGGATAACGGCGTGGAACTCTATGCCTTGTCGACTGCCTACCTGAACGATTCGTTCGACAAGGACAAATTGCCCTACGGGCTGGTGATCACCGCCACGGGGACGGAGTATGTCGACGAGAACGGCGGCTACCTCTGCGGGTTCGACTGGTTCAACTATCCGCGCGAATCGGTGCATATCAAGGAGGTTTATCCCGAGCTGTGGAACTGGCTGACTACGGACAGCAGCTATGATTTTGCCGATATTTACGATGGCAGAAATGTCCCTGCGAATGCTTGCCCTGCCGCCGACCTGGGGCTGTTCGAAGCCCGGACGATCGACGTCACCAACAGGAAATACCGGGCTGACTGAGCCCGTGCCGATAGCGGCCGAGGCGGGTTGCGGTGCCGTCGCCGATTGAAAAAAGCAACCCTGCGGGGTTGCTTTTTTTATGTGCGGGCTTGTTGTCATGCGCTGCGTGCCCCGGGGATGCCGGATTGTGCGATGCACGGCGTTGAATGCCCGATACCGGCGGCGTGTGCTGCGCCATTGCCGCCCCTGTTCCCTGCTCCCGGTTCCGATCTTTTGGCAGGACAGGGCCGCATTTTTTGTCAGGGCATCCACTCCAGAATCCCCGTCACGGGGTGGGCGGCACGCCAGGCTTCGAATTCCGTGTAGGTGCCCACGCCGTCGCGCAGTACGGCCTGGTAATATTCGATACCCATGATCTTCTCCGCCTCCGGGGTTTCGTATTTGAGCCGGAGGATCGTTTCGCGCGTCCGGTCGGTCAGCACGGCGGCGATGCGGTCGGCTACCCGTTCGAAATAGCCGTCGTAGGCCGAACCTTTCGGCATGTGGATCATGTCGATCTGCCATAACTGGTCGTCGGCATCGGCATACCAGGCATGCCATTCGAGGCATTGGTCGGGGGCGTCGAGCAGGTTGTTGAAGGTGATGCTGCGGATGCGGCTGTTTTCGGCCAGGCGCGCCATGGCTGCGAAGCTGTCCGCAAGGCGCAGCGGTGAGGAGTAGATGTGGAAGTCGATGTCGCGGTGCGTCATCAGCAGTCCCGTGCGGAGCGACCCGACCAGGTTGGGTTCGGCGCCGACGGAGCGCCATGCGGCTTCGAGCCCGGAGTCGCGGATAACCTCGCGGGCGCGCTGCTGGTTGGCGGCCGCAATCTTCGTCAATTCATTCATTGTGCGGTAAATGTCGGGGTCAATATACGGAGTTCATAAAGTGCGCCGGACAAAAGGTTCGTTCCGGCCGGCGGGTAGTTGCGTGTGCGGTTATTTGCCCAGCAGAATGCGTGCCTGGGCTATGGCGGCATCGGTGATGCGGCTGCCGGAGAGCATCTTGGCGATCTCGGTGATGCGCTCCTCGTCCGTCAGGCGCGTGATGCCGGTGCGCCCGTCGCGTTTGTAGACCACGAAATGGGCTGCGCCTTTCGACGCCACCTGCGGCAGGTGGGTGATGTCCACGACCTGCAACGTCGCGGAGAGTGATTCGATGATCTCGCCCATGGCGTCGGCGATGCGCCCGGAGACGCCCGTGTCGATCTCGTCGAAGATGACCGTCGGCAACTGCATCCGCCGGGCAAGCAGGGCCTTGAGCGCCAGCATGACACGCGAGAGCTCACCGCCCGAAGCGATACGCTCGACACTCTGGGGCGTCGCGTTGCGGTTGGCCGAGAAGAGGAATGCCACGCCGTCGCCTCCCGTGCGCCCGAGGTCGGGGAGCGGGGTGAGCGCCACTCGGAATACGGTTTCGGGCATGCCCAGCTGTGCGAGCGTCGCCAGTATCTGTTTTTCGAAGGCCGGGGCGGCTTTTGCGCGTGCCTTGTGCAGCCTGTCGGCCAGCGAGCCGGCCTTCTGTGCGGCTGCGTCCAGTTCTTTTTCAGCCGCTGCGATCTCTTCGTCGCCGTGTACGATGGCGGCGAGCTGTGCGGCATAGCGGTCGCGGGCTGCGATCAGCTCCGCTTCGGAGGCGACGCGGTGCTTTTGTTGCAGGGCGTAGAGGGCGTCGAGGCGTGCGGCGAGTTTGGCCAGCCGTTCGGGGTCGGCGTCGAGGCGTTCGCTGTCGGCGGCTACGGCGTTGTCGATGTCCTTCAGCTCCTCGAGTACGGAGTGCAGGCGTGCGGCGTATTCCCCGGCCGCGGGGAAATGTTCGCGGATGCGTGTCAGGTCGTTCTCGGAATTTTTCAGGAGCGTGAGCACCCCGGTTTCGTCGGCATCGAGGGCGTTGCGGAGCGTAGTGAGCACCTCGCCGATGCGGTCGGCGTTCTCCAGTACGGCCAGTTCTTCCTCGATGGCGGCCTGTTCCCCTTCGCGCAGGTTGGCAGCCGTGAGTTCTTCGCTCTGGAAGCGGAGCCACTCCTCGTCGCGGCGTCCGCCGGCGGCGGCTTCGCGAGCCGGCGCCGCAGTTCCGTAAGCCGTGTGTACTGCGCGGCATATTGTGCGAGCAGCTCCCCGTTCCCGGCCACGGTGTCGAGCGCCGAGGTGCGGAACTCTTCCGAGGAGAGGATCAGGTTCTGATGTTGCGAGTGGATGTCGATCAGGCGGGTGCCGAATTCGCGCAGCTGGGCCAGTTGCACCGGGAGGTCGTTGATGAAGGCGCGGCTCTTGCCGGTCGGGGTTATCATGCGCGTTACGGTAGTCTCCGGCGCATAGTCGAGGTCGTTCCCGGCGAAGAAAGCCTCCATGTCGCGCCCCGAGAGGTCGAAGGTGCCTTCGACCACGCAGTTGCGTGCGGCGTCCTTCATGGCCGAGCCGTCGTTCTTGGCGCCCAGCAGCAGGCCGAGGGCACCGAGCAGGATGGATTTGCCGGCTCCCGTTTCACCCGTGATGATGTTCAGGTGGGGATCCAGCTCCATTTCGAGCTTGTCGATAAGCACGTAGTTCTCAACCGACAGACGGCGTAACATGGCGGTCTTTATTTTAACAGTGATTCGATTTTGTCGACGATACGTCCGGCTACTTCGCTCTTCGGCATCAGGGGCAGTGGCTCGCGGCCGTTGCGGTCGATGAAGGTCACCTTGTTGGTGTCGCCGCGAAATCCCGCGCCGGCGTCGCGCAGCGAGTTGAGGACGATGAAATCGAAGTTCTTTCGCGCGAGCTTTGCCTCGGCGTTGGCCTGTTCGTCGTGTGTTTCGAGGGCAAAGCCGACCAGCAGGCGGCCGCCTTTGGCGGCTCCCAGCTCTGCGGCGATGTCGCGCGTACGGCGCAGGGTGATGTGCATTTCGCCCTCGCCCTTCTTGAGCTTGGTCTGCGAAACCGCGTCGGGCGTATAGTCCGCCACGGCGGCGCACATGACAGCGCCGTCGGCGCCGTCGAAAGCCCCGGTCGCGGCGTCGTACATCTCGGCGGCAGAGAGCACGTCCACGCGCTCCACGCCCGGAGGTGTCGGCAGCGACGTGCGCCCCGTGACGAGGGTCACCTGCGCACCGCGCGCGGCCAGCGCTCCGGCGATGGCGTAGCCCATTTTGCCCGACGAGTGGTTCGAGATGAACCGCACGGGGTCGATGGCTTCGATCGTGGCGCCTGCCGTTACGACGAAGCGTTTACCGGACAGGTGCTTTTTTTTTTCGGGGTTTTCCGCGGCGAGGAGGGTGCCGACATAAGCGGCGATTTCCGCAGGTTCGGCCATGCGTCCCTTGCCCGAAAGTCCGCTTGCCAGCTCCCCTTCGGCCGGTTCGACGATCCGTACGCCTCGGCTGCGCAGAATCCGCAGATTCTCCTGTGTGGCCGAATGCGCGAACATGTCCAGGTCCATCGCCGGGGCGACCGCTACCGGGCAGCGGGCCGAAAGGTAGGTCGTCAGCAGCAGGTTGTCGGCGATGCCGCATGCCATTTTGGCCAGCGTATTGGCCGTGGCGGGGGCGATCAGGTAGCAGTCTGCCCACTCGCCGAGCGAGACATGGGAATTCCAGGCCCCGTTCTCGGGGTCGAAGAACTCCACGAGGATCGGGTTCCTGGAGAGCGTGGCCATCGTCAGCGGGGTGATGAACTGCTTGGCCAGCGGGGTCATCACGACACGCACCTCGGCGCCCGCCGTCCTCAATAAACGACAGAGCACAGCCGCCTTGTAGGCCGCTATGCTTCCCGTGATGCCCAGCAGTATGTGCCGTCCGGCCAATCCTTCGGCCGGACAGGCAGTGCCTGCGCCGGGGCCCTGTATGCCACCTCCCTGCAAATTCATGGCGGTATCGTTAGGACTCCTTGGCCTCTTTGTTCTCTTTGTAGAAGAGTTCGCCGTCGAGGAACTCCTCGGTGGCGATGATCGCAGGCTTGGGCAGGCGTTCGTAGTAGCGCGAGATTTCGATCTGCTCGCGGTTCTCGAAGGTCTCCTCCATGGTGTCCGTCGGCGAAGAGAAGTCGGCGAGCTTGCGGCTGAGCTCGGTCTTCAGTTCGGTCGAGATCTGGTTGGCACGGCGGGCGATGATGTTCACCGTTTCGTAGATGTTGCCCGTTTCCTTGTCCAGATCCACCAGCTTGCGCGTGATGGTGTTGTTGGGGATGTTCTTCTTGATTTCCATTGTTATATGTTGTTGTCTTTGTCTTCGTCCTTCTTGTTGCGGTCGAGGTAGTCCCGTGCGTGCTTGGCCATGCGGTCGACCTCCTTGGTGTATTTCGATTCGGGGAACTCCTCCTTGAACGAGAGGTAGGAGTCGAGCATCGAGAGATAGCGGTCGGTCTGCTTGTTGGCGATCGAGTTGTTGGCGAAGCGGTAGCTGGCGTCCACGATCATGTACATGATCTCTTCGCGGTGATTGCTGTCCGGGAATTGTTTGAGCGCATTTTTCAGCGATACGATGGCCGATTTGTAGCGGCCTATCTTATAGTAGGTGTATGCGTTCAGGTAGGACTTGTCGTGCAGGCGCTGCGTCAGTTCGCCGTTGATCTGCTTGAAATCCTCGACGCGGTCGCTGTGAGGGTAGCGCGACATGAACTCGTTGATGGCGATCAGTGCCTGCCCGGTCATCGTCTGGTCGCGCGAGGGGCCGGGCGAGAGGTAGTAGAAGCAGAGTGCGTACATGCCTTCGGCGTCTTCGATGAAGGCGCTGCGGCCGAACTTGCGGCGGAAATCGTCGAACAGGGCCGAGGCGGTGTCATAGTCGCGGTTCTTGAACTTGCAGCGGGCGTTGAAGAACGAGACGCTGTCTTCGCGCGGCGTGCCGATGTAGTAGTGCTGGACGCCCTCGAAGAGCGTCGAGGCACGCGACCACTTCTCTTTCTGGTAGTACTCCAGCGCCTTGCTGTAAATCAGTTCGGGTTGTCCGCTTTTGAGCAGGGAGTTGATGCCTGCGCATCCGCTAAATGCGGTGACCAGAATCACCCCGCACACGGCGTATAAAAAAGTCTGCTTCATTGATAAATCTTTTACGGCGCTTTATCGCGCAAAGTTACGCATAAATTAACGATTTCCAAAAAAAATTATTGTGCGTAACAATAAGGTGCCGCGCCGTATTTCCCGCTCTCGCCCGGGCGGGAGGCCCGCGGGCCTCCCGGGATGCCGCACGGCGGCATCCGAATCCGTGGCCGGAGGTGCTTCCGGCGCCGGTGGCGGACGGAGGGGAGCCTCTGCCCGGCGGTGGGGGCAGACAGGCGGCGAGAGGGAAAAATTACGGAAATCAGGGGAACGGCGCGCCGGGCCCGGTGCGGAAATGCCGATCCGCGGCTTGCGC
>OIDA01000450.1_pt1 | contig 13007 bp, 10 predicted proteins | sample 1581451 | NCBI WGS metagenome assembly OIDA01 (sample SAMEA3882552, study PRJEB24775) | human gut metagenome | biome: human-associated habitat; feature: intestine environment; material: feces | place: Netherlands | collected 2009/2010
GATTTGGTGCAGCCTCGGCATTTACTGTCTCTGCTGCTGTGACCGGAGTGATTCCTGTGCCGCTTACTGTAGCGGTGTTTGTGACAGATGCCTCCGTGCCAAGAGGAGCATACTCATTTAACGCTGCCTCATAGATGACAGTTGCATTGCCACCTGCCGGGACATTTATGCCTGTAATGCTAAGAGGCGGTCCCTGGGTTACTGCAGGCGCTGCCTGGAGTGTGCCGTTTGTATAGTATTTTGCTGTGTTATTCACATAGGTTAATGGTACAAGAGTGTTGGTGTTAAAGGTATAAGCACCTAGATTGTCAGAAAGTGTCAGACCGTTTATCGCGGTATTTCCGGAGTTTACGATGCTCACCACATAGGTTATTGTATCGTTTTGATTGTAGGTGTTTTTGACTGCTGTTTTCGTAGCAGAAAGCACCTCCAGTATTTCTCCGACTGCTATATTTGAATTGGCTACATTGTTGCCATAACGAAGCTGCGCCTGATTAGTAAATCGTGCCATATATTTTCCATCCTTTCATATATTCAGGTATGGTTTAATATATGACACAAATCTACAAATGCCACAGATTATTTACTGTCCTGTTTATTTTTCTCCACATCAGCCTTTTTGATAAGCTCCAGAAGCTTTTCAAGCTCCTCTTCATCCACGCCGGTGTAGCCTGAAAGCTCACTAAGGCTCGGCTCGAAACCCTTATCGGATTTTAGTTTCTCCACTGCACGGTTTACCAATGAAACCTTTCCTACCACAGTATTCTCGCTCTCATCCTCACCGGTCTGCTCCCTGATACACTCTTTCATAGACTCCTCTATGGCATCCAGAAGCTCTTTTTCCACATCTATCTCATCCCCGCAGCCGCAGAGCTCAGTAAGGCACATGAAAAGTCCCATGTTTCCCTCCTGTACTACGTCCTCAAAGCCCTCTGATGTAACAGCAAGCTTCTTTGCCATGGCAAGCACACTTTTGAGCCAGAAATTTGATATAGTGTGTATCACACTCTCATCACCTGCAAGCAGCTTTTTGTACATATCGTCCTGCTCGGCTTTTGTGTAATCAGGTATCTCTTCAAGCTCCTCAAGATACATCCTAAACATAGGTGAATCCGGTATGAGGCTGTCCTCGTCTATATCAGGCTCAGCTTCATTATCCAGCTTGACCTTATTATTCTTTCCACCTGCTATGGCAGCCATCGAATCTCCTTCTGAGTAAATTACATTGTTCAATGCAGCATTTTCAGACGATTCATCCCCATGTAATTCGTCCTCATGTGATTCATCCTCATAATCGCCTGCACTCTCATTCTCCTGCTCATGCGGTGTGATGAGAAATTCAAATACCATATCCTCCTGCGCCTTATTAAGCTCCATATCCTTAAAATAAGACATGATTTCATCTCTGCCAATAGGCTCCGCTGATGTCCTGATAATCTCGGCCACGCTCTGCACTGTCTCTATAAAGGTATTCTGGTCTAACATATTTTACACTCTCCTGTCTGATTTTCAAAAACTACATAACTATATCAATCCCTGTATAAAAATAAACAAAATTAAAAGCGGCAGTATGAACTGAAAATACGGCTTAAGCTTCCTTGAAATCTTAAGTCCTGATCCTGTATTTGCCTCATCTATATACTTATCAAAGCCCCAGCCCCACTTTGTCACACAAAAAAGCAGATAAACCAGTGAGCCAATCGGGAGAAGCAGATTGCTTACCATAAAGTCCTCGCTGTCAAGCACATCCCTGCCTCCTATGAGGTGCAGATTACTCCACACATTGTATCCAAGTACACACGGCATACTTGCAATAAGTATTATCACACCATTTATTAGCGCAGCCTTGTTTCTGGACCAGCCAAACATATCAATGGCAAACGACATGATATTCTCAAATACCGCAATAACGGTTGAAAAGCTGGCAAAGGTCATAAACAAGAAGAAAAGACAGCCCCATATGCGGCCTCCCTGCATATTTACAAACACATTTGGCAAAGTGATAAAGATAAGGCTTGGTCCTGCGTCTACCTCCACCCCATAGCTGAAGCAAGCCGGGAAAATGATAAGGCCTGACATTATAGCCACAAATGTATCAAGAGCACATATTTTGGCACCCTCACCTGCAAGAGTGCAATCCTTTCCCATATAGCTGCCGAATATCTCCATTGCGGCCACACCCAGACTCAGCGTAAAAAACGCCTGATTCATGGCTGCTGTTATGACATTCTTTATTCCAATTTCAGAGACCGCATCCAGATTTGGAACAAGATAGAATTTCACTCCTTCCAAAGCCCCTGAAAGTGTGATACTGTGCACCGCAAGGACAATGATAAGCAAGAGCAGAGCACTCATCATAAATTTACTGATTTTCTCAAGCCCATTCTGCAGACCACGGCTGCACACCAAAAAGCCAAGCACAACCGTAACTATCATCCAGAAAGCCATCTGCTTGGGGTCTGCAAGCATGTTTCCAAATGCAGCTGCCGTGTCATCAGTATTCATGCCTGATGTAAAATCTCCCTTTAGGAATTTAAAGAAATACGCAACCATCCAGCCTGAGACTGTTGTGTAATACATCATGAGCATGTAGCAGCCAAGCATGGCTATCCATCCGTGAATATGCCATTTACTGCCCTCTTTCTCAAGAGCCTTGTAGCTCATCACAGCACTTTTTCTGCTGGCTCGGCCTACAGCAAGCTCCATCGTAAGCACCGGAAGTCCCATGCATACCAGAAATATAAGGTAAAACAGTACAAAAATACCGCCACCGTTTTGACCTGTCACATACGGAAAACGCCATACATTGCCTATGCCTATAGCGCATCCTGCACTTACCAGTATAAATCCCAGACGTGATTTAAATGATTCTCTTTTCATATTTATATATCTCCTATTGTTATTGCGTTACGTTATCACTCTGCTGTGAGCATTGACTATTGCTTTGTGCTTTATTACTCTCTTCAAAAACTCGCAGCTCCTTTATTGCCTGTCCACCCATCAGATAGAGAATACCTGTATTGAATATAGTCATAAGGCCGATTCCTACATCTCCGAGATCCCAGACAAATGTGTATGCCGCGATACCGCCTACAAACAGCATAACAAGAGCCAGCACCTTGTACATGGTCTGTGAAATCCAGTTATCCCCAAACAGGTACGCAACATTACTCCTTGCATAAAAAAGTATACCAAGGAAGGTGGAAAAGCTGAATAAAAACAATGTGACTGCTATAAAAATAACTCCAAAATCTCCAAGATGATACCTCATAGCTGACTGTAATAAATCCATGCCCTCTTTCCCTGCCACTATATTCTCCGGTGCAGTGAGCATGATCATTGCCGTACAGCTGCAAATCACTATCGTATCTATAAATACACCGAGCGCCTGCGTCAGTCCTGCCTTTACAGGAGTATCGCACTCTGCCGCCGCTGCAGCGCATGGAGCTGAGCCTGAGCCTGCCTCATTTGAAAAAAGACCTCTCTTTACACCATTCATGAGCACCGCTCCAAAGCCTCCCGCAGCCACCTGCCTGATACCGAAGGCTTCCTCAAATATCCTTGAAAAAACCGATGGCATCATGCCTATATTTTTAATTATGATAAAAATGGTTATGGCAAAATAGCACACCGCCATGATAGGAACAACTATGTCAAGCACCTTTACCGTAGCATTTTTCCTAAGCACAATGACAGCGGCCACTGCAACTAAAATTACGGTAGTGTAAATAGGTGGTATGCCAAATGCATTTTCAAATGAGGATGTAACTGAATTGCTTATAACCTGACTTATGCCACACCAGCAGATTAGTCCGGATATAGCAAACAAAACAGCTATAATAACATGTTTTTTCTTTTTGCCTGATTTATCCTCAAAGTAATGGTGTATGTAATACGCCGGACCTCCACGATAGCCTGAGTACAATGGATCCGGCTCCTTGTGAAGCTGTGCCAGTGTAGCCTCCACAAAAGCCGTGGATGAACCTATAATGGCTGTTATCCACATCCAGAAAACCGCACCTGCGCCTCCCACTGATATGGCAGCCACAACACCAACCAGATTACCCATGCCCACTCTCGTCGCCGTAGAGACAATAAGTGTCTGGAACGTGGACAGGCTGTCCTTATTTTCCTTTTTACCTGTCAGCGCCTTTATCATGTCCGGAAACATTCTGATTGGTAAAAGTCTTGTCCTTACAGTGAAATAAATTCCTGTCGGAATCAAAAGAATTATGAGCAGGGAGATTCCCACACTCCCACCTCCGGGCAGTGGAATGTGTATCAGATCTCCCCACAAAAAAGAATAAATTTTTTCAATAAGTGCTACTATCATAGTAAATATCGTCCCCTTAGTTTTCATTGCTTCAACGCATTGAAGATGAAGCCAGTATTACTATGATACAATATGAGCAGGAAACTTTCAATATATTCTGTTTTTTTGGTCTGTTTTTTCTTTCACAAACAGTAATAAATACACTATAAGTCCCTTGCATATGAGATTATAATTTCTTATAATAATATAGTTGAATATTCAAAAGATATACGCCCGGGGAGATAAATAATGATAAAACTAATAGCAACGGATATAGACGGAACACTTGTAAAGGACGGCTCACTGCTCATAGATCCTGAGTACATGTCTGTCATCGACAGGCTCATAGACAAAGGAATAATATTTGTAGTCTGTTCCGGCAGACAGTTTTCAAGCGAATTTAAGCTGTTTGCTCCGATAAAGCACAAGCTTTTGTATATAACAGACGGAGGAACAGTCGTGCGCACTCCAAAGGAAATCCTAAAAACCTATCCTATGGACGAGGATATATGGAAGGGCATGTGCCGGATGGTCCGCGATGAGCTGCCTGCATGCGATTACTTTGCTGCTACTCCTGATTTCTGCTTTGCAGAGGATGGTGGCAGCCCGGTCTTTCATCTGCTTCGTGATTCATACGGCTTTGAGATGCGTGAGGTTGATGACATCACAAGGCTTGACAGAAATGACATCATCAAATTCACTGTCTTTCATCCCGACAAATGCGAAGAGCTGTGTACACCGGTTTTCATTCCGGCATGGAATAAAAAAGCTCACCTGGCAGCCTCCGGCAAGGAATGGGTAGACTGCAACGCAAAGGGTGTCAGCAAATGGACTGCACTCTCATACCTAATAGACAGATTCGACCTGCTCCCGGACGAAGTATGCTGTTTCGGTGACAATCTGAATGATATTGAGATGCTTCAAAATGCCGGTATAAGCTACGCCGTGTCAAATGCCCGCCAGGAAGTTATCGCAGCCGCAAAACACACCTGTGCGCCTTACTGGGAAAACGGAGTACTTAGTGTTTTAAAGTCTTTTTTATAATTTTTTAAATTTTTCAAAAAAAGTACTTGCATTTTTGTAAAACCCTGTGTATAATATCATTTGTCCGTGTGACACAGATATTCACACAGATGTTTGCGCTTCTAGCTCATTTGGTAGAGCACCTGACTCTTAATCAGGGTGTGCAGGGTTCGAGCCCCTGGAGGCGCATTTTTTGTACCCAAATTAATTTACCAACACTTTAAAAGAAGCCGGATTTATTCCGGCTTCTTTTTTACATATCTCTGTTTATATACATCTGTCTTTACTTTTTATTTGTTTTATTATCCAAAGCAGCTTCAATCGCATCAATCACAATCTTAAGAGCCTTGATTCTCGCATATTTCTTGTCGTTTGACTCAAGCACATGCCATGGTGCGTAAGTGGTATTGGTTTTCTTTAGCATCTCATTTACAGCAGTCTCATACAGATCCCATTTTTCTCTGTTTCTCCAGTCCTCATCGGTAATCTTCCATTGCTTTTCCGGAGTATTCTGGCGTTCCTCAAATCGAGCCAGCTGTGTATCCTTATCAATCTGCACCCAGAACTTTATGATGACAGCACCCCAGTCTGACAGCTCCTTTTCAAATTCATTAATCTCATTGTAAGCACGCTGCCATTCATTCTCGCTGCAAAAGCCCTCTAGTCTTTCTACCATAACCCTGCCATACCATGTCCTGTCAAAAATAGCTATATGCCCGGTCTTAGGAAGACGATTCCAAAATCTCCACAGATAGTGTCTGGCTTTCTCGTTTGGCAGCGGACTTGCAATCGGATGCACCTCAAAGCCTCTCGGATCCAGCGCCCCTGTGATTCTCTTTATATTTCCACCCTTTCCTGCTGCATCCCAGCCCTCATATGCTATGACAACAGGAATCTTTCGCCTGTATAGCTTGTTATGCAGCTCGCTAAGCTTAGACTGCAGATTTTTGAGCTCCTTTTTGTATTCTTCCTCAGATAGTTCCTTATCAAGTGATATCTCAGAAAGCTTTGGAATCTTCTCAAGCGGGAACACATTCTGTAACAGCGGCACAGCAAGATTACTGTTTTTAAGTGCTGTCTCTATTCCACTAACCAGCGTCTCCAGCACCTGAAGCTCAGCCCATTTTCTATTCTTTGCATCAACTATATACCAAGGATCTGCAGGCGAATTTGTATCATTCAGATATCTGTCAAACACATGCATACACTTGTCATAATGCTTATTCTGCCAGTCTTCATCTCCACTGACACGCCATCTGGTATCCTTATTCTCCTTTAATACCTCAATACGCTTTTTTTGTTCCTTCCGGCTGATTTGGAAGAAAAATTTCATAACAAGATAACCATTGTCAGTCAGCTGTCGCTCGAAGCGCTTCACGCTTTCAATTTTCTTCTTGTACTCCTTCTCTCCTATATTGTCGTGCAGTACATCCTTTACTACCTCATCCATCCAGCCCGAATCAAGAAACTCAAGCTTCCCGTTTGCCGGAATCTTTACAAAATACCGATATAAAAAAGGCTTGCGTCTTTCCTCCTCTGTCGGCTCGTCCATGGTTGCGACCTTGAAAAATCGCGGATCAATATTCTTGATTACCTTACCGAGCACACTGCCCTTTCCTGCAGTACCCCAGCCCTCAAACAGCACAAGTACAGGCAGTCCATGCTCCTTAATCTGCATCTGAAGCACAGACAGCTTAGAGCGCGCTGCATGCAGGCGCTCATCCAGCTCTTCCTCCTCCGGAATTTGTGGTTTAATCCAGTTTTCTAACATGTAATTACCTCCCAAATATATAATTTCAGCCATAAAACCGCTACATCACTATATTAGTATAGCTTTTTTCAGGCTAAAATACAATCTTCACACTATATTTGTTTCAGTTCTCCGCTTCTCCAATATTTGTCATTTTAAAGCCCTCTCCGTGCACCTCATGAGACTCAACAACCACAATAAAAGAGTCCGGGTCTGTATCTTTTACGGATTTACGCACCTGGTACATTTCCTTACTGTTGCATGCACACATTACCACCTGAATATCGTCCTGCTTATATCCTCCCTGTGCCTTAAGAATAGTGCTTCCGCGCTGACTGCATTCATCAATTACATCGCATATTCTCTTTCCATTTTTTGTGACGATAAAGGCTACTTTGCCTGAATTCATGCCATATATCATTTTATCAATAACAACCGCAGACAGTATATTCACTATCATGCCGTAAATCATTCCGTCAATATCCCGAAACAAAAGTCCTCCAACCAGAATAATTCCTACATCGGTAAGAAAAGAGATGTTGCCCATCGATAAATGAGGCCGCAATGCTTTTACAGCCATGATGATAAAATCAGCTCCTCCTGTTGATGAATTTCTTGTATAAATCATGGCATAGCCTATTCCGCAAAATACACCTGTGCACAATGCCGCAAGCAGTCTGTCTCCCTGATACACCGGAAATAACGGCGCAACAAAGTCAACAATAAAAGAAGACAAAAGCATGCATCGTATTGAGCTGACAAAAAATTTCCTGCCCAATAATTTGCAGCATAGTATCGCAACCGGAATATTAAGCAGAACCGTTGATAAACCAATGGAAATATTAAACAGCCGGTATAAAATAATCGAAATACCCGAAAAACCTGTCATAGGAAACTCTGCCTGCAGGGCGAAGTTATATATACCTATTGCATAAAAGATGCTTCCCGCAAGCTCCCACATAATCTGTACCAATAATTCTTTTTTCTTATTCATATTGCATCTATCCTCCAAAATAAATAAGCGCCCGGAAACAAATCTTACAGTGTAAATTACTGCACCTACGATTTGCTCCCAGACGCTTTAACCACTCATCCGGTGAAGAGTGAACGTTTTCTGATGTATGCAATTATTATATTTGAGATGTTAAATTAAGTCAAGCGGGAATCATCAATTTTGCTATTTTGATTTGTAAGCTCTCTGCATAAATTCAAACACTGCCTCTTTCGTCGGAATCGCAGGTATTCCACCTCGCTTTTGCACACACAATCCTGCAACTGCATTTCCCAAAACAGCACACTTTCTGATTTCTTCCCATTCCATCTTTTCTACGGGCTTATTTATAGAAAGAATACTGCATAATACGCCTCCCCAGAAAGAATCCCCCGCTCCGGTCGTGTCGACCGCATGTGTCTGAAATGCTTTGATGATTTCTTTTCTGCTTTTTGTTGCCATAAGAACGCCATGTTCTCCCAATGTAATGGCAACCAGCTTTGGTCCCATAGCAAGAATTTCTTCTGCAGCCTGCTCATAACTTTTAGCCCCTGTCAGGAGAATACTCTCTTCATCCGATACTTTCATGACATCTACCAGTTCTACAACAGACTTCATTTTTTTCACTGCATACTCTTTGCTCTTCCAAAGAGACGGGCGGTAATTTGGATCATATGAAATAAGTACCCCCGCTGCTTTTGCCATTTTTACTGCTTCGATCGTTGCGCTTTCTGCCGGCTCGTCTGTCAGCGATAATGATCCAAAATGAAAAATTCTGCATCCGGAAATTAACATCTGATCCAGTTCTTCTTTTTTTAACTGTGTATCTGCACCCGGTTTTCTTGCAAAAGAAAAATTTCTTTCTCCATTTTCACCGATTTCCACAAATGCCAGTGTTGTAAAATAATCCGGATCTTCGACGATAGCATCTGTATTGATTCCTTCCGTTTGAAGTGTCCTCTTTAAAAATTTACCATGCATATCGTTTCCAACTTTTCCAATAAAAGAGGTGCGATACCCAAAATGACTTGCAACTGTCAGAAGATTTGCCGGAGCACCGCCGGGATTCTGTTCAAACAGTTTTCTCCCACCCTGACTGTGCCCTGCTTCCGTAAAATCAATCAGTAATTCCCCCAATGCCACAATATCAACTTTTTCTTCCATTTTTCAGTTCCTCCACAATCTCGTTATAACGTTTTTTATTTAACCGGTAGAAAAATAATACAACCGCAGTCACAATCCAGAGTGCACCCGGAATCGTCGTAAATGCATGTTTCATAATTGAAAGTACAGTTGCATTTTGTGTCTGATTTGCAATATAACCACATTTTCCAAGTAATCCTGCTAAAAGTGCTGTTCCAACTGCCATTCCGATTTTATTTCCAAGTGAAATAAATGCATACTGAAAACCGTCATTTCTAAGTCCGGTTTTCCACTCCCCATATTCCACACAGTCTGGAATAATTGCATAGATTGCGGTATTAAATCCAGAGAAAAAAAACTGTGTGAGACCGGATAATGCATAAAAAATAGCCGGTGACTCTTTAGCATTGAAGAAAAACATAGACAACATGGAAATTCCTGTAAATAAAGCAAAGATAGATGCTGTTCTTCCTTTGTTATTCAACTTGCGGAATAATGGTTGAAAACAGGCTGCCCCTATGATAGAAGGAATAATGATGCACATCGAATAAGTTGTGTAGTAGGAGGCATTTCCTTCCACATATGTAAAATAATACAGAATATCCGCGTTTCTACCATATAATGTAAATCCAAATAATATCTGTCCTGCCAACGCAAGAAGATATGGTCTGTTCTGCATGACTGCTTTCAACTGTATCTTCACAGAAATTTTTTCTTTTTCCGGAATAATCACTGCCTCTTTCGTCTTCGCAAAGCAGAAGAAATGACAGGCTGTAAAAATACATCCATATATGACCGCAACCGTCAGATATCCTGTCTTTGCACTGTGACTGCCGAATTTGCTGAGCAGTGGAACTGTAATAATATTTAACACACCAATTGCAATCATAGCTGCAACCGAACGGGATGTATTTATTTTTGCACGTTCATCAATATCCTGTGTCATAGCACCACACAAGGTTCCATATGGAATATTCACACAGGTATACCCCAAAACCAGCAGACAATATGTAATTACCATATAAATGATTTTTCCATTCTGTGGCCAGTCGGGTCTTGCCCAGAATGTCATAACAAGAAGGATCGCTGTAATTGGAGCCGCTACTAACAGCCATGGACGGTACCGTCCCCATTTCGATTTTGTTTTATCCGTAAGCCCCCCGACAATTGGATCATTGATTGCATCCCAGAATCTTGAAAAAAGCATAAGTGCTGACACAGCCGCCATACTGATTCCGAACACGTCTGTATAAAATATCATCAGAAAATTACTGACAAACATCCAGCTGAAATTACATCCAACATCACCAAACCCATATGCAATCTTACTGATCAGCGGTACTTTTCCATTTTTGTTTTCGCTTCCCATATGTCCCTCCTATTTTTATCAGAGTTTCTGACAGAACTCTATTCTTTCCTCATTTGGTCCCTTAATCATAAAAAACTTCACACCATTTTCCCAAAATGGCAGTTCTTCGATTCCGTCTGTGATAACTGTGTATTTTTCATTGCAGATTTTCTGATACATACTTTCAATGTCTTCCACATCAAGTGCAACATGTTGGTATGCACCGTCTGACATTGCCGCCTGCCCATTTTCAAAAGTCTCTATACAGTAATTTTTTATCTGTAAAAATGCCACTTTTTCCCCTGCTTTTTCATTATAAGACTGCATAATTACTTCAAATCCAAGACTCTTATAAAACTCAACTGTTTTCTGTAAATCGTTTGTCGGAAGCCCGACATGGGCAACTCCGACAATTCCATATTTATTTTCCATACGAACTCCTTACTTTTCACTGACGTTGATAATTACTTTCATCGTTGTCTCGCGGTTATCATCAATATACTGGTATGCCTTCAGATAATCTTTAAAAGCAAATGTCTTTGAGATGAGCGGTTTCAAATGAACTTTTCCCTCATTCACCAGTCTGATTCCATCTATGTAATCATCATGGCGGTACATCATCGTGCTTTTAATGTCAAGTTCGTGATCATTTGCCACTGCAAGATCTACTTCTGCCATTCCTGCAAAAACAGCCACCAGTACAATCGTGCTTCCTTTTCTTGCATATTTAATTGCCTGTCCCATTGTGATATTGTTTCCGGCACAGTCGTAGATCACATCCGCCTTATCCGGTCCAAATGCTTCGATCATTGCCTCACCGAAGTCTTTATTTTTGGTATTCACACACACATCAATTCCACATTCTTTTGCCTTTGCCAGTCTAAGATCACTGATATCTGTGATCATTACTTTCGCTGCCCCCATTCCCTTTGCTGCCTGTGCCACGAGATTTCCAATCGGTCCTGCTCCAAGGACTGCAATATTCAAGCCAGCCACATCGCCCATCTGTTTTACACCATGAACTGCCACAGCAAGAGGTTCGATCATAGCTCCTTCTTCATAGGACATATCTTCTGGAATAGGTGTTACTTTAGATGCATCTACTGCAAAATACTCAGATGCTGTTCCTGTCGTCTGAAATCCCATTACTTTTAATTCCTCACAGAGATTATACTTTCCATGACGACATGGATAGCAATGTCCACAATATACCTGAGGCTCTATCGTCACCTTCTGTCCCACATGAAACTCTGTGACATTTTTTCCAAGTTCTGTAATCTCACCTGAAACCTCATGTCCTTGTGTTACCGGATATTTTGTAAACGGATGTTTTCCATGATAAACATGAATATCTGATCCACAAACACCAATATTCATAATCTTTACCAAAACCTGATTTTCCTTTACCTCCGGAACCGGAACCTCTCTGAAAATAATTTCTCCTGGATTTGTCATTACCTGCTGTAACATAATTGCTTCCTCCTTTTTTATATTGTTTTATTTTATGTTTTATTAAATGTTTTATTAAAGTAATTACATTATCATCCTTTAAACATATTTTGTCAATATATTTCTCTCAATTTTACGCATTGCACAATTTGCAGATATGCTTTTTGTATATATTTTCTAATCAACGCACAAAAAAACGGAAAGAAAACCTCACTTACCGTTTCCTTTCCGTTTTTTTGCTCACACTTCACTCTGTTTTCACACTATAATAATTTATATTTCCATCATATGTTCCGCAAAAAAATATTTCGCAGCTCCAACAGCCGACGCTTCTTTCCTGTACGAACAGTTCTTCAGGTATGAAACATCATGTTCAAAACCATTATATGCCATCACTTTTTCTCCCAAAGGTATCATATAATCTGAGAGTACACCTCCGACATCGCCCCCCAGTATGATATCCATATCATATGCCATCCGTAGATTTGATATCAAAACAGCAAGATGATCCAGATACTCATTCCATATCTGTAAAACCTTTTTATCTCCACTTTCAAGATTTTCCATAAATGCATCCAGCGACTGCCTGTTATCTTCCGTCAGTACACTTGCAGCACAATATGCATCCGCGCATCCTGATTTACCACAATAACATTTTTTCCCACCGGGAACAAGTATCATATGACCAAACTCTCCTGCTTTCTGGTTTTGTCCGCGATACAACTTTCCATCTATGCAGAAAGCACCGCCTAATGTATGATTCAAAGACAGATATATCGCATTGGGATACTTCTGCTTTTTTTCTGCAAGCATGGCTGCATTGGCATCATTTTCAAAATACACCGGCATTCCCACAGCCTGCTCTAAAAAGCGGAGACTATAGTTCTCTATCCCTAACGCGTGGGATTTTAAAACAATCCGTTCTTTCTGATCGATAATTCCCGGGATCGCAATACCAATTCCAAGCAGTGTCTCCTTCGCAGGCTCGTCT
>OIDA01000452.1_pt1 | contig 12967 bp, 13 predicted proteins | sample 1581451 | NCBI WGS metagenome assembly OIDA01 (sample SAMEA3882552, study PRJEB24775) | human gut metagenome | biome: human-associated habitat; feature: intestine environment; material: feces | place: Netherlands | collected 2009/2010
GCGTGCTGCCCGTTCTGGTGGCCGGGTGCATCCTTATCATCATTCTGGCGCTGGTGCTGGCGCAGGTCATTACCAAGCATCTGGTGCAGCCCATCACCCGAATGGCGGAGCACCTGGACTGCATCGAGGCCAATGTGCCGTATGAGGAGCTGATCCCGCTGGCGCACACGGTACAGTCTGACCGCAAGCTGCGGGAGGACAATGAGACCATCCGCCGGGAGTTTACCGCTAATGTCAGCCACGAGCTGAAAACCCCGCTGACAAGCATTTCCGGCTATGCAGAGCTGATTGAAAACGGCATGGCAAAACAGGAGGACATTCCCACCTTTGGCCACCGTATCCACAAGGAAGCCCAGCGCATGATCACGCTGGTATCGGATATTTTGCAGCTTTCGGAACTGGACGGCATGAGCAAGCAGCAGGAAAACAGCCCCACCGCCGATTTTGTACCGGTGGACCTTGGCGTGCTGGTCAAGGATGTTGCCACCAACATGACGGTGAACGCCCGCAAAGCCTACATTACGCTGCAATACAAAGTACAGCCCGTTACGGTGCGCGGCAGCCACGACCTGTTGACCGAGCTTGTAACCAACCTGTGCGACAATGCCATCCGCTACAACCGGCCGGGTGGCCATGTGGAGCTGAGCTGCGGCACCAATGCGGACGGCTGCCCGTATTTCTGCGTGGAAGACAATGGCATCGGCATCCCACAGGACAGCCAGAGCCGCGTGTTTGAGCGCTTTTACCGAGTGGACAAATCCCGCTCCAAGGCGACCGGCGGAACAGGCCTGGGGCTCGCCATTGTCAAGCATATCGCTGTTCTGCACGGTGCGCGCATTGATCTGGAATCCACCGTCGGCACCGGCACCACCATCCGCATTATCTTCCCGAAGATGTGAGGTTTTATTTACGGGAGATTGGCGGCCTTTTTGAAAAAAGTCCTGGCGAAAAACTTTAATGGCGATAGAATAGAATTATAGGGCATGTGCTTACATCTTTGAGGGATGGGGCACATGCTTTTTTCTTTTCTTGTTCCTTGCGCCAGTTTTCACTTGCAACCAGGCAAAGTTCCGGCGGGGTCAGGTGACCCCGCCCTCCCCCTTTATTTTCCCGTCAACCGTCCCATGTCTCCCTCCCGCGCACAATATTTCCCGCAAAAGTTCCCCATTTCCCACCCTGCCACAGGGCAGTTTTCAACATCGACCACATTTTTTGCGGATAATTTCTCCTGTTTACGGTCAGTTTTCCACTATCTCTGCAAAATAATCGCACGATACTTCGTCATCTATTCCTGCGCAATTTTGCAACTCTGAGTTTTCAACGTTTTTCACAGATTTTCCTACCGTTTCCACTGTGGAAAAGTTGAAAACATTGTTCAAAGACATAAATCTTTTACATTTACAGTTGTAACATCTTGGTTACATACCTCGTTTATATATTATAGAAAGTTGAAATTTTCCGCCAAAGGAGGTTATCGTATGGGAATGCACAGCACTTATACCGCAACGCATTACAAGGATTTGAATATTGACTGGCAGGCACGCGCCGTTACGCGCCACGGGGAGGATATTCTCCTGACCCCGCAGGAGTTTGCCCTGCTGCAAGTGCTGTTTGACCACCGCGGCCAGGCTGTAAGCCGCGGCGACCTGCTGCATACCGCCTGGGGTTACCCCTGCATCGGCATCACCCGCACGGTGGATGTACATATCCAGCATTTGCGCCGCAAACTGGGGCTGAAACAGGAGATCCAGACCATTTACCGTGTGGGGTATACCCTTTCCTGAACATAATTGGGAACACAAATCAATATTTTTTCCGTTTGTGCCCGTCAAAGTCCGGTTTATCACCCTTGCCTTGTGGTATAATGAGGGTATTCGGGTGTATCTGAAAAAAAATCACAGCTGTTTTGCAGGCGCAAGCCACAAAACTGCACTTGCGAAAAACCGTTTATTTTCGCCTTTTCAGGTATACCCAAGGCAAAAATGTAAGCAGCAGGCTTGACATTCCCTTGCGGCGGGGGTATCCTGAATACAGGAACAGAATTTAATCACTGCGTGGTTCTGCCCCGCGCAGTGCAGGTAAAGTGAGGCTCCCGCCATGAGCAGAATGTATGATATCATCCAGGAGCTGTGCCGCCGCGACGGCACTGACGTAACCAAAATGTGCCGCGCGCTGAAAATCCCGCGCAGCACCCTGTCGGAGCTGGCATCCGGCCGCACCAAGCAGTTGACGCTGAAACACGCACGGCCCATTGCCGAGTATTTTGGCGTTACCATCGCCCAGCTTGCCGGGGATGAACCGCTGGAAACCGAGCCGGACCAGACGGATGCCGTTTCGGACCTGATCCGCGATGAGCCCATTGCCGCTTATGAGAACTTGAAGCGCTACCTGACCGAAGAGGACAAGGCCGATATTGCCACCCTGATCCGCCTGCGTGCGGAGATCAACCAGGGCAAGCAGTAAGCCGCCTTTGGCCGGGCCTGCGCTTGCGGGAGGGGCACGAATGTTCAAATATACCCTTGCAGCCACACTGGACGAGATGGACCGGGAAGGCATTACCGTGGCGGAATGCCCGCTGCGCAGCATGCGCTGCCTTTCTTTGCAGAACGGGCGCATTGTGGGCATCAACACCGCGCGGTTTGATTCTTCCGCCGAGGTGCGCACCGCCCTGATCCACGAGGACGGGCACTTTGCCAGCGGCGCGTTCTATCTGCCGTATTCGCCCTACCAGCTCAAAGCGCAGGCCGAATACCGGGCCGACAAAGCCGCCGTGCTCAAGCACATCCCCTACCCCGAACTTGCCGCCCGCCTGCGCCGCGGCGACACCCTTGCCGACGCTGCCGAATACTTTTGCGTGACCGAAGATTTCCTGCGCAAAGCCTATGCTCTGTACCGCGAGATGGGGTATAGCTTTGGAGCCGAGGAAAAAGCGTAACCATGATTGTATATGACAAATTCTGGGAAACGATGAAGCGGTGCGGGGAAAGCACTTATACACTGATCAACCACTACAACATCAGCAGCGGCACCATTGACCACATCCGCAAGGGGCAGGGCATTACCACGGCCAAGCTGGACGACTTCTGCCAGATTTTCCACTGCCGGGTTGAGGACCTGATAACCTATGTTGAACCTGCCGATGGCGAACCACACAGCCCTTACAGCGAAAAAAGCCCAAAATAAAGCGACCGTTTGAACCCAAAAGCTCAAACGGCCGCTTTTCTATTTTACTTACTTTTCTTTTTCCCACGGCTGCAGGGGGGCCAGGAAATCCGCATCCTGCAAGGCCTGGCCGATCAAATCCAGGCGGTCGGGGGTGGCGGCTTCCACAAGGTGGTAGTGGTAGCCGTCCGTTGCGGTGGAAAGCACGGTGGAAGCGCCGCCTGCCAATGCCTGCAAGAACTCCTGCACATCCTGGCGGGAGCGGATATCCATTTCCGCGGTGATGCGCCCATAAACGCGGTGGCTGATGCTGATATTTTTCACCCGGCCGCCGTGGTCCACGATCAGGTTCAACTCCTGCCCGGCCTGCTCCGGGGTGTGGCGGACCTTAAACTCCCGCAGGCAGCCGGTTTCCTGCTGCTGCAGGATATAGCCGCGGTTGGTCGAGATGATATTGGGCCGGGATGCCCGGATCACGGCAAGGTCCTGCACGATCACCTGGCGGCTAACCCCAAACCGCGCGGCCAGGTCCTTGGCGGCAATGGGGGCATCGGCCTGGTTAAGCAGGGCCAAGATTTCTTCCCGGCGCTGTGCGGTCGTCATACGGGTGCCCCCTTTCCCATCAGGCTGTCCAGTTCTGCATCGTTCATGGCGTTTGCTACTTCCTTTCGCATGGGTTCTGTAAACAGTATAGCACCTGCCGCGCACCGGTGCAAACGGATGGCGAAAATTCCCGGCAAGCGGCTTGACAGGGTTCTTATATAGTGATATATTTATCTCGCAAAGATACAAATATATCACACAAGAGGTTCTTGCCATGAAACACTCCACCTTGAAGAACATTGTTCTGCCCGGCATTTTCTGCGCTGCCTGTTTGGGGGCTTCGGTTTGGTACAGCGTTGTTTTTAATCATTCCCGGCTGATTGCTCCCACGGATTTTTCCACTTACGTTTTCCGGGTGCAGGACCTGCCGCTGATGTTTGCCTGTATTTTGTGCGCTGCTTACTTGATTTGGCTGTTTGTGCGCGGTTTTCAGCATGCGCAACAGCAAAAAAGCTCCGCCACCACCCGCACCATTGACCCGCGGTTTGGTTTTTTGGGGCTGCTGGGCTTTTTAGGCTTACTGGGCTTCTGGGTCTACCCGCAGACCGGGGAAGTTTTTCCCTTTGCGTTCTTTTTGTTCTTTGGCTTTTTCGGGTTCTTTTTTGAGGGCAAAATGTCCCACACGCTGATGGACGAGCGCTACACCGAAAACCGCGCCAAAGCGCAGCTGACGGCTGCAAAAACGGCGTTGAGCATTATTTTTGTGGCGGTCATTCTGCTGGCCCAGGGCCGCGGCGGGGACGCGGTGCTGATTGCGCTGTTGATCGTGCTTTCCCTCACGCTGGCGCTCTACCTGTTTTTGAGCGAGTACCTGCTGTACCGCTATGACCACGACGACCTGCCCGCAGAAGATTTTGACGAAAGCGAGGACTGACCCATGCCGGACTTTACCTGCAGGCTGAAGCAGTTCCGCCTTGCCAAAGGGCTGACACAGGAGCAGCTGGCCAGCGCCGTGGGCGTGCGGCGCGAAACTATTATGCGGCTGGAAAAGGCGCAGTACAACCCTTCCCTGAAGCTGGCCGTGGATATCTCCCGCACAGTAGAAGCACCGATTGAAGAGATTTTTATTTTTGAGTAATTTTTAAGCACATAACAAACACCGGACCGCATGTAATATTGCATGCGGCCCGGTGTGTTATTTCAGGCTATATTCTGTTTGAAGCGTGGGGGAAAAATCAAACCACACCCTGGCTCATCATAGCGCTGGCGATCTTCTCGAAGCCTGCGATGTTGGCACCGGCAACCAAGTTGCCCTTCATGCCGTAACGCTCGGCTGCATCGGCAGCGTTCTTGTAGATGTTGACCATGATGTTGTGCAGGCGCTCGTCAACCTCTTCAAAGGTCCAGGAGAGGCGCAGGCTGTTCTGGCTCATTTCCAGGCCGGAAGTAGCGACGCCGCCGGCGTTGGCTGCCTTAGCGGGAGCGAACAGGATACCGTGGCTCTGCAGGTAAGCGATTGCTTCCGGGGTAGAAGGCATGTTAGCGCCTTCGGCAACAGCGTAGCAGCCGTTGGCAACCAGTGCCTCGGCACCTTCCAGCTGCAGCTCGTTCTGGGTTGCGCAGGGCAGAGCGATATCGCAGGGAACAGTCCAGATGCCCTTGCTGCCCTCAACGTACTTAGCGGTGGGAACGTAATCCAGGTAAGTCTTGATGCGGGCACGCTTGACTTCCTTGATTTCCTTGATGACCTTGTAGTCAATGCCGTTCTCGTCCACGATGTAGCCGTTGGAGTCGCTCATGGCGATAACCTTGCCGCCCATCTGGGTAGCTTTCTGGTTTGCATAGGTAGCAACGTTGCCGGAGCCGGAGATGACCACACGCTGGATTTCGCTGGTGCCCTCATAGATCTCGGTGATCTTGGCATCGCGCATCATGCGCTCAACGGGGTATTCGCGCGTGTAGCCGTATCCGCCGTGGAATTGCACGGCCTTGGTCGTCACTTCCATTGCGGTTTCCGCTGCAAAGAGCTTGGCCCGGGCGGCATCGACCGAGAATGGGAGCTTCTGGTCTTTCTTGAAGGCTGCTGCACGTACCAGCAGGCGGGCAGCTTCGATTTTGGTATCCAGGTCTGCCAGTTGGAACTGGGTGTTCTGGAACTGTCCGATCGTCCGTCCGAACTGTTTGCGCTCCTTGACGTATTTCACGGTTTCGTCCATCGCCCCCTGCGCGATGCCGAGGGCTTGCGAAGCGATACCGACGCGGCCGCCATCGAGGGTCTTCATAGCGATGCTGAAGCCCTTGCCGACCTTGCCGAGCAGATTCTCCTTGGGAACGATGCAGTTCTCGAAAATCAGCTCGCAGGTCGCCGAACCGCGGATACCCATCTTCTTCTCTTTCTTGCCGATCGAGAAACCGGGGAAGTCGCGCTCGACAATGAATGCCGAGATACCGCGCGTACCCTGCGACTTGTCGGTCATCGCCATCACGATATAAACGTGTGCGTAAGCGGCGTTGGTGATGAAGATTTTGTTGCCGTTCAGGATATAGTGGTCGCCTGCATCGACTGCCGTGGTCTGCTGTGCCGCAGCATCCGTACCGGCGTTGGGCTCCGTGAGGCCGAAAGCGCCGAGCCATTCGCCCGAGCAGAGCTTGGGCAGGTATTTCATTTTCTGTTCTTCGGTACCGTGCTCATAAATCGGAGCGGCGCAGAGCGACGTGTGTGCCGATACGACCACGCCCGTAGTGGCGCATACGCGCGACAGCTCTTCGACGGCCATCGAATAAAGGATGTTGTTGCCGCCTGCACCGCCGTAGTTGACGGGGAAGGGAATACCGAAGATTCCCAGTTTTGCCATTTTCTCTACGGTTTCCACAGGGAAACGTTCCTCTTCGTCGATTTCGGCAGCCAGAGGTTTCACCTCGTTTTCGGCAAATTCGCGGATCATTTGCCGGAACAGCTGCTCGGTTTTGGTCAATTTGAAATTCATTTTATAAGTATGGTTTTTTAATGATTTTAAACAGTCATACCGCCATCTACGCTCAAAACGGCACCATTGACGTAGGCCGCTTCGTCGGATGCGAGGTAGAGATAGGCGGCGGCGATCTCCTCGGGACGACCCAGGCGACCTACGGGAACTTTGGCCCGCATGCCGTCGAGTACGTTCTCAGGCATCTTGGCAACCATTTCGGTTTCGATGAAGCCCGGGGCTACAGCATTGACCGTGATACCCTTACGTCCCAGTTCGCGGGCCATCGTTTTGGTCATACCGATCAGGCCGGCTTTCGTGGCCACGTAGTTGGTCTGGCCGAAGTTGCCGTAAAGCCCTACTACCGACGAGGCATTGACGATGCGACCGTAGCCGGCTTCGAGCATATAGTTCAACACGGCCTTGCAGCAGTAGAACGTGCCCGAAAGATTGACGTCGATCACGTTCTGCCACTGTTCGACGGTCATTTTCTTGAGCGTGCTGTCGTTGGTGATGCCGGCATTGTTGATCAGGATGTCGATCTTGCCGAACTTGTCGGCGACGCGCTTGGCCGCAGCGGTTACCGCCTCGAAATCGCTCGTATCGACCTTGTCGAAGGTGATGGCGAGCCCTTCGGCTGCGGCTTTTTTCTCCATTTCCTTACCGCGGGCTTCGTTACGTGCCCATACGACTACCTGTGCGCCTTCGCGTGCGAAACGCAGTGCCGTTGCTTCGCCGATACCGGCCGTGCCGCCCGTGACGATGGCGACTCTGTTCTCAAGTCTTTTCATGGTTATCTCTTTTTAGATGAATTCTTTGTTGTGTTTGAGTTTGGCGGTGCCCGTGATGCACTCTTTGCCGGCAGCATCGAGCAGCAGGCATTTGATCGTACCGATGTGTTTTTCGGTGTTTACGTCGATTACTTCGAATTCGGCCGTATATTTCTCCCCGGCGAAGACGGGTGCACGGAACGACATCTCCTGCGAGAGATAGATGGTGCCCTGTCCCGGGAAGAGCATTCCGAAGACCTTCGAGAATACGGAGGCCGAAAGGAATCCGTGCACGATGGGACGGCCGAACGGGGTTTTGGCTGCGAATTCCGGATCGAGGTGGATCGGGTTTTTGTCGCCCGTGATTTCGGCGAAAGCGATCACGCCTTCCTGCGTATAGGTCACTTCGTGACGGTATTTATCTCCTGTTTTGATCATGGCGGTCCTATTTTTTCATGGGTTTAAGATCCTTGGACACGATCAGGTGCGCTTCGGTAGCGGCCTGAACCTGTTCGACGGTGAATTCGGGATTGATTTCCGTCAGCACGATGCCTTCCGGGGTAATCTCCATGACGCCCATTTCGGTTACGATCATGTTCACGGAGCCTTTGGCCGTCAGCGGCAGCGTACATTTCTTGAGGATTTTGGGTGCGCCTTTGGCCGTGTGCTCCATGGCAAGGATCACCTTGTCGGCACCCGTGAGCAGGTCCATCGCACCGCCCATGCCGGGAGCTTTCTTGCCCGGGATGATCCAGTTGGCCAGGTCGCCTTTTTCATCGACCTGCAAGGCTCCCTGTACCGAAGCGTTCACATGACCGCCGCGGATGATGCCGAACGAGGTGGCGCTGTCGAAGCACGAGGCGCCCTCGAGGGCCGTGACGAATCCGCCGCCGGCATTGATAAATTCGGGGTCTTCCTCGCCCGGTGCGGGGGTCGGGCCCATACCGAGCAGGCCGTTTTCGCTCTGCAGGAAGATTTGAACGCCTTCCGGCAGGTAATCGGGGACGGCCGTCGGCAGTCCGATACCGAGGTTCACCACGTCGCCGTCTTTGAGTTCCATCGCCACGCGTTTGGCGATGATTTCTCTGATCTGTTCCTTTTCCATAGATTTATGTCGTTTTTGTCTGTTCGTCGTACTGTCTTGAAACGGGGCGGTTCTGGAATCCGGGACCGTTTCCTATTTGCGGTGCATTCTGCGGGCCATCTCCTGGGCGATGAACGACGCCACGTCGTCGGCGTAGGTGTTCATGCCGAAGCCGGCGTCATAGCCCAGCTCTTTGGCCAGTTCGTGCGAGATGCGCGGGCCGCCGCACGCCAGAATCACTTTGTCGCGCAGCCCTTCGGCTTCGAGCATTTCGACCAGCTCCGTGAGGTTCTTGATATGGATATCCTTCTGGGTCACCGTCTGCGAAACCAGCAGGGCGTCGGCCTTGAGTTCGATCGCTTTGGCGATGAACTCTTCGTTGGTCACCTGGCTGCCCATGTTGAGGGCTTCGAACATCTCGTAGCGCTCCAGTCCGTAGTGGCCTGCGAAGCCTTTCATGTTCATAATGGCGTCGATACCTACCGTATGGGCGTCCGTGCCGGTGCTGGCGCCGATCACCACGATCGGGCGGCCGATCTGCTCGCGGATGAAGCTGTCCGTTTCGGCCATGTCCCATTTGGTCGATTCGACTTTCGGGACATGGATATTCGAATAATCGACCGTATGGGTGCAGCTTCCGTAGCAGTTGAAGAACGTGTAACCGGCCGTCAGCTCCCGGTGGAATACCACCTGCGGGTTCTCGAAGCCCATCTTTTTCATCAACTGTTTGGCCGCTTCGATGGCTTCGTCGCCGGCGGGCACGGGCAGTGTGAAACTCAACTGCGTTTTGCCGTCGTTCATTGTGTCGCCGTAGGGCTTTATCTTTTTCAGGTCGAGGGTCTGGTCGAAATCCCTGCCTTCGGTTGAATATAATCCTCCACTCATAGAATCAATATGCTAATATAGTTAAAATAAGGCGTTTGGTCGTACTTGCAGCATCGGAATATCATTTTTTCGCTGCGGCGCGACTGCCGTTTTTCATAATCTCCACGAAGGGGTTGTAGTAGTTGCGGCCCTTGCTGCTCACGCCCTCCAGACCCTTGCCGCCGTTCATGGGGCGTTTGATGTCGGCGAAGATTCCCTTCTCGAGCGCCGAGAAGAGTCCCTCTTTTTCGAGGCGTTCGAGAAGTGCGGTAGCTTTGTCCAACACCTCCTTGGCACGTTTGCGGATCAGTCCGCCTTCCTTGAACTCCACTTCGTCGCCGATGTTCTTCATGTTGTTGAAGATGTAGCGGGCGTTCTCGATGGAAAGGTAGCGGTCCGACATGAACGGGGTGTGGATGGCTTCGGTCGGCATACCTAACAACTGAATGCCCTGCGAAGTCCAGATGCCCACCATGTTGAACAGTGCGTCCTGGATATGTCCCCGGAAGATGTTGCCGGTCATGAACTTCGTCGGCGGCATATATTTCAGCGGAGCCTTGGGGAAGATCTCGCGGGTCATCTGCGCCTGCGCCAGCTCGTAGAGGAAGCCGTTTTCGAGCATCGGATCCATCTCGAAGGCGTGTCCCAGACCCATTTGCTCCTCGGGCAGGCCGGCCAGCAGGGCCAGTTGTTCGTTGATCAGGTCGGAAGCCAGCACCGTGTGAGCCTCCTCGACCGCGTCGGCTGTGGTGAGGTAGTTGTCCTCGCCCGTGTTGATGATTACGCCGGCGAAGCCGTTGATTACGCGCGACATATATTGATCGACCAGCGTGCGCTGCATGTTGATGTCGCGGAACAGAATGCCGTACAGAGCGTCGTTGAGCATCACATCCAGACCTTCGAGTGCGCCCATTACGGCGATCTCGGGCATGCAGAGGCCCGAGCAGTAGTTGCACAAGCGGATGTAGCGGCCGACCTCTTCGCCTACTTCGTCCAGAGCCTTGCGCATGATGCGGAAGTTCTCCTGGGTGGCGAACGTACCGCCGAATCCCTCGGTCGTCGCGCCGTAGGGCACGTAGTCGAGCAGGCTCTGGCCCGTGGTGCGGATTACGGCGATGATGTCGGCGCCCTGTCGGGCTGCGGCCTGCGCCTGTACGACATCTTCGTAGATGTTACCCGTCGCTACGATTACGTAGAGGTAGGGGCGCGGCCCTTCGCCGATGGTGGCGATGTAGTTTTCTCGACGCTGGCGGTTGGCTGCGATTTTGGCGATGCTGGCGTCGATATACGGTTTCAGCGCCGCTTCGCGCTCGGCTGCCGTACATACGGCCGAGCGGGTGATGTCGAGTTTGCCGGCAGCGATCTGCTCGGCGATTTGCTGGGGCGTGAGTCCCGTTTCGACGATCGCGTTGCCGAGGAAGAACAGGGCGCCTTCGCCCAATACGTTTTTCTCCCGCAGCTCTTCCACCACCACGTTCGGCAGCGGTACCGCGTTGGCATCCACGCCGTCGATGCCGATCAGACGGCACAGCGTTCGCTCGACGGCTACCGTCGTATAACCTTCCACAAAATCCTGCACCCCGTCGGCGATCTTGCGCGCTACGCTCCGGGCGTGTTCCACCTGGTTAAAGTCTATTCCTAATTTGCTTTTCATATCGTTCATGTAGGCTGTGCCGTACGGTTGCCGTCATTGGTTGTTTTTGAGTTCTTCGTTGCGTTCGATTCGCCGGAGGATCTCCGGGTCGATGCCCAGAATACGGGCGATCCGGATCGCTTCGTGCGGAACTTCGTCCGTCGTGACCTCCTCGAGCGAGTAGTCTATGAAATCGTTGATGTTTTTCAGCGTGATCTTCTCCTCCGCGTTCGTTTCCGAGAAGCCTTTTACCTTCAGCTTGCAGCACGGAGCCGCGATGCCGTTGTAGTGGGTGGTCACGAGCGAAGGGACTTCGTAGTCGGCCAGAAATTCGAGGACACCGTTCACGATCGCCCTTCCTTCGACCGGATTGGTCGTGCGGGCCGGTTCGTCGATGAGAGCCAGCACCCGCCTGCCTGCCCGGACGCTTTTGGCCAGTTCGTCCATCCGCATCATCTCGGCCGCGAAGGACGAAAGGCCGCTCAATTGATCCTGTCCGTCGCCGACGGAGCAGTGCACTTCGTCCACAAGGGCTATTTCCGCCCTTTCGGCCGCAATGTAAAATCCGAATTGCAGCATGTACTGGGCCAGCTCGACGCTGTGCAGCAACACGGTTTTGCCCGACATGTTGGCGCCGGTGATTACCGTAGGTCCCGTCGTCAGGCGGATGTTCACGGGCTGGAATCGCTTCCCGGCCGCTTCGAGCGAAATCCGCAACTCGGGGTTGAACAAGCCTCGGAAGGAGGTCGTGTCCTGCGTTATCGCGGGACGGGTAAGGCCCCAGTCGCGGGCCTGCATCGCCTTGGCGATCACCACATCGAGCCATCCCATCCGGTCGAGTGCCTGTTGCAACGCTTCGTGGTATTTCCGCAATTCGACGGAGAGTCTCTCCCGAATGCGGTCTTCGATTTCCACGCTGCGGAAATAGAGCTCCTGCACTTGAGACTCGTCGGCTCCGGCCTGTTTGCGTGCTTTGATCTGTTTGCGCAGGGTCGTCAGCTCCTCCGAGTAGGCGTCATAGACGAAGAAATGGGGGAGCCGGTTGCCTTCCGGATCGAGCAGATCGACGACCCCGTTCAGCTCGGGAAGTTCCGCAAGATGCCCTTGCGAAGCCAGTGGTCGAAGCTCTTCCGCCAGCAGCGCGAAAAACTTCAATTCGAACAGTTCGATGTCGTCGAATACGCAGTTGCCGCCCGTGCGTTCGATCGTTGAGCGGATGTCGCGCAGCAGGGCCAGTTTGCGGCGAATCGTTTCGGTGCGGTCGCGTCCCTCTTCGGTTTCGAGCAGGCGCAGCACCGAGGCGATACGGTCGTGTTCCTCCGTGATCGCCGACTCCTTGTCGAGCCATGTCATTTCATGGAGCATACGTCGCCCGACGGAGGAACAGATCTCCATTCCTTCGACGACGCAGCGCAGTCCGCTGGTATGTTGTATGGCCTCTTTGAGTCGCATTCGTTTTCTGGTTATTCGATGCAATTTTGCACGGTTTCGCGTATTTATTTCACGGCCTTCTGCCGTGTCAGAGCGTCTGACCTTCCTTTGACTCCCCTCCTCGGAGGGGATTTTAAGATCCTCGATTCTGTTCGTGGGAGCCGTATTCGTTCCTATTCGGGCATTTTCTTTACGTCGTAAACCGGTATTTGCAACGCCTCCTGCATCGCTTCGCACAACCGTCGGGAGTCGAGCACCAGCCCCGACGGAGCCGTCGGATTGACCGTGACGGCCAGCAGCCGGCTGCGGTGTACCACCCTGATCCGGTGTCCCCGGCGCAGGAAGGCGTAAAACGCTTCGGGCGAGGCGAACACCCGCGTAAAGTCGCGGACGATCAACTCCACTTCCCGTTGTTGCGTTCGCAGCAGTTGGAACAGCTTGTCCGTGACGATGCCGGTGGCGTAAATCCGCCGGCCGTGCCGGAACAGGTTCTCTCCGCTCCGTTCGAGCATCA
>OIDA01000457.1_pt1 | contig 12765 bp, 10 predicted proteins | sample 1581451 | NCBI WGS metagenome assembly OIDA01 (sample SAMEA3882552, study PRJEB24775) | human gut metagenome | biome: human-associated habitat; feature: intestine environment; material: feces | place: Netherlands | collected 2009/2010
AGCTCCGTCCCGCCGACATGAAACGCGGCCTCCAGCTCCTTGCTGGAAGCTGCGTTCTCCTGTCCCTTGTGGTATTTCTTCAGGTACGCGCACAGGGCCTCATCAATGGATACGTCCTTCATCGGGCCTCGCCTCTGTCCTGGCGGCGGGACTGGATGGGCCGGCCACGCTTATTGTATCGGCTCGGGTCGGCGGCAGAGGATGTCCAGCCCTGGGTGGCCCCGGCCAACATCGCCGCTGCCTGCGCCCGGGTCACGCCCATATTGCCGTTAAGGACATCCGCCGTCTGCTGGGGCGTTTTCCCTTTGAAATGGGCCATGGGGGACACCTGATACCCCGGCTTGTACCGCTCTATGGCGATCAGCTCACCCGATGACGGCTGGACGGTAAAGCACTTCTCCGGCAGGGGCGGCGTCAGAGGGATCACCTCGTTGTGGCACCGCTCCATCTGCTCGGCAAACTGGCAGATGTGAAACAGGCTGTCCCAGCCGTTGCCCACCTCCACATGGCAGTCATCAATATAGCGGCAGGTCCGGTCAATAGGCGCACAGCCCTCCCGGAGAATACGGATCTGCCCGCCGTCCGGGATGCGGAACAGCTCCTTGTAGTGCGGGTCGATGAACCGGATGCCCTTTTCAGCCTGTTCCATGTGCCGGTCCAGCCAGTCGCGGCGGTAGCAGTAGAGAAACAGATTTTCCTCCCCCTTGTAGGGGTGCAGCCGGATCAGGTAGGCATACTGTGCTGTGTCCGCCCGGAAGCCGAACGCAAAGCCGCTATCGTAGCCGCTCTCCTGGTGTCCCCGGCAGAAATCCCGCATGGCGTCACGGCTTTTTAGAAACCCGCCGTACTGCTCGTCCCCCACCAGGGCCTCCAAAACCTCCTCAAACTCCTGCTGAAAGTCCTCGGTGTCCAGGCTTTCCCGGTGGCTGGTCCACTTGGGAAAGAAGCCCTTGCCGTCCTCGCCCATATCCGCTTGAAGGTGCCCGATACTCCCGGTCTGGCCCTCAATCTGTGTGCTTTGTCTGGCAATATAAAGCCGCTCCGCTGGAGCAGCGGCGCGAAAAGTCAATTCCATACGATCACGCTCCTTGTCAACAAGAAGGCGGCCATCAGCTTCTCACTGATAGCCGCCTTCTCTCTATACGATATTGATAGACATTCTACCGGGCGTCGCCCCGGTCATGGCGCTTGGGCTTGATGGGCTGGCCCTGCTCGTCATAGTTTTTCGGGTCGGCGGCTGGCACCTCCCAGCCGAACAGGGAGCCGGCCAGCATCGCCGCCGTCTGTGCTTTGGTCACGCCGCCGCGCTCGTTACACTCACTTACGATCTCCAGAGCCTCCGCCCGGTCATGGCCGTACTTGTCTGTACGGTAATAGCCGCGCTCGCCCTTTTTGACAATAATGATTTCATCACTGCTGGGCAGCACAGCATAACATTTGTCCGGCAGGGTGGAACGCATGGGAATCACCATGCCGCCTGTTTGCTCCAGCCGCTCCGCAAACTCCCGGATAGAATAAACGGTGCTGCCCCACTCGTGGGACAGTTCCATGTGGCCGGCGTCGATATAGCGGGCGGTGCGGTCACGGGTGCCATCTCCGCCTGTGATAATGCGGATCTGCTCCCCATCCGACACCCTGAATTTCTCTTTGCCGTCCGTGGTGACAAAGCGGATGCCTTTTTCGGCTTCCTTCATGTGCCGCTCCAGCAGGTCCCGGCGGTAAGCATAGATATATGCGTTATCCAGCAGCTCGGATGGCGTACAACGGAGTAGATAAGCATGGTAGCCGGCATCAACGCGGAACAGATATTCGGGGCTTTGCATGATGCGGCTTTCCTGGTTGTTCAGGCAGTAGGCAATCATCGCGGGGATATTCTTCAGCACAGGGCCATATCGCTGGTCTGATCGGAGCATTTCAATCATGGCATCGAGTTCCACCGAGAACTCTGGTGTTTTCCATGCGGGGTCCCAGATGTCCCAATGGCTGTAAAACGCCGTGCCGCTATCGTCCAATTCAGCAACTAAGATACCCGGACTTCCGCACCGCTCCATGATCGGAATACACTGCCGCTTGGCGTATAGTCGTTCCGTGGGTGTCGCAGGCCGCAAAGTCAGCTCCACTATCGCTCACGCTCCTTTACCTTCGGCTGCTGTGCAGGCTGTATCAGTCCGGCCTCATGCGCCCGCCAGTAGTCGGGATGGCATACTCGGATGGTATCATCAATACATTTGCTGTATTCTCCGGGGCCGAAGTATTCATTGACCGGCGCGGTGTAAAGCCCCCGGTCCATCAGCTCCCGGAGGACGATCTGCGCGTCACTGTCCTCCTCAAAGCACAGATAGCCGCCTTCCCAGAACCCGTACCGCTGGGCGGCAGGTGATAAATTCCCGGTCACAAATTCCCGCGCCACCATGATCCCGCCATGGCTGGCTGTGGAAACATCGAAGAAACCAGGGCAGAGGGTCTTGCGGGTCTGGATAAGCCCCCAGGGAGAATAGGCCGGCTCATAGCTCATTCCCGCTCACGCTCCTTCCCCGATTTCTCCGGCTGTTCGCCGGAGCGTTCCTGCTTTGTCATCTGGTACTCCAGTTCCGCCCCGGCCCGTTCCAGAAGGTCCTTTTTCGCGGTCAGGAGATCGGAGTGATAGTGGCCCCAATAGTAGTAATCATTTCCCTGGCAGGCCCATGTCACAAACATGGATTGTTCCGTTATGCTCACACCCAGCACGAACTCGGTGGTCCCGATGTGGATGGAGTCGGTGATAAGATAACCGGCGTTCATACGGCTGCCCATATCAGCGGCCCTCCCTGTCACGAGAGTTTCGTTCCTTTTCAGCCTGTCGCAGCTCCAGGTAATGCTTTGCCCATTTGGGCAGGTCCTCCGGGGCGATGACGCCGAGAATGTCGCTGCGCTCAAACCGCGCCCTCTGCCCGGAATACAGCTCTGTGCAGTAACAGGCAGTGCCGCGGCTGTTGGGGTATGCGCCGGAGCCGCTGGTACACAACTGGAGCTGGCAGGTGGCGTGGCGGTATTCCCGGCGCAGCACCTCCGGGCGGATCACCACGACTTTGCCCCGGATGTCCTCCTGGTAACTGACCTGTTCACAGTCCTCGGCGGTGATGGCCGAATTGGGGATGCCCTGAATTTTCGGGCCGTTCAAGGCGATACGGGTCTTTTCCGCCTGTTCCGCCACACGCTCCCCAAACAGCTTTACCAGTTCCGGGTAGTCACCGCTGACCATGACCTCGGTATAGTTTATGAATATCTCATGCTGCTGGCAGAACGCGCATACATACCGCTCATCCTCCGGCGCTGATGGGTTTTCCCCCAGCACGATCTCCCGGTCGCCAATGTGAAGCGCATGGATGATCTCATAGTTCCCGGCCATACGCTTTTCCTGATCTATGTCCATTTGAAGTCCTCCTTCCAAAAATTTACGCCGCTCTTCTCTGGCAATCAAATAGTTGCGGAATAACTCCCAGCCCATGCCCTCCGGCTGTGTTTCCCGGTTCGGAGTCTGCACGATACTCCAATGGGTACAGGGCGAACCGCCCATCAGAAGTTTCGTTTGTATCAGACCCCCTTAAGTAAACAGCGGCCTCCAGTTTATTCACTGAAAGCCGCTGTTGCGCATGTGGTTTCAACTGTTCTTTTACCGGGTATCAGATAGACTCCTTTTCAGAGCGCGTTCCCGCTGAATGACCTGCAAGCGGTCCTTTGCCCACTGCGGTAGACACTCCGGCCTGACCTCGCCTAAAATATCACCACGTTTCCACTGGCTAGCCCTGCGGCCTGTGAATACGTTGATACCATAGACCGCAGTGCCGCGGGGGTTGCTCCGTGCCCCGCTTTCTCCTGTCACTAAAATCAACTGGCAGTCCGCTCTTTGATATTCATAGCGCAGGGAAGCCGGGTTGATCGCCACTACCTTATTGGCGATGTCATCGCCGTCCAGCAGCGGGAAACAATGCTCACGGCCCAGCATATCCAGCGGGATGTGGAGGGTATTACGCTGGGCCTGAACTGCCGCTATCTGCCCTTTCAGCCTGTCTGCGTAAAGCTCCATGATCTCCAGATACTCGCTGCTGCTCATGACCTCGGAATAATACTCAGCAATATCATCCTGTGTGCAGAAGCAGCACATAAACTCCAGCTCCGGGCTGACGCCCACTACAAGCTCCCGCGCCCCGATCTGAATCGAGTGGATGATCTCAAAGTTCTTGATCATTCGTTTTTTATCCATCATCCCCGTCACCTCTCCCGGTCACGACGCGGCCCATGCTTTTTGGGGATGGACTTTTTCTCCTGCTCTTTCACATGATCCGCCAGGGATTTGGCGGGCTTATCGTCAAAGGCAATCAGGATGTTTTGCGGTGGAACACCTCGCAACATACCCGATAATTCCTCGCCCATGTCTTTTCCTTTACCCATGATTATCGCTCCTCTCTAACAGAAACGGAGATCTGCCTGTCCTCGTTGGCAAATCTCCGCTCTAACTGCTCTACTGTCCAATTCTTTGTAAATTGTCCCAAAGGGTTGTGTCCAAACTGCTCAATGGCTCGCCGGTCCATCTCCCGGAGCCGCGCCCACAATTCAGGGTGATGGGTGCGTAACTTTTTCAGCTCTCCGATCCGTTGGAGAGGGCAGCACCAACAGGAGCAGCGGTTGTATATCTGATACAAACCGCCCCAATCAAAACCCCGGTCATAGCATATCCGCAGGGCTTCACTTTCTGTGATACCCCGATCCACCAGGGGATATTGGTCGTCTTTGATTCGTCCCGGCTCATCGGCGGCAATTCCTACATAGTGCAGGGCGTTCCGCTCTTTTTTCAGCCGGTTCACTTCTTTATGGATCAGATGCGTTTTTAACGTACCCGTACACCAGCGCACGCGAGGACCAGGCCAGCCGTTTCCATAGAGGGATACCCCAAGCCGCTGCCGGTTCTCAATGCTGAACTGCTTTACCTTCGGTTCCTCAAACATGAGCCATTCAAAGCCCTTGGGGTGCCGCAGGGTCGTGATGTGGATGCCTCGCTCACGGCAGAGCAGATCGTCCAGCTTTTGAAGATGCTCATACATCTCCGGGAACTCCATGCCGGTATCGGCGGTCAGCACCACATCGATGGGCATATCCTGTTCGATCATCAGCAGAAGCATCGCTGTGCTGTCCTTGCCTCCTGAAAGGGAGACAGCATGGAAATTGCCCTCTATGTGCTTCTCTCCGTCAGCGTTCATACTTCCGCCCCCTTTCAGGGTCGGGCCTTTCATTGTAGTGTCGCAAGCCGTCCCAGCAGGGGACATACAACTGCCCATCCTCCACACAGCGGAATATGTCGCAGTCTTTTACCGTGGACGCTTCATAAAAGCCGCTGTGGGAGTAGGCGAACTTGCTGGGGAATAGGTTGGTGTCCGCATCCTGTCCCATGTGGGACAGCGGTATGCGGCGGTGGTATTGGCCCTGCGGTTCAAACCGCCGTTCCGGGATAAAGTGCAGACCGCCGTACTCAAAGGGTGTATGGTCCATTCACTGGTTCCTCCTGTTCAAAAATTTACACCGCCCTGTGTCCAGCGGACCGAGAGCGGTGTATGTACGGTATTGCAGGAGGAATATGCTTTGATTATGTCATCAGCTTTATCAATAAGTCATTGACTGGCCCGGCGTCCCGGCCCTGGGCGGTCAGCTTGTTCCGCCAGACCATCAGGTACATCCGCACAAGGCGGTGCTCCGCGTCCGTCAGTTCCAGATACACTTTCTTTTCCCGTTTGAACATTTGAAACAACTCCCTTCTCTCTGCCCATATCGTACAGGAAAGGGCAAATGGATTCAAATGTGCGAATGGGTATGTAAGCGGCCCGCACAGCGGGCCGCGGGGGATGCGCTTAATAACCCGTCCGGGGCAGGGGCTTGGAGGGGGCGTAGACCTTCGTCACCCACCGGGAGGTAGCCATGATCCACTGACCGTCATAGACGCCGCCCACATCCGCCTGATTGACGAATTGGCTGCCGCCTTTGACCCAGGACACCACGGAGCAGTCGATCATGGGCGTTTCCACCTGTCGGAAGTTGGAAGGCACGACGCCAAACACGAACATCACCTCTGTGACATACTCGTTGGACCCCAGCCGCAGGGCCACAGGCGAGGCGTCCAGCACATAGTTCTGCTGCGTGTTCAGGCTGTCCGCCAGCACACGGTACTCGCTCCCGCTGAGATTGGTCTTGTAGACGATCTTATAGCTTCCAGCAGCATTGTAGGTGCCGGTGGTGATCTTCGCCAGCCGCACCGCCTCCACGGGCAGGGTATCGCGCCAGTAGAACGATGTGAGAGAAGTCGTGGAGTTGTTGGCGATGCCGGAGAAGGTGTAGCGGATATTCTGGCCGGGCATGACCTCGGCATAGCCGGTTTTCTGGATGGCTACATTGGTATAGAGGCTCTTGTTGGTCATGGCCGCCTTGACGATCTGGCCCTCATGCTCGATCTCCACCTCAATGGGCGTTTTGTCCAAAGCATAGAAGTCCGCCGCCTGGGACTCCACGATTTTGTACCGGCCCAAAGGCAAGGGCTTAGATACGGCCACACCGTTTTTATCGGTGCGGATGGTGTCCACAAGACGCCCCGTCCGGGCATGGTAGATTTCAAATACGGTGCCAGGGATAGGAGTACCAGCGGGCCAGCCGTTCATAGAGTTATAGTCGGCGCTTGTCTTGGTCACCTGGATTTGGCCGGTGACGGCGGTATTCTCCCAGATGATGGTGGTGCAGCCGCCGTACTTCACATAGACGGTCTTGGGCTGGGTTTCCAAAAGGTAGCCCTCCGCGCACTCAATCTCCTGGATGGTGTACCGGCCATCCTCCAACTCGTGGTCGATATAGACATAGCCCTCGTTGTCGCTCTCATAGGTGCCGATGGGGTTGCCCCTGGCGTCGGACAAGAGGAATTTCACGCCGTAGATGCCCTTGCCGGTCACGCTGTCGATCTTGTGAATGAGGGCGCTCCCGGTCTGCCGGTTGGTAATTTCCAAAGTGGCGGTCTGGCCGTCCTTTACCTCAATCTGGTAGGGCGTATCGTCCAGACGGTAGCCCTCGGCGGCCTTCAGCTCCACCACCTGATACCAGCCCTTTTCCGCTTCGGGCAGGCGGATGACGCCGCTCTTGTCAGTGGTGTAGGTGCCGATGATCTCTCCATTCAGCTTGCGGACCTCGAACTGGACGCCGCTAATGCACTCCCCGGTTTCCTCGTCCTTTTTGATGATGGTGAGGCCGCCGCTCGGTGTGTTGTAGAAGCGGAGGGTTTGGACCTCGCCGGCCTTGATCTGGATGGACTTTGGGGTGCTGTCCAGAACATAGCCATCCACCGTCTTGACCTCCCGTGCGGTGATGGTGGTGCCGGGGGTTAGGGCCTCGATCACGATACGGCCATTCTCATCCGTGATGAACTCGCCGTTGCTGCTGCCCACTACCGCGCCGGAGCTGTCGGTGACAAGGAATGTGACGCCTTTCAATGGGGTTGTGGTGCCCTCGATATACTTCTCAATGACCAGGGTGGTGCTGGGGGTATTGGTAAAATGGAGCGTCTGGGTGTCGTTGGGGTTCACCACCACGGTCTGGGTCCGGGTGGCCTCGTCGATGGTATAACCCGGAACGGTGGCCGTTTCCGTCACCACCAGCGTCCCCACCACACCGTTAATGGTGATTTTGCCATCCTTGTCGGTGAAGTACAGGCCGTTGCTGCTGATCTGCCCGTTTTCATCCGGTACAAACTCCCCTGTGGAGGTAGTCACTTTGAAGGTGACGCCCTCCAGCGGTTCGCCGGTGAGGGAGTCCCGCTTGTCGATGACCAGCGTTCCGGCCTTGGAGTTTTTCACAATGACGGTCTGGGTATCGCCGCCCTCCCCGATGACCACATTGGTGGATGCCTGATCCATGACGTACCCGCCGTCCGGGGCCTTGATCTCCGTCAGTACATACGCGCCGGGGGCCAGGTTGGTGATCTTGATCTCGCCCTGGGCGTCCGTGGTAAAGATGCCGTTCTGGGTGAGGGTGCTGTCACCAATCACGCCGTCCAGCCCTACCTCACAGCCCGCCGCTGTCGTTACCCGGAACTCCGCGCCGGGAAGGGGCTGGCCGGTGGCGCTGTCCCGCTTCTGGATAATGAGAGCGCCTTTCGGCTGGTTTTTGAAGGTCAGGGAAACGGTGCGGCCCTCCTTGATCTGTACGGTCTGGCTCTGGGTGTCCAGAATGAAGCCGTCCGGGGCGCGGGTTTCCGTCACCACCACGCTTTTGCCGGGTTTCAGACCGGGGATGCGGATCTCGCCGTTCTCGTCGGTGCGGTAGACGCCGTTGCTGTCTCCAATCAGGGTCCCATCGGCATACATGACCTTGAACTCGGCGTTGGGCAGGGTCACGCTGGGGTTGGTGGCGCAGACCTTGCGGATCAGCAGGATGCCGTCCGGCGCGTTGTCAAAACGGACGGTGACAACGCTCTGCTCCCCGCTGTCCGCCAAATATACCGTTTCAGATGCGTTGATAATGGAATACCCGTCCGCAGGGTCTACTTCCTCCACGATATAGGCCCCGCTTTTCAGCCCGGTCCAAATGGCGGTGCCGTTTTTCCCAGTCACTTTCTGACCGATGGTGGTGCCGCCCGTGCCGCTGACCCCACCCAGATACTTCAGTTGGAAGGTACAGCCGGGTAGGGCCTCGTGGGTCACGCTGTCGTACTTCTCCACCACAATCGCGTTGAGCGGTTCGTTCTGGAATGTGACAGTCTTGCTCTCGCCTCCATGGAGGATGATGGTCTGCGTGGTCGGCTCTTTCATTTGGAAGCCGGGAGCCGGTTCCACTTCTGTAATGGTAAACTCGCCCGGATAGAGCCGCTTTCCCTGCTCATGGAGCTTGATTTCGCCGTTGGCGTCTGTCAGAATTTCTCCGTAGTCGATGGTGGCGGGCGCGTCCGACGCCTCGCCGTTGCTGGTATAGGTCACATGAAAACGCGCCCCCTCCACGGGAGCGCCGGCTACGCTGTCCTCCTTATAGATAGTCAGTTCCGGAGCCTTGTGGTTCTCAAATACCAGCCGCTTTTCATCCCCGGCGTTCAGGCTGACCGTCTGCTCCCGGTCCGCGTCCTTGTCCGGCAAATAGTAGGGGGCCGGAACGGACTGTTCGATCACCTTATAACTGCCGGGGGCCACCCGCAGGGACACCGTACCGTCCTCGCCGGTGGTCACATCGTTTCGATAGTCGCTGTCAATACCTTCAATAGTAAAGGTGGTGCCGGGGATGGGGGTGGTGGAGTCGGCGGCGTCCACCTTGGCGATGGTCAAAAGAGGCTGTTTCAGGTTATCAAAAATCAGTTCCCGTTCCTCGCCGGGGCCGAGGTAGACGGTCTGGATGGGTTCATCCCCCACCACATAAGGGTCGGGAACGGATTTCTCCGTCAACTCATAGCTGTCCACAGGGATATGAGAGAGGGTGGCCCTGCCATCCTCTCCGGTGGTCACATCGGTATGGTAGCCGGAATGGATGCCCTTGACTTCAAAGACCGTACCGGGAATGACCTCTTTGGTCTGCTCATCCCGCTTGAGAATGGAAAGGCTGGGCAGCTTCTTGTCTGCCGCCTCCACGGTGATGGTGCCGCCTCCCTCCACAGTGGCCTGATCCACATGGACAATGACCGGATCAGTCAGGCAGGCGAAAGGCGCAGGGGCCGAAACCTCCACAAAGGCGTACATCCCCTCGGTCACATTAGGGACGGTGATGGAGCCGTCCGCTTGGGTGGCCTCGGTGCCGATGATCTGGCCGTCCCTGACGATGTTGAATACTGCACCGGGGAGGGGATCGCCGCTGTCGTCGTACTTGACCAGTTTGACCTTTACCCTGGCGTCGTTCTCAAACACCAAGGCCACATCATTCTTTCCGTCCCAGTAAAACTCCTGCTTGACCTTATCCGGGTCCGGGCTGAGGGAGTACCCCTCCGGGGGCGTGACCTCCGTCGCGGTAAAGCTACCGATGGGCAGGGCGTCCCAGGGCACATCCTCCAGATAGCCCCCCGCCCCGGTGGTATAAGTGCCCACAAAGCTGTTGTCGGTGCCTTCAATCTTGATGACTGCTCCGGCCAAACCCTTGGTAGGATCATCCGCATCCACCTTGCAGATGCTGCCCTCGCTGGTGATCTCCGGGCTGTCCAGGAAAGTGACGGTCACGGTATTGCTGCCGCCATTGGGCAAAGCCACATACTGCGGCCCCGCGTTGTCGATCTCATAGCCCTCCGGAGCTTCCAGTTCAACAACGGAATATGTGGAGGCGTCCAGACCGGACAGGGTGTAGGTCCCATCGCTCCCGGTCACGACCTCCTTCTCGTAGGTCCCGTTTTCCGAGCGCACGATGAACCGCGCTCCGGGCAGACCCTTGTTGGGGTTGGTGGCGTCCACCTTTTTCACGGTCAGATCGTATTTCTCGCGGATAACATTCAGCTCCCCGATCATAATGGCCTGCACATCCTTAGCCTGATGGGAGCTGGTGCTGGAGCCGGTATAGGCGTACTCATGGACGGTACAATCGCCCCATACGCCCTGTTTGCCCAGGTCCAGGATATATTGGGCACGGTCGCGGAAGGACATCCCATCCAGCAGGTCATCTACACCGCTGTAATTGCCGTGGTGCAGGCTATTATAAACGCAGACCAACTCCTCGGCGCAGGCGGTAGCCGGGTCATTCAACAGACCGGCCTTGTAGCGCCAGACGATAGCCTGTACCCAGGCGTTCATGGTCCAGGAATACTCGCTGCCCCATATCTCATCCACGCCCAGGGCGTGGGCTTGATCGGTGAATACCCCGGTGGTATGGGCGTAGTAGTAGGCCATCATGGTCTGCACGGTAGGGTCGGTGATGGGCTTGGGGTTGCCCCAGGTCTGGCCCTCCAGGGACCAGCCCATGCCTTTCCCGTGCTCGGCACAGAAGCCGATAGTGCTTTTCTGGTTGTAATCGAAGGTCATCTGATGGAGCCAGCAGGTCCCCAGGCTGGGAGATTCATAGTGGACGCCATTGTGGGTGCAGTCCTCCAGCTTGATAGAGCTGGGGGCGTCCGCCGCCAACGCCGCGATGGGCAGCAGGCCCAGCATACACACAAGCACGAGCAGCAGGGCCGTCATACGGGTGAGAAAACGGTTTTTCTTCATCAGTGAAAAACTCCTTTCCGTTTTTGGGCATAAGAAAAGGCCCTCCAGCCTGGGGCTGAAAGACCTCTCCGTGTCCGTGTTCAGTTCTCAATTATTCGTAGGGATTGTGGGTGTTTGGGCGACCCACGAACAGGTAGCAATAGGTCACGCTGCCGCTCTCTGTCACGCCCACGCCGATGCTGTCACAGTCCGGCTTAATCATAGTTTCAAAATGGCCGGGGGAGTTGAGCCAGTTGTCCAGGGCGTGTTGAGCGGTGTCCTCCGTGGAAACGCCGGTAAACACAGTCAGATTTACGCCGAAGCCATAGGGATAGCCGCAGGCCAGGGCCGCCTCGCATTCCTCCTTGGTGTGGTGCCAGGTGTACTTCTTATCGGAAATGGTTTGGGCGGCGCTCATCAGGGCCTCACTGACAGGCAGTTCCGCCACACCGTTCTCCCGGCGCACCTCATTGACCAGCCGTACCAGCTCCAGCCGCACATCCAACGCCTCTCCTTGGTCGGGGCTACTCTCGACGGTGGGAGCCTGCGGAGCGTGGGAGCCAACGGTCAGCGTCAGGGTGGCGGTTTCCCCGGTCTGGTTGGAGACGGTGATCTCCGCGCTCCCCTCCGCTTTGGCAACGGCTGTCCAGAAGTTCATCACCTGTTCCACCTCCACCGTGTCCGGGTCGCTGGAAGTCACGGTGCACGCCGACCCGCCAGGACCAATCACCAAGCCGCTGCGCTCTCCCACCTCCAGCATGGTGCCCTTGTAGCTGCCTACCCGGATGGGCTGATCCTCCGCCGCCCGCGCGGGAAGAGCCAGGGCAGCGGTCAGGGCTGTACAGGCGAGGACTGCGGTAAAGCGTTTCAGACTGTTTTTCATCATGGAATGACCTCCTTGTGATAGATTGGGATGCCGCTGTCCCAACTGTACCATAAGAGGGCAAAAACTGTCTAAGGTGCAATTTTCTTTTCAGCGGGTGGTTATGACACCTCCACGGCTCGGACCGCCCAACGGTAGGCGCTCTGGTTGCGGACACAGGTAAAGAGGGTGATACAGTTCTCCGCAGTGGGAGACAGCAGGGAGTTGTCCAGTTCGCTGATTTTGTTCACACTGGTCACGGCGTAGGTGCGCTTGCCCAGCTTGGTGGTCAGGGTGATCTTATCTCCTACATCCAGCGTGTGGATCTCCCCAAAATGGTCGTTCACGCCCCTGTTATGGGCGGCCAAACAGACGTTTCCGGCCCAAACGCTGGTGTCCTCAAAATGGCCCGCACCCTTTCTCAGCACGGCGCTTCCCGTCCCCTCATAGACCTTCACATTGACATCAATGCTGGGGATTTTTAAGGTGGCGAGGTAGCCGCCCTGATAGTAGAGGTCTGATGTGACCTCCGTGAAGCCGATGGTGGGGAGGACGCTGGATGTGCCGCCGCTGGGGAAGCCGGAATAATCAGGCGGAGCGACGGTGGTGCCGGCGCTGCCATTGATAACGGCACCATCGCCCAGCATATAGCCGGGGGCCAAATTGGGGGTCAGCGGAGTGCCGGTATTCAGGGTGTAGGCGGTGGGGCTGCCAAAGGCGGGCGGGACCAGAGCCGCGTTTTTGCTC
>OIDA01000469.1_pt1 | contig 12464 bp, 10 predicted proteins | sample 1581451 | NCBI WGS metagenome assembly OIDA01 (sample SAMEA3882552, study PRJEB24775) | human gut metagenome | biome: human-associated habitat; feature: intestine environment; material: feces | place: Netherlands | collected 2009/2010
TAGTTACCCATCTTCTCCGGAATGTCAGAGGAGAATGAAATCTCTCTGAGATATTCCGGTAATATGAATGGAGCATGACCGGAATAGGTAATAAGCTGCATATATGCGTTTTCCCCTTCTTTCCATATCTCCCCTTTTTCTATCTTTTCTTGACATTGAGCAAAGAATGAGCCGTCTCCGGTACGTTTGTGGGTACCGAAAGCTTCCGTCAGTTCGAAATCATGATAGGCGATAATCGTATCCATGCCGAAGCTTTGGGCTATGGGACCCTGGTTCCAGGTGGATATCTTATCTATGGTTAGCAGATAGTTGCGCGAATGATTTTTTTCGTGCATGGCTTTCTGCAACGAAGGGTAAACATGGTTGGGCTGCTGTACGTACCACTGTTGATAGGTAGTAGTCCGGTGCAGAGTATAAGTTGGGCATCTATGGAACGGCCGCCTTTTACCTGTGTCAGCACATGTGGGGCATAGATGGTGGTAGAATCCTTCAGTAATTTGTTCAAGTAGGGGGTGATCTCCTGCCCTTCCACTTCTTTTTCTAATACCCAACTTTCCAATGATTCTGCCAGAATGATAATGCAATTGGTGCGGCGATTAGTACTACTGTCCGGCAGGGCAACTTCGTGTTTGGGCTTTTTACTTAACCATTCTTCTATCTTTGCTTCCAGTTCAGGAGTTAACTTTTGTTGCTGACCTGCCAAATCATAGCAAAGGCTACCGAAAACGGTATAGAGGGAGGGGCCGCTTGAACAGAAATATGCTTTGTCGCGATATTCCTTGTATGCATTTGAAAATCCGCCTTTAATCAGGGTCACTGTGCCAAAGATGCAGATGATGACTGCAAGTACCACAGAATAAGCAAGCACCGGTGCGGGACGCTTCTGATGTGCAGTTTTTGTACGCCGATGAACGACGGCGGCTGCAAGGGTGGATAATGGGAAAAGTATATCATACCAGCGAAGAGAGTCGAAAACGCTTCCGGTGAAATCGGCGAGGTTTCCAGAAAGTCCATAGCTGTTAAGTGGGATGGCAGTATAGTAGGTGCGGAAATACATCAGGTTGACAATCAGCAGTATATCCAGTAAAAGCATGATGACTATTTCTGTTTTCCAGAGCCGGAAGAACTTATAGGGGGCGAGAAGTACGAGGGTGGCTATTATCTTGGTTGCATAGAACTCGATGGTAGAGAATGAAGCGAATGTGGTGGGGATGCTCCAGATGAAATCGAATAGCAGGAATTTGAAAAAAATGGTGATTCCGAACAAAAGAGTCACTTTATCTGTTGCCCCTTGTTGACTGTCGGAGCAATGAAAAAGGTTTCTTCTCATAAAATAGTATTTTTAAAATATTGGGGTGCAAAGATAGATATTTTAGAGAAGAAAAAGCTTCATAAACAGCAACTTTTGGAGGAAAATTGATAAAAGTCATTTTTTTTTCCGATTAGCCGACTATAAATATACAAAAAAATCGGGATAACCAAACGGCGACACGAAAAAATCGCCCTCAGGAGGCGATTTTACGGTCGAAAAGCGGGAGGTCGACCCAGGTGAGCTTTTTCCACACCCATTCGACGGGGCCGTGCGTATGGCGCTGCAGCCAGAGGTGGCAGAAGAGATACTGAACCAGGATGATCCCCACGCCTGCCAGCGTGCCGTATATCACGTCCACGTGGCGGTAAAGCCCCAGCCCCCAGTTGTAGAAGAGCGCCGTCCCGAGCAGCGATTGCAGCAGGTAGTTGGTCAGGCTCATGCGCCCGAAGAAGGTCATGCCGTGCAGTGCCCGGCGGAACCCCGGCCAGCCGTACCACAGCAGGACGACCGTCGAGACGATCGCCGTGGCCGTCATCAGGTTGCGCATCGCTTCGAACGGTACGAGCCACGTGCCCGCGATGCCCACGGCCAGCAGCCCGCCCCAGATGCGTCTGTGCTGCCCTTCGTCGTAGAAGAGCCGGTAGCGGCCGGCCAGCATGCCCAATACGAACATCAGCAGCGTCTGCGTGCCCCGGCCGTGTTCCAGTCCCCAGCCGAACGAACTGAGCGGGCCGTAGAGCAGGCTCACGCGGGCGCTCTCGGCGAAGGTGCCCGTGGCGAGGGTGGGATAGAGGGTCTCCATGCCTTCGATGCCGCGGATCGAGAGTGTATGTCCGCTGAAATACTGCCAGAGTTCGAGCGGCTGGATGAAAAGCAGGGCCGCGATGACCCATACCCAGCGGTTGGGAAGCTTGCCGATGGGAATCATCAGCAGCCCGAAAAGGGCGTAGTAGGTCAGCACGTCGCCGTTGTAGATCGCCGCGTTGACCAGCCCGATGCCGAACAGCAGCACCATGCGCCATGCGAAGCGCAGCGAAAAGTCGTTGCCCCGCTGTGCCTGGTTGTCGCTCTGGATGAAGAAGCTCAGCCCGAACAGCAATGCGAAGATGGCGTACATCTTGCCCGAAAGCAGGAATCCCAGCGCGTCGGCCACGGGCTGTTCCCAGCTGCCGAATCCGGCGCGGGGCAGGTCGAGGGCGCTCCAGTAGAGGTTGAAATGCTCGCGGGCGTGGAACAGGATGATCCCTGCCACGGCGATGCCGCGCAGTGCGTCGGCCACTTCGATACGGGTGTTGGGGCGGTTTGTCGTGCGGTACATGGGATATTGCGGGGTTTGGGGTTGCTTGGCAGTGGTTCGTTGTCGCCGTAAGCTGTATGTTCCGGGTTGCCGGGGCGTTTCCTAATATATGTCGTTGCCGGTTATTTCCATTCCGGTCAGCCGGAAGAGCGGCAGGCACAGTTCCCGGATACCGTGTCCGCACCATCGGTCGACGAGGTGGCATTGTCCGTTCGGATTTACTCCGGGGATCCATTGCGAGCCGTCGAAATCCATTAGGTCTTTGTTTGTCGTACTCATTAGCCAGTAGCCGGCCTTTTGCAACCGGGCCATGTACTCCAGCCATGCCTGCCTGCTGAGGGTTTTGCTCCCGTTCGCCACGATTTTTCCGGGCTCGTAACCGCTTGCCCCGCCGGCTGTTTTCCTGCGGAGGGTGATTCCGTTACCGTTTTTCTCCATCCTCACGACGACGGGATTGCCGATTGTCCGCAGCCAGAGGAAGCGTATCCGGCTCCCGTTGGCGGCCTGCCGCAGGGGCGCCTCGCCCGTTGCACGAATTGCGGCGATCAGGAGCGGAAACAATAATAAAACGGACTTCATGACGGAACGTATTGGAAATGGCCGGCGGTTGCTCAGGGGATCACTCCCGTCAGCGCCTCGACGGCACGGCGGCCTTCGTCGCCCAGCGAGAGCGAATATCCGTTCACGAAGAGCGCGATATGTGCGTCGATCACCTTGTCATCCAGCTCCTGTGCGTGCTGTTTTATATAGGTGCGCGAAGCTTCGGGATGGGTGAAGGCGTATTCGATGCTCGTGCGCAGCAGACGTTCGGCCTCGTGCCGCACCTCATCCGGCAGGCTTCGCCGGGCTGCGATCCCGCCCAGCGGCAGCGGCAGCGCCGTCCGCTGTTCCCACAGTTGCCCGAGGTCGGCGACCAGTTCCAGTTCCCGCTCACGGTAGACGAAACGGCCCTCATGGATAAGCACTCCGGCGTCGAAATCGCCCCGCTCGACGGCAGCCGCGATTCGGGAGAAGAGCAGCGGTGTACGCTCCTCGATTTGGGGGAAGAGTTTGCCCATCAGGGCATTGGCCGTTGTGTGCAGCCCCGGGATGGCCACGCGGCGTATCGGCCGCGTATCGCCTGCGCGGCGAACCAGCAACGGCCCGTTGCCGCGTCCGAGTGCCGCACCGCTGTCGAGCAGCGCGTAATGTTCCGCGATGGCGGGCAGCACGGCGCAACTTATCTTGCTGATGTCGGCACGTCCCAGCCCGGCACCGCGGTTCAGCTCCTCGATGTCGTGGTATTCGACCTCGAAGCGCAGGCTGCCCGTGTCGATGCGCCCGTTAACGAGCGCGTCGAACATGAAAGTGTCGTTCGGGCACGGCGAGATATGCAGCTTCAGCCTCACCGTTTCTGCGCCTCGGTGATGTTGCGGGCGTTTTTCTCGTTGTCGCTGCGGTTGCGTTTACCCCCGAAACGGCCCAGCAGCCATCCGGCGGCAAAAGTCAGCACGAGGACGATGATGTCGATAAATACGTTGGCCAGCCACCGCTGGATGGCGGGGGCGAATTGCCAGACCAGGATGAAGACGACCAGTATCAGGATCAGTCCCGCCCAGAGCATCCAATTTTTATTCATTGTTTTCGAATATTTGGTTTAACTTTTCCGTCAGGTTCCCGACGGCCTCCTCCACGGCCCACTGGCCGAAGGGTTCGCCGACGTAGTTCGACACGGCACGTATCTGGCAGCACGCGACGCCCAGCGCGTCGCATACGGCGAAAAAGGCTGCGCCTTCCATGTTCTCCACTTCCGGCAGGTACCCGCCCGGTGTGTCCTCCGGGTTTCCTTCCGGCGTCTGGTGATGGGTGCCTTCCGCTGCGTGTCCCGCCCTGTCGTCTGCCGTAAATCCGGGGTGCGGCTCCGCGAATCCGGCCGCCCCTGCCGCGTGCCCGGTGCCTTCCGCCGCGCTTTTCGGCCCGTCCTTTGCCGCGGCTCCGTCGCCCGAACGGCTGACAGTGACCCCGGCTGCAAGGGGCAGCCCCAGGTCGGGGCCCGAGGTCTCGTATTCGCGGGCGTAACGCTCGGGGATGCCCGCTATGCGTTCGGTGACCACTTCGACCACCTCGCCGCGCCGCAATGTCCGGTCACAGGCACCGGCAATGCCGGCCAGCACCACCAACTGCGGCTTTTTGGCTTTCACGGCGCGCAGCGTCGCCGCCGCGATTTCGGCCATGCCCACCCCACCGACGAATACCGGGTCGCGGGGCTCGGTGAGGATGAAGGCCTTGGCCTCCTCGATAGTCGGGAAAATGAAAATCCGTTTCACCTTACCGGCCTACGACTGCTTCGAGCTCCTCGACCGTGACGGGTATCTTCTTGTCGCCCAGCATACGGCTCCCGCTTTCCGTCACAAGGATGTCGTCCTCGATGCGGATGCCGCCGAAGTCGCGGTAGCCCTCCAGGGCGTCGTAATCGACGATCCCCTTGTAAAGGCCCTCGGCCCGGCATTTGTCGATCAGCGCCGGGATGAAGTAGAGCCCCGGTTCGTCGGTCATCACCGTCCCCGGTTCGAGGCGCCACGCCGCACGGTAAATGCAAGTCGCGGACTTGGCGGCGCGTTGGGCGATCGAGGAGAAGTCGAAGCTCCGCTCGCCCATCGCCTCGCAGTCGTGCACGTCCATGCCCAGCCCGTGCCCCAGCCCGTGGGGCATGAACATCGTCATGGCACCCGCGGCCACGGCGTCGGCCGCCGATCCCTTGATCAGCCCTATTCCGGCAAGCCCTTCGGCCAGCGTCGTGTAGGCGGCGTTGTGTATCTCGGAGTACATCATGTGCGGTTTGACGATGTTGGCCACATGGTCGTGTGCCGCCAGCACGATGTTGTAGACATCCTTCTGTTTCTGCGTGAATTTCCCGCTTACGGGGTAGGTGCGGGTGTGGTCGGAGCAGTAGTTGTCGACCGTTTCGCTGCCCGCGTCGCACAGCAGCAGACGCCCCTCTTCCAGTACGCCGTCGGCGTTGAGGTTGTGCAGCGTTTCGCCGTGCTGCGAGACGATCGACGGGAACGACACGCCCGAACCGTAGGATTTGGCGACGCCTTCGATGGCGCCCGCGATTTCGCGCTCGACGACGCCCGGGCGGCACATCTTCATGGCCAGCGTGTGCATCTTGTAGCCGATTTGGAACGCGCGCTCCATCTCTTCGATCTCCTCGGCGCTCTTTTTCTCGCGCATTTCGGCCACGGCGAACATCAGGTCTACCGACTTGTAGTCGTGCAGCAGTGCGGGTTTGATACCCAGCAGCGACGACAGCCAAAGCTTTGTCTCTCCGCGGTAAGGGGGCAGGAAATGGATTTTGCGCCCCAGCGAAATGGCTTTGCGGAGCCGTTTCTCGAGTTCGGAGAGGGGATATGTCGCTGCGATGCCGACCTTTGCGCCCAGCTCGCGCAACGTGGGCTGCGGGCCTGTCCAGATGATGTCCTCGACCGTGAAATCGTCGCCGTAGAGTGCCTCTTCGCCCGTGTCGGCGTCGATCAGGCCCGCCAGCGAGGGGACGTTCAGCCCGAAATAGTAGAGGAACGACGAATCCTGCCGGAAGTAGTAGGCGTTGTTCGGGTAATTATTGGGTGACAGGGGGTTGCCCGGGAACAGGACGATGCCCGATCCGATTTTGGTGCGCAGCATGTTGCGGCGCGCGGCGTAGGTTTTTGCTGAGAACATATGCGTAGTGTATTTGATTTCCGATAATCCGTATTTCGTTTCCGGGGACGGTTTCCCGCGCCTTTTGCAGGGTTACATATCCCACCTTTTACAAAAATAGTAAAAATATGGCAAGCCCGTTCCCCGGCGGGTTTATTTTTTGTGGAGGGCGATGGCCCGGAGCGTACGGCTTTTGCGTAGCGGGACGTCTGCCGTCGTTCGGGGCGGACGGTGTATCCGCCGGCAAGCGGCAGAAAGGCTGGTTTTACGACCGTGCGGCAGAGGGACGGGACTGGTTTGCGGCGGTGCCGGGGGCGGAAGGCTTTCGCCGCTCCGCCGCAGCCCGGCGGCTTTGCCCGGGGCGGTTGCCCCGCCGCCCGCCGCCCTGCTGTCCGGGCGGAGTCGGGCCGTTCCGCTGCGCCCCGCTTCCTTCGTCAGAATTCGATGGCGGCACCCGTTTCGCCTACCGTGACGGTGACTTCGCGCCCCATGTAGAGCGCCACATTGGGGTCTTCGTGCCCCGCGGGCAGGCCGAAGACGACCGGGATTCCCAGCGGCCGCACGTATTGCGCAACGATGTCGTAGGGGTCGGTGATGCCGAAATGTTTTTGTCCGGCCATGTCGGAAAAATGCCCGACGAGGATGGCTTTGCATTTGGCGAGCTTTCCGCTCCGGGCGAGTTGCTGCATCATGCGGTCGAGGCGGTACATGTGTTCGCCGACCTCCTCGATGAAGAGCACCGTGGGGGCGTCGAAGTCGGGTTCCTCGGGTGTGCCGAGCGACGAGCAGACGATCGCCAGGTTGCCGCCCGTGAGGCGTCCGCGGGCCGTGCCCGGACTGTTGAGTGGGTGAGGGTCGGTGTCGATACGCTGCCGCAGTCCCAGCAGAGCACTGCGCAGCGCTTCGTCGGAGACGATCGCGTCGGCGGTCTCCTCGCTCCCGAAGCGGAACTTGCCCGGCATGGTGGCATGGAGGCTCTCAACGCCCAGCCGTCCCAGTGCCAGGTGGAGCATCGTGACGTCGCTGAACCCGACGACCCATTTTGGGTGCTCGCGCAGGTGGCTGAGGTCGATGAGCGGCAGCAGCCGTACCGAGCCGTAACCGCCCTGGAAGCTGACGACGGCTTTTACGCCGGGGTCGTCGATCATCGCCTGCAGGTCGGCGGCGCGCTGGGCATCGGTGCCTGCGAAATAGGGTTGCTCGCGGTCGGCGGTATGCGGCCCGAACTTAACCTTCAGGCCCCACGATTCGAAGCGCTCGCGCACTTTTGCCGTGTCGGCCTTCTCCGACAGTTTCCGCGCCGGGGTGACGATGCCCACCGTGTCGCCGGGCCGCAGGTAGGGCGGACGGATGAATTGCGTCCGGGCGGATGGTTGTGCGGTGTCGGGGTGCAGTGTAGGGGGTGTCTCCGCGCCGGTTGCGTGCGGGGTGCAGATCGATGCATTGTCGGTTTGCAGAGCGGCCGTTGCACGTTGTACCGTATCGGAGGGTGAAGGCGGGGTTTGTCGTGCGGGCGCCATCCCGATGCAGGAGAACAGGACGGCGAGGAGCAAGGGGTATTTCATGCTGGGATTAGTGTTGTTGTATGCTGTTATTTGTGTGGTTGTCTTGTGTGTTTGCCGTGCGTGCTGTGCCGGGTTGCATGGGCGGTGCCGATACCTGCCGGAGTGTCCGTCGTTCCGCCTGCCCGGGGAATTATCTCTTGAGCCGGGCCAACCCTTCGGGCAGGGGTAGCCGGATACGGGTAAGGCTGACGACGGCTCCTGTGAGTGCGAACCCGCCGGCGAGCAGGAGTGCCGTGTGGGTGCTGTCGTCGGGGACGATGTGGAACAGCAGCGCCATCAGGGCCGCACCCGTGGTCTGGCCTATGAGACGCGCCGTGGCGAGCATGCCGCTGGCGCTTCCGCTCCTCTCGGGCGGAGCCGAGGCGATCAGGATGCTGTTGTTGGGCGACTGGAAAAGCCCGAAGCCGGCACCGCAGAGCACCAGCCGCCATACGATGTCGCCCGGTGCGGGGTGTTCGGGCAGGAATGCCAGCAGGAACAGTCCCGCGGCCATGGCCGTCAGCCCTGTCCCGCCGAGCAGTCCGGCGTGGATGCGCTCGACGAGCATTCCGGCCACGGGAGCCACGACCATGATCACGGCCGGCCATGCGGTCATCAGCAGCCCTGTCGCCACTTCGTCGTAGCCGAATTCGTGTTGCAGGTAGAACGGCAGCGCTACCATGGCCAGCATTTGCCCTAGGAACGAGCAGATCGACGTGACGACCGAAACCGAAAAGATCGGGATGCGCAGCAGGTCGAACGGCAGGATCGGATAGGGCTCGCGCAGCTGGCTGCGGATGAAGAAGAACCCGACGATGAGCAGCGCTGCGATGCCCAGGGTGAGCAGCCGCGGGTCAAGCCCGTGCGAAAACCCTTCGACCGAAGCCATCAGCAAGCCGAAGGTCAGGGCGTTCATTACGGCGTCGCGCCAGTCGAAACGGCGTGCGCTCACCCGCACGGGATTGTCCGGCAGGAAGCGGCGGCTCAGCCACAGCGCCACCAGCCCGATGGGGATGTTCACGGCGAAGAGCCACGGCCACTCGGCGACGGAGAGGATGCCCGCAGCCAGCGTAGGCCCGGCGACCGACGACACGGCGACGACCGTGGCGTTGATGCCCATGCCGCGTCCCAGTTGCGCCTTGGGGTAGATGATGCGGATAAGCGTGGTGTTGACCGATGTGACGGCCGCGGCGCCGAACCCCTGCATCACGCGCGCCAGCACCAGCGTCGGGAGTGATGTCGAAAGGGCGCAGCCCACCGAGGCCACGGTGAAGAGCATCAGGCCGCCGATATAGACTTTGCGGTAGCCCACCACGTCGCCCAATGCCGAAAACGACAGCAGCGAGATCATGATGGCCAGCTGGTAGGCGTTGACGATCCAGATCGAGTCGGCCGACGAGATCCCCAGTTCCAGCCCGATGGTGGGCAGGGCGACGTTGGCGATGGCGCTGTCGATCACCGACAGCGAGACGCCGAACGCTACGGCCAGGATGGCCCACAGGCGGCGGGGCATCGGAAGCCCGTCGTCAGGTCGTGCGATATGGGGTGCGGCGTTCATTGCAGGGACAAAGATAATGTAATCGCGGCTCAATTCAAATTCGGGGCGGCCCGAAGGCTGGTTGTAGCTGGATCGGCCGGGTTGCGGGAAAGGGCTCGCCGCCGGTTTCGGGGATGCTTCTGACTGCCCGCAGCGTGTCTGTCGTCGGATGCTGCCGCCGGACGTCTCTCTCAGCGCTTTGCGTTTTGGCGGCGCCCGCGCCTCCGGCTGCTGCCGTAGGTGAGGCTGTCCGTGCCCCCCCCCTTTCCTGTGCTGTAAAAAACGGAAGCCCGGGATTATCCGGGCCTCCGTCACACAACTATGAATTTGAACTTTTTATTTTAAAAATTGGCTGTGTTCGTTTTAGGGATTGGGTGTCGCATACGGTTTACCTTCGGCTGTCTTCGGGGACGATTTCGCCCTCGGGTTCGATGCCCTTGAGGTATTTGCCGAGGAATTTCTCCATCGTGCGGTAGAAATCGAAGCGGTTTTCCTCGTTGTGGAAGCCGTGTCCCTCGTTGTCCTTGACCATGTAGTCGACATGCACGCCGCGTTTGCGCAGGGCGTCGACCATCTGGTTGCTCTCGTTAATGTTCACACGGGGGTCGTTGGCGCCCTGTACCACCAGCAGCGGGGTTTTGATCCGTTCGGCGTTGAGTGCCGGGGAGTTTTCGCGCAGCATTTGGGCGTCCTTTTCGGGATTGCCGACCATCTCGTACATCATGTCGAGCATCGGTTTCCAGTAGGGAGGGATGGTTTGCAGGAACGAGAAGAGGTTCGATACGCCCACGTAGTCCACGGCGCAGGCATAGAGGTCGGGATCCTTGACGATACCCTGCAACGTGGCGTAACCGCCGTAGCTGCCGCCGTAGCTGGCAATCTTCGCGGGATCGGCGATGCCTTTTTCGATCAGCCAGTTCACGCCGTCCGTAATGTCGTCCTGCATGGTCTGGCCCCACTTGCCGTAGGCGATTTCTGTGAATTTGCGTCCGAAGCCGGTCGAACCCCGGAAGTTCATCTGCAGTACGGCGTAACCGCGGTTGGCGAGGAACTGCACCTCGGGGTTGAATCCCCACGAGTCGCGGGCCCACGGGCCGCCATGCGGATTGACCACTACGGGCAGGTTCTTGGCGTTGTGAAGCGTTTTGCCGACGGGCAGCGTGAGGTAGCCCTCGATTTCGAGGCCGTCGCGCGAGGTATAGGTGACCGGGGTCATCTCGGCCATCTGCTGCTCCTCGATCCAAGGTGCGAGGTCGGCCAGTTTGGTCATCGTGTCGGCTTTCACGTCGTAGAGGTAGTAAGCGCCCATCGTGCGGTCGCCGCCCGCATAGACGATATATTTGTCTTCGGCCTTGTTCCAGCCGCTGATGCCGACTTCGTAACCGCGCAGGTGTTTCTCCATGCGGCCGAACATCTCGCCCGTCGCCTTGTCGAAGAAATGGCGCCTCACGCCTTTGTGGCCTTCGTACGAAACACCCTGCAATTTTTTCTGTGCATCGCTGTACCAGATGCCGCGCAGGTCGTATTTGTCGTTGGTGTAGAGTTGTTCCAGCTCCTCGCAGGTCGCCGGATCCATCAGCACGAGTGCCGATTTGTCGCGCCCGAGGTTGGTGATGGCGTAAACCAGCTTGTTGTCCGGGGTGAAAGTGGCGAACGAAACGCCTTCCTTGAAGTTGGTCGTCAGTACGGGACGGAAAGGTTCGGCTTCGGTTTCGCGGTAGCGGATCTGCGTGTTCACGCCGTCGACGATGGCATAGGCTACGCGCAGCTTGCCGTCATGGTCGGTCTGCCAGCCCTGGATGTCGCCGGGATTCTCGCACAGCATCGTCATCTCGCCCGTCGAGAGGTTCAGGCGGTAGGGGTCGAAGATCATCGGGTTGCGCTGGTTGGTGCCGATGATCATCAGCGAGTCGATCTCTTCGAGCGGGTCGATGATCTGTGTTCGTACGCCCGGGATGGCCGTATAGGCTTGCGGGTTGCTGCCGTCGATGTCCACGCCGTAGAGTTGGAAATTCTCGTCGCCGCCGGTGTCTTTCAGATAGAGGATGCGGTGGTCGTTGGCCCAGAAGTATCCGGCCAGGTCGCGTTCGGTTTCCGAGGTGATGCGCACGGCGTCCTTGCCGTCGACAGGTTGCACGAAGATGTTGCGGCGGCTTTCGTAAGGCGCCATGTAGGAGAAATATTTTCCGTCGGGCGATATTTGGTACCCGGTTTTTTCCGTATTGCGGAAGAAGGTTTCCAAAGGCAGCTCGGGGGCTGTCTTGGGTGTACAGGCGGCCAGTATGGCTGCCGTGGCGGCGAACATGAGGAGTTTTTTCATGGGGTTTATTCGTTTGGATTTTCGTTCTGCTTTTTCGTGCGCAAGGCGTCCCGCCAGATGCCGCAGACCGAGAGGGTCAGCAGGATCAGGATCGGGATGTCGCCGGTGTGCGACGCCCCGGGAAACATCAGGTGCGTGGCTACTTTGATTGCAAAGGCTGCCACGGCGATGAAAATGGCCAGGATGCGGATGACTTTTTCGATTTCCATACTGGGTGTCTTTTTGTTTTTGACACTGCAAAGTTACTACAAAAAAGTGAAATGCGGAAAGATATAGTGATAGAATTGAGTTACAAGGGTTTTGGTTGAAGTGGCGATAATCCGTGAAGCCATTACAATCCCTGCCGAAGCCAAATCCTGACGCCGCTACGTTACTTGTTCGTAACCATGCCCGAAAATGCGACAAACGGGTACGAATAGCGAAACAAGGCTCTAAGGAATAGTGAGTTATCCATAACTCATGCGAAAAATCAGGTTACGGAAAAAGATTGCGCCGTTCCTCCCCGTTTTGCGTACCAACACCGGACTCTTCACCAACTAATTTTGAAACCCAAAAATTAAGGACAATGAAGAGTACATTTTCAGTAATCTACTACCTCAAGCGTCAGGTAGTGAAAAAGGACGGGACAGTTCCCGTCATGGGACGCATCACGGTGGACGGCAGCCAGACACAGTTCAGCTGCAAACTGACTGTCGATCCGAAACTGTGGGACACCAAAGGTGGACGTGTCACGGGCAGAAGCACGGCGGCACTCGAAACGAACCGTATGCTTGACA
>OIDA01000478.1_pt1 | contig 12182 bp, 10 predicted proteins | sample 1581451 | NCBI WGS metagenome assembly OIDA01 (sample SAMEA3882552, study PRJEB24775) | human gut metagenome | biome: human-associated habitat; feature: intestine environment; material: feces | place: Netherlands | collected 2009/2010
CCGTCAACGGCGAGGTGCTGGACGAAGATTACATTGCCGAGCCGACGTACCTCGGCTACGATGTGGAGTTTCCCTACACCGTGCCGGAGGGCACTGTCTTCGTGATGGGGGACAACCGCAACAATTCGCTGGACAGCCGCTCTTCCTATGTGGGCTGCATCGACGAACGTGATATTCTGGGCAAGGTACTGGTCTGCTTTCTGCCCTTTTCGGATTTTGGAGTGGTAAAATGAACAATCAGGACACCCGGTTTGCAAACCAATATAACATCCAGTGGTTCCCCGGCCATATGACCAAGACCCTGCGGATGATGGAGCAGGAGATCCAGCACGTAGACGCCAGCCTCGTGCTGCTGGACGCCCGCATCCCGCTTTCCAGCCTGAACCCGGAGATCGAGCGGATCACGGCCCGGAAACCAAAGCTCTACGCGCTGAACAAGGCCGATCTGGCCGATCCGGCTGTGACGGAGGAGTGGATCCGCTACTTCCGCGCGGCGGATGCGGGCTGCGTCGCCATCAGCGCCAAGCAGAAGGGCGGCACCAAGGCCGTCCAGACCGCCATCGAAAAAGAACTGGCGGGCCTTTTGGAGCGCCGTCAGGTGCGCGGCATGGGCGGCGCAAAGACGCAGGTGATGCTCTGCGGCATCCCCAACGTCGGCAAGTCCACCTTCATCAACACCTTTGCGGGCTCGGCCCGCGCCAAAGCCGCCGACCGCCCCGGTGTAACCAAGGGCAAGCAGTGGGTCAGCACCGAAAAGTTTGATCTGCTGGATATGCCCGGCGTGCTCTGGAAAAAGTTCGATTCCAAGGCGACGGCCTCCAATCTGGCCTTCATCGGCTCCATCAAGGACGATATCCTTGACGTAGAGGAGCTGGCGATGAACCTGCTGGACGAGGTGCGCCGCAACTACCCCGACTTGGTGGCCCAGCGCTACAAGCTGGACGCCGAGACGCTGGCACTGCCGCCCTACGAGCTGATGGAAGCCATTGGCCGGAAGCGCGGCTTGCTGGTGCGGGGCGGCGAGGTGAACACCGAGCGCTGTGCAGTCATGCTGGTGGATGAGTTCCGCGCCTGCAAGTGGGGCCGCATCTCGCTGGAGCGCCCGCCCCAGCGGGACGACCTCGTGGATTTTGCGGAGGAGGACGACGAATGAAACGGCGCTCCGACGAAGAAATCTCCGCACCTCTCTATGGGTATGACGCCGACGTCCGGGCCCAGTACGGCTGTTTTGCCGGGGTGGACGAAGCCGGGCGCGGCCCGCTGTGCGGCCCCGTCTGCGTGGCGGCGTGCATCCTCGACCCGGAGCATCCGGTCTACGGCATCAACGACTCCAAAAAGCTGACCGAGAAAAAGCGGGAAGCCCTGTTTGACGAGATCGTGGAAAAGGCGCTGGCCTACAAGATCGTGTTCGTGGGGCCGGACATCATCGACCGCGACAACATCCTCAACGCCACCATGGGCGGGATGCGTCAGGCCGTGGAAGGGCTGGATATCGTGCCGAACCTCGTCCTCATCGACGGCAACCGCACTCCGGCCGGGCTGACCATGCCCGCGCAGCCGGTGGTCAAGGGCGATGCCACCAGCGCCAGCATCGGCGCGGCGTCCGTGCTGGCGAAGGTCAGCCGGGACCGCTATATGATGGAGCTGGACAGGCAGTACCCCCAGTATCAGCTTGCAAGGCACAAGGGCTACCCGACCAAGCTCCACTATGAGCTGATCGCGCAGTACGGCATCCAGCCGTTCTACCGCCGCAGCTTCCTTAAAAAGCAGGGCTACTGGCCGGAGGGCAAGTGATGAGCCGGGCCGATCTCGGCCGCAGGGGCGAAGCCGTGGCGGCGCGCTATTACCAAAAACAGGGCTGTACGCTGCTGGTCCACAATTACCGCGTCAAGATGGGGGAGATCGACCTCATCCTGCGGGAGCCGGACGGTACCATCGTTCTGTGCGAGGTCAAGACCCGCAGCCCGGACCCATTGGCCAGCCCGGCGGAGGCTGTGACCTTAGCCAAGCAGCGCAAACTCATCCGTGCCGCAAAATATTATCTCCAGCAGACCGGCCAAAGCGACGAACCCGCCCGTTTTGACGTGGCGGAGGTCACCCCTCTTGACAGCGGGCGCTGGATGGTACATATTATAAAGGGTGCATTTACCGCATAAACGGGGTGCACCGGTGGGAAAAGGCAGAAAATGGCGTTTGCCGCTGCCATCAAAAAAGGGCCATTGTGGGCCCGCGGACGAAAAGGAGCGACGACAATGCAGTTTTTCAGCACGAGAGACCGGAACCGTGTGGTAAGTGCGTCTCAGGCCATTGCACAGGGCCTGTCCGACGAGGGCGGTTTGTTTGTTCCGCAGAGCTTTCCGCAGGTGGATGTCCAAGCGATCTGTGGGCTGGAATACCCCGAAATGGCAGCGGCCATCGTGGGGCAGTACCTGACCGATTATTCACAGCAGTTCCTCGCCGAGGCGGCGAAGGCCACTTATGGGGAGGCCTTCGGCGGCAAGGCAGGGTATCTGGCCCCGGTGTCCGACAGCGTGTATTCGTTGGAGCTGTGGCACGGCCCGACCTGTGCGTTCAAGGATTACGCCCTCCAACTCATGCCGAAGCTTTTGGTGGAGGCAAAAAAGAATCTGAACCGCACCGAGAAGACCCTGATCCTCGTGGCGACCAGCGGCGATACCGGCAAGGCCGCGCTGGACGGCTACCACGACATCCCCGGTGTGGAGATCGCAGTCTTCTTCCCCACGGGCGGCACCAGCGAGATCCAGCGTCTGCAGATGGCAACGCAGGAGGGCGAAAATGTCGCCGTCTACGCCGTGCGTGGCAATTTTGACGATGCCCAGACCGGCGTGAAGCGGGTCTTCGGCGATGGGGCCATCGCAGCAGAGCTGGCAAAGCGGAATATCCGCCTGTCCAGTGCCAATTCGATCAACTGGGGCCGTCTGGTGCCGCAGATCGTCTACTACTTCGCGGCCTATGCCCAGCTGCTCAAGGCCGGAAAGATCGCCTTTGGCGACAAGGTGGACTTCTGCGTCCCCACCGGCAACTTCGGCGACATCCTTGCGGGCTATTATGCCAAGCAGATGGGTCTGCCTGTGGGCAAGCTGGTCTGCGCGTCCAACGAGAACAACGTCTTGACGGACTTCCTCACCACCGGCACGTATACGGCCAAGCGGGAGTTCTTCAAGACCACTTCGCCCAGCATGGATATTCTGGTCTCGTCGAATCTGGAGCGTCTGCTCTACCACGTCACCGGCAGCGATACCGAGGTGGCCGCGCTGATGAAGAGCCTCGCCGAGACCGGCAGCTACACCGTCCGCCCCGAAACGCTCCGGACCATTCAGGAGAGCTTCGCGTGCGGCTGGAGCAGCGAGGAGCAGGTGGCAGGGGAGATCCGCGCCCGCTACGAACAGGACGGCTACCTCTGCGATACCCACACGGCGGTGGCTTTCCATGTGGCCGCGCAGCACAAGCGGGACGGCGTGCCCATGGTGGTGCTCTCCACCGCATCGCCCTTCAAGTTCCCGCGCAGCGTGCTGGAAGCACTGGGCCAGACCGCACCGGCCAACGATTTCGAGGCCATGCAGCAGCTGGAAGAGATCACCGGCCGCACCGCACCGGCCAGCTTGTCGGCGCTGCGCCGGAAGGCCGAGCGATTCAACACCGTCATCGACCCGGAGCAGATCGCACAGGTGGCGCTGAGCTATCAGGCGTGATGCAACGTTAGAACAGGAGTAACAGAATGGCACTTTATGTGCTTGGCGATACCCATCTCTCCCTCGGCGGGTCCAAGCCCATGGATATTTTTCCGGGGTGGGATGGCTACGTGGAGCGGCTGGAGCGCAACTGGCGCAAGCTGATCACCCCGCAGGATACCATCGTGCTGGCGGGGGATATCAGCTGGGCCATGCGCCTGACCGATACCCGCAAGGATTTTGAATTTCTGCAGCAGCTTCCGGGTCAGAAGCTCATCATGAAGGGCAACCACGATTACTGGTGGACTACGGCCAACAAGATGAACGCTTACTTAAAAGCGGAAGGCTTCGATACCCTGCATATCCTGCACAACAACTCCTACACCGTGGAAGGGTACGCTCTGTGCGGCACGCGGGGCTGGCTGTTCGATGTGGGGGAACCCCACGACGAAAAGGTGATGAACCGGGAGATCGGGCGGCTGAAAATGAGCTTGGATGCCGCAGAGCCGGGCCTTGAAAAGCTCGTGTTTCTGCATTATCCGCCGGTCTACACCGGCACCAGCGCCCCGGAGATTGTGGCGACGCTGAAGGAATACGGCATCAAGCGCTGTTTCTACGGTCATCTGCACGGCAACGCCATCCGGTATGCAGTGCAGGGGAATGTGGACGGCATCCAATACAAGCTCGTCAGCGCGGATGGGCTGCGTTTCTGCCCGTACCGCATCAATTAAAGGCGGACCGCGCGGGCAAAAAGAACAAAAAGTCAAAATTTGGGCTGGCAATTGTGTCTGGAACGTGCTATAATAAGTTTTGACGCGATTGTTGCACCCAATTGAGCGCGCGCGTCCCCGCATTTCGCAAACAGCTAGGACGCGGTGCGCGGTTGCAGGAGGCGGGTCCACCCGCCCCAACGCAATAGAATTTTTGAGTGGAGGATACACAAATGAATTTCATCAAGTGCGAAAAGCTCGAAAAGAGCATGGCAGAGCTGCAGTTCTCTGTTGACGCTGAGGCCTTCAAGGCTGCAGTTGCCGACGTCTTCAAGAAGGAGGGCAAGAAGTACTCTGTGCCCGGCTTCCGTAAGGGCAAGGCTCCCCGTGCTCTGATCGAGAAGATGTACGGCGCTGATGTCTTTACCTATGACGCCATCAACGAGCTGTTCCCCGAAGCTTACGAGGCAGCCGTCAAGGAAGCTGGCGTTGAGCCTGTTGGCCGCCCGGAGGTCACCGTTGATTCCGCAAGCGAGACCGAGGGTGCTACCCTGACCGTGAAGGTCGCTGTCAAGCCCGAAGTCAAGATCGGCAATTATTCCGGTCTGACCGTGGAGAAGACGGTCCATACTGTTACCGATGAGGCTGTGGACGCTGAGCTGAAGCGTGTGCAGGAGCGCAATGCCCGTGAGCTGACCCGTGAGGGTGCTGCACAGAACGGCGACATCACCGATATCGACTTCGAGGGCTTCGTCGATGGCGTTGCTTTCGATGGCGGCAAGGCAGAGCACTACAGCCTGACTCTGGGCAGCGGCTCCTTCATCCCCGGCTTCGAGGATCAGATCGTCGGCCACTCCGCTGGCGAGGAGTTCGATGTCAACGTGACCTTCCCCACCGAGTATCAGGCTGCTGAGCTGGCTGGCAAGGAAGCTGTCTTCAAGATCAAGCTGCACGAGGTCAAGTACAAGGAGCTGCCCGCTCTGGACGACGAGCTGGCAAAGGACGTCTCCGAGTACGACACGCTGGACGCTTTCAAGGAGTCCATCCGCAAGAACAATCAGGAGCAGCTCGACAAGCAGGACGATCTGGCTGTTGAGAACGCTCTGGTCGATCAGGTCATCGACGGCATGGAAGCTGAGATCCCTCAGGCTATGTACGATGCCCGCATGGACGAGATGGTCAACGACTTCGCTTTCCGTGTGGAGCAGCAGGGTCTGCGTCTGGAAGACTACCTGAAGTATATGGGCCAGACCGTCGATCAGTTCCGCGCTTCCTTCATGCCGCAGGCTGAGAAGCAGGTCAAGATCCGTCTGGCTCTGGAGGCGGTTGCTGCCGCTGAGAACATCGAGGCTTCCGAGGAGGAAGTTTCCGCTGAGATCAAGCGCATCGCTGACCAGTACAAGATGGAAGAGGACAAGGTCCGTGAGCTGGTCAACGTCGAGGATCTGAAGAAGGATCTGGCCGTCAACAAGGCCATCGACTTCATCAAGAGCCACGCCAACATCGTGGAGAAGGCTGCTGAGGCCGAGAAGACCGAGGACGCTGAGTGATCTCAGCTTCCAAGGCCGCAGTTATGAAACGGCAGCACGCTGTTTTGTAAGCAAAGGTTGTTAAAATTGACCGGTACGGCCCTGTTTCTTTTGCCGTATCGGTCAATTTTGCAGATACCATTATTTCGATTTCTAGGAGGCGAACTTTATGAGTTTTGTTCCTTATGTTGTTGAACAGTCAGCACACGGCGAGCGGTCCTATGACATTTTCTCCCGTCTGCTGAACGACCGCATCATCGTGCTGAGCGAGGATGTCAACGATACCACGGCCAGCCTTGTTGTGGCGCAGCTGCTGTATCTGGAAGGGCAGGACCCGGATAAGGATATCAGCCTGTATATCAACAGCCCCGGCGGCTCCATCAGCGCGGGCATGGCCATCCATGACACCATGCGGTATATCAAGTGCGATGTTTCCACCATCTGCATGGGCATGGCTGCTTCCATGGGTGCCTTCCTGCTGGCCAGCGGCACCAAGGGCAAGCGCTTTGCGCTGCCCAACGCAGAGATCATGATCCACCAGCCGCTCATTGCAGGCGGCCAGAACGGCGGCCTTTCCGGCCAGACCACGGACATCAAGATCCATGCCGAGCACATGGTCTATATCCGCGACAAGATGAACCGGATGCTCAGCGAGTACACCGGTCAGCCGCTGGAAAAGCTGCAGCTGGATACGGAGCGCGACAACTATATGTCCGCCCAGCAGGCAAAGGAATACGGCCTGATCGATGAGGTCATCACCCACCGCTAAGGAATCGCTGAAACCAATCGGCGCAGCGGGGGAGACCCTTGCTGCGTCAAACGACCCAGAATAAGGAAAAACGGCTATGGCAAACAACAATTCCGGCAGAGATAAAAACGAAAAAGATCTGGTTTGCAGTTTCTGCGGCAAGCATCAGGACGAAGTGGAGCGGATGATCATTGGCCCCGGTGTCAACATCTGCAGCGAGTGCATCGGCCTGTGCTATGACCTGCTCTCGGACAAGCCGGAGCATCCGGGCGCAAACCGCCCGAACCGCGGCGGCGCGAGCCGTGCCCGCGTACAGGCGACGGACGGTCTCTCGGTCAACATCCTGACCCCGGAGGAGATCAAGGACGGTCTGGATCAGTACGTCATCGGGCAGGACGAGGCCAAGCGTGTGCTGGCGGTCTCCGTCTACAACCATTACAAGCGCATCCTGAGCGGCAAGGGCTCGGACGTGGAACTGCAGAAGTCCAACGTCCTGCTCCTCGGCCCCTCCGGCGTCGGCAAGACGCTGCTGGCACAGACGCTGGCTAAGATGCTGGGCGTGCCCTTCGCCATCGCGGACGCCACCACCCTCACCGAGGCCGGTTATGTTGGCGAGGACGTGGAGAACATCCTGCTCAAGCTCTTGCAGGCAGCGGATTTCGACGTGCAGAAGGCTCAGATCGGCATCATCTATATCGATGAGATCGACAAGATCACCCGCAAAAGCGAGAACCCTTCCATCACCCGCGATGTGGGCGGCGAGGGCGTGCAGCAGGCGCTGCTGAAGATCTTGGAAGGCACGGTCAGCAATGTCCCGCCGCAGGGTGGCCGCAAGCACCCGCAGCAGGAGTTCATCCAGATCGATACCACCAACATCCTCTTCATCTGCGGCGGTGCCTTTGATGGACTGGACAAGTACATTCAGCGCCGCACCGATAAGTCCGCGCTGGGCTTCGGCAGCTCCCTGAAGGACAACTCCGACGATTTCCAGAAGGCCCTGCTGCGCAAGGTGGAGCCGCACGATCTGGTCAAGTTCGGCCTCATCCCGGAGCTGATCGGCCGTCTGCCGGTCATCACCGTGCTGGACGATCTGGACGAGGATGCACTGGTCCGCGTGCTGAAGGAGCCCCGCAACAGTCTGGTCAAGCAGTACAAAGAGCTGCTGAATATGGACAACGTGGAGCTGGAGATCACCGACGAGGCCCTCCATGCCATCGCCCGCAAGACCATCGAGCGGAAGACCGGTGCCCGTGGTCTGCGTAGCGTGATGGAGAGCATCCTGATGCCCATCATGTACAAAGTCCCCAGCGATGCCACCATCATCCGTGTGACCATCGACGAGGACACCGTGAACGGCGGCGAGCCGAAGCTGGAATACGGTGCGGTCCGCAAACGCTATAAGAACCTGACCTCCCTGAGCTGAGCACTGCCTTTGCAGCCCGCTTGGGGTGGACGCCCTGCTGAGAGCTTCGGCTTTTAGCAGGGCTTTTTTTGAGATATGCTTGTTTTCATGCGGGATATGAGCTATAATATTAAGGTCTGGACGGCTGCGGTGGGAACGCTCTCTGGCAGGACTTCCCGGTAAGCCGCTCTCCCGGACACTGTGGGAACAGGAAGTACGATAAAGGAGTGTGTTTTCAATGGCAAATTATTTTGAGATGAACCGCGACGAGCTCGTAGCTGAGCAGGAAAAGCTGAAAGAGCAGTACAAGAAGTTTCAGGATATGCAGCTGAAGCTGAACATGGCCCGCGGCAAGCCCGGCCCTCACCAGATGGATCTGGCTATGGGTCTGCTGCAGATGACCGATTACACCACCGACGCCGGCACCGATGCCCGCAACTACGGTGATCTGGAGGGTCTGCACGAAGCCCGCGTTCTGTTCGCGGATATCTTCGGCGTCAAGCCCGAAGAGGTCTTCGTGGGCGGCAACTCCAGCCTGCAGCTGATGTATAACCTCATCAACATCGGCTATGTGTTCGGCTTCCCGGAGTCTCCCTGCCCGTGGTCTCAGGTGGAGAAGCGCAAGTTCCTCTGCCCGGTGCCCGGCTATGACCGCCATTTTGCGATTACCGAGGAGTTCGGTTTTGAGCTCATCAGCGTCCCCATGACCCCCGATGGCCCGGATATGGACATCGTGGAAGATCTGGTGGCCAAGGATGACACCATCAAGGGCATCTGGTGCGTGCCCCAGTATTCCAACCCCGATGGCTACACCTACAGCGATGAGACCATCGAGCGTTTTGCGAAGATGAAGACCGCCGCCCCCGATTTCAAGATCTTCTGGGATGAGGCATACATCGTCCATCACCTGACCGACGAGATCATCGAGACGCCTGTTCTGCTGAACGAGTGCAAGAAGTACGGCACGCAGGATCGCGTTTTCATGTTCACGTCCACCAGTAAGATCACCTTCCCCGGTGCGGGCGTCTCCGCCATTGCCTGCAGCGAGAACTCCATGAAGTACATGTGCAAGCGCTTCTCGGTGATGATCATCAGCTACGACAAGATGAACCAGCTGCGCCATGTCCGCTTCCTGAAAAACAAGGAAGGCGTTCTGGCCCATATGGCAAAGCACCGCCGCCGTCTGGTGCCCTGCTTTGACGCCGTGAAGACTGCTTTCACCGAGGAATTGACGCCCTGCGGCAACATCGCCCACTGGACCAACCCCAAGGGTGGCTACTTTATCAGCCTGTACGTCATGCCCGGCTGCGCAAAGCGGGTGGCGGCCCTCTGCAAAGAGTGCGGCCTGACCCTGACCGGTGCCGGTTCCGCTTACCCCTACCACAAGGACCCGGAGGACTCCCACCTGCGCATTGCGCCGACTTATCCCAGCTTGGATGAAGTGGAGACCGCTTCCGACCTGCTGTGTGTCTGCGTGAAGCTGGCTACGGTGGAAAAGCTGCTGGCGGAAAAGGCGTAAGCATTCCCGTTGTTGAAAATCTCCCCGCGCGGCAGCCGTTGCCGCACGGCGGAGGTTTATTATATTTGGAGGTTTCCCGATTTTTATGAAGACTAAAGGCAAAGCATGGCAGCTTGTTGTCACGGTGCTCCTGATCGCGGCGTTCGTCTACACGGCGTTCTTTGGCGTTGCGGTCAAGTATGGCGATGTGACCAAGACCTACATCAAGGGCGCGCAGGATATCCGCTTCGGCGTGGATATCAAAGGCGGCGTCAACGTGACGTTTGGACCCTCGGACGGCTATGATGCCACCGACGACCAGCTGGACGCCGCGCAGCTCGTCATTGAGAACCGTCTGGTTGCCCTGAATGTGACCGACTACGAGCTGTATGTGGACTATGACTCCGACCGGCTGATCCTCGAATTCCCGTGGCAGTCCGGCGAGACGGATTTCGACCCCGAAGCGGCCATCGAAGAGATCGGCACCACCGCCTATCTGACCTTCCGGGAGGGAAGCAGTGCGGACGGCGAGCTGATCTTGGACGGCTCCATGGTCGAGAGCGCTGCGGCGCAGTATGGCCCGGTGAACGGCAGTTCGTCGGAATACTACGTCGCCCTCAAGTTCACCGATGAAGGTGCCAAAGCCTTTGGTGATGCCGCCACCAAGCTCTACCAGAGCAGCGGCACCATCAGCATCTGGCTGGACGATGAGAACGTGAGCACGGCATCCGTCAACGCGGCCATCACCGATGGCTCCGCCATCATCACCAGCTCCGCGGCCAACCCCTTCACGCAGGAGGATGTGGTCAAGATGGCGCGCCAGATCAACTCCGGCTCGCTGCCTTTTGCGCTGACGGTGGACAGCTATTCGACCATCAGCCCCAGCCTCGGTGAGAACAGCCTGAGCGCCATGGTGCTGGCCGGCCTCATCGCCTTTGCCCTCATCGTGGCCCTGATGACGGTGCTGTACCGTCTGCCCGGCTTCCTTGCGTGCATCGCGCTGGCCGGTCAGGTGGCTGCTACGCTGGCCTTTGTCTCCGGTTACTTCTCCGTGTTTGAGAGCTTCACCCTGACGCTGCCCGGCATCGCGGGCATCATCCTTGCCATCGGCATGGGCGTTGACGCCAACGTCATCACAGCCGAGCGCATCAAGGAAGAGCTTCGCAGCGGCAAATCGCTGGACGGTGCCCTCAAGAGCGGCTTTGCCCGCGGTTTGACCCCCATCATTGACGGCAACGTGACCATCGTCATCGTTGCAGCCCTGCTGATGGGTGCTTTTGGCCCCACCGATGGCTTCTGGGGCAAGGTGTTCAACCCCATCTTCTTCATGTTTGGCCCTTCCACGGCTGGCAGCATCTACTCTTTCGGCTTCACGCTGCTCACCAGTGTTCTGCTCAACTTTGTCTTTGGCGTGTTTGCAACCCGCATTATGATCCGTGGTGCATCCCGCTGCAAGGTGTTCCGCAACCCCGTTCTGTATGGCGGTTCCAAGGATGGCAAAAAGACTTACAAGTGCCCCAACATCAACTTTGTCGGCAACCGCAAGAAGTTCTACACCTTCTCCGGCGTTCTGGTTGCCGTGGTGCTGGTGTTCAGCTTTGTCTTCGGCGTTACCATGGATATCGAGTTCAAGGGTGGCGCTATGGTTACCGTTGGCTACCAGGGCGATGTTGACCTGAACAATGTCAAGCAGACGGTAGCCGCCGAGCTGGGCCAGAGCAACCTGACCGTACAGACCGGCACTGATGTTTCCGGTGCACAGACCCTGACCATCAACCTGCCCGGCAGCGAGACCCTTTCCACCGAGCAGCTGGACAGCATGATCGAAACCCTGAACACCACCTACCCGGACAACCAGTTTGTCCAGCAGGAAGTCAGCAACGTCAACCCCACCATCGGCAACGAGTTCCTGGCCAAGAGCGTTGTGGCTGTTGTGGCTGCCTGCGTGCTGATTTTGCTGTACGTTGCCGTGCGTTTCCGCCGCATTGGCGGCTGGTCCGCCGGTGCCATGGCAATCGTTGCTTTGCTGCACGATATGTTTGTTGTGTACGGCGTCTTTGTTCTGCTGCGCATTCCCCTCAACGGCAACTTTATTGCAGCTATGCTTACCATTCTGGGCTACTCCATCAACGATACCGTTGTTATCTATGACCGTATCCGCGAGAACAGCGGCCTTTACGGCAAAAAGATGTCCCTGCCGGAGCTGGTCAACCTGTCCATCAACCAGAGCTTTGGCCGTTCCATGATGACCAGTATCACCACCTGCATTGCACTGGCAATCGTCTGCGTGGTGTCCATCATCTTCAAGCTGGACAGCATCTTCACCTTTGCGGTGCCGCTGCTGTTTGGTATGGTCAGCGGTGTTTACAGCACCATGTGCATTGCAACCCAGCTGTGGGTCAGCTATAAGACCCGCAAGGCTGCCCCCGCCCCCAAGAAAGCGTAAACCAGGAGGAACTTTGCTATGCGTTGCCCGTACTGCGGTGCCGATGATTCCAAGGTAATTGATTCGCGCCCCACGGAGGACGGCGAAAAGATCCGCCGCCGCCGCGAGTGCCTTTCCTGCAAAAAACGCTTTACCACCTATGAGATCGTGGAAACTG
>OIDA01000497.1_pt1 | contig 11850 bp, 9 predicted proteins | sample 1581451 | NCBI WGS metagenome assembly OIDA01 (sample SAMEA3882552, study PRJEB24775) | human gut metagenome | biome: human-associated habitat; feature: intestine environment; material: feces | place: Netherlands | collected 2009/2010
CATAGTGATACGTCCGAGGAAAGTCACGACCTTCTCTTTCGAATGTTCAGGACGCGGAATATCCTGGTATTCTTGCGAAAGCGGGTACACCGCATTATGCATGGCAAATACCTTTCTCGGATCTTGATGATACTCGTTGATAACAGTACGACGGGTAAGTTCCGACACACACATAATGCAGTCGGCATAATCCATTCCGTTTTTTTCCATGGAATAGACCGTGGGGTTAACTTTACCCCGCGAACGGTCAAAATCTGTTGCATGCACATGGATACAGAGCGGTTTGCCACTCACCATCTTCGCATGCACACCAGCCGGATATGTCAGCCAATCGTGCGCATGAATAATGTCGAATTCCTGTTGACGTGCCACAACTCCGGCTATAATCGAGAAGTTATTGATTTCTTCGTGCAAATTTCCGGGATAACCGCCGGCAAAGTCCATACAGCCAAGATCATTGACGTGCATATAGGAGAAATCCGAGTAAATATGGTCGCGCAAAGCATAATATTGCTCCGGACTCATTGTCGACAAACGAGACTTCAAATAATCGTAATCAACATCACGCCACACGATAGGCACCTGGTTCATACCGATTATATTCAAGAATTTCTCTTCTTCACCTGTAGGCTTAGGCATACAGAAAGTAGTCTCCACATCTCCCTGCTGACTCAAACCCTTCGTGATTCCGTATGATGCAACTGCAAGGCCACCATATATTTTGGGAGGAAATTCCCAACCAAACATTAAAACTTTCATCTTCGTTCCTCCTTTTATAAATTATACTTAGACAATAACTTCAAGATACGCAGGATTTCCGCCGTATTCATGGCAAATGACACCGCCCCTCTTCCAACAAACGGAGGATTACCATCGAAGAGTTCGGGCAATGCGCCAATACAGTGGGAAGTCATTTCATCTTCCATACCGATGAGGTATCTCTCTACAAACGACACGCCACTCACTTTATAGATACGCAGATATGCTTCCATGTAGAAGCCCAGCAGCCATGGCCACGCTGTTCCCTGATGGTAGGCATAGTCTCTCTGTATCTGAGGGCCGACATAATTCGGATTGTATCCGCCACTCTTGGGGCTCAGTGTACGCAAGCCCTTCGGAGTCAACAGTTCTTTCGTCACAATATCGAGTACCTGTTTCTTCTGGGCCCTATCCAACGGAGAATAGTCAAAGGCAACGGTAAATATCATGTTGGGACGTACGCTCCAGTCCATCATATAACCATCCACATAGTCGAACAGATAGCCATACTCATTGCGGAAGACGTCTACGAAAGACTTTCCGGTGATTTCTGCCTGAGCGTCCAGTGTATCGGCAAGAATTTCATTGCCTCCCTCCCCAACCATATCGGCTACAAAACGCAGGGTATTGTACCATAGTGCATTCACTTCCACAATGTAGCCCGTACGCGGAATAACCGGGCGGCCATTGGCGGTAGAGTTCATCCAGGTAACCGCTTTCTCGGTGCCATTGGTATACAACAGTCCGTTTTCGTGCAGGAAGAGATTGTCATGCCTGCGTTCACGGATATAGCCAACAATCTCCTCAAGGAGATTACCGTACATCTGCCGGCAATTTTCACGCGAAGTCTCCTTGGCATACTGCTGTAAAGCCCAGACAGCCCACAGCAGCACATCCGGATGCTCCATCTCGTATATCTTATAAGAGGAAGGCTCTCCATTGATAAACTCACGGATAGCCTTTTCGGCTGTTTTCATCACGTCTTCAAATTCATCTTGCTCGCCTAAGGCCAAAGTAAGACCCGGCAGGGAGATGAACAAGTCACGGGCACGACACTTGAACCAGGGATAGCCTGCAAGCACATAATGCTCCTCGCCCTGCTTGTTGTGGAACTGGTGCGCCGAGTTTTTCAGACAGTGGTAGAAACTGTCACGCGGAGTGCGGTCGGCCACCTCGGACTCAAAAGTCTGCTTCAGCTTGCGGGGAGAAATCTCGGAGATACCGGCGGAGAAGACAACGCTTTCCCCTTTCTTTATATCCACTTCAAAATATCCCGGCACATAAAGGTCTTCGTTGAAGTCATATCCGCGTTCCTGTTCTTTGGGATACTCGATACCACGATACCAGTCAGGCTGGAAGTGGAACTCATTCTTTTTGTTGAGCTGCATGAACAACTCCGGATAACCGGGATACATGCAGGTTTTAATGCCATTCTCTACCAACTGGTAGTCGCGGCTTGCCTGCGCATTTTCGTGCGTGTACTCGCGCACACTGCGGAATGCCAGGAAAGGGCGGAAACGAAGTGTGGTTGCCGAATGGGCATCGACCAAGGTATAACGAATCAGAATCCGATTTTCATGGTGTACGAAAATCTTTTCCTTACGAAGGATGACGCCTCCTACACGATAGGTAGTTGTGGGGATATTTTCACAGTCGAACTCTCGGATATACTTGTGCCCGTTAGGACTGAAGTGGTTTCCTTGATACTTATGCAACCCCAGGTTGAACTCCGCACCGTGCTGAATTACCGTTTCATCTAAAGAAGATAGCAGCACATGATTTTCATCGTCAAGATTGGGGACGGGAATCACCAACAGTCCGTGATATTTGCGTGTGTTACAATCTACAATCGTTGTACAATGATAGGCTCCTGATTTGTTAGTCCGAAGTATCTCCCTTGGCAAAGATTCTTGCAGATTAACCATCAAGGTCTTGTCAAATCGTAAATAACTCATAGTTGTGCATTATTTAAAGGTTAATTATTTCAGGTATATGCGCTACAAAGCTTGTAGCAATGCCCAAAAATACGAATTAAAGCCTACACGCAAAATAAAAAGTCTTTTTTTTTTCGCTTTTCAAGCAAATAATCCAAAGCATTGTACGAAAATGATAAATCCCTGTACAATATAGGAAGCATGACGGGCTACAAATAGTTCTGGCGATGGTATACCACTATTTTTATTTATTCGCTTCATCCACGCTTGGATTCTTAGAAGCAGGGATAGACCGGGAATTTCAACACACGGCAAGTTGCCCTATGATGCCTTTCAATATCTTTCTTTATGGAAAGCTGTTACAATTCCTTCTACACAGAAAAAAGAAAAGAAGAACTAATGACGGAAGCTGTCCAACAGCAATGAAATATTTGCCATAAACAAACGCACTGAAATTGCTAACAGGATAATGCCAAAAAATTTACGGATAATATAAATGCCGCCTTTACCCAAAAAACGTTCTACCCTCCCGGTCATGCTGACAACAAAATATACCCATATCATATTCAAGACTAATGCAATGATAATATTGATACTGGCATATTCTGCACGCAAAGAGAGTAAAGTTGTAAAGGCTCCCGCTCCTGCCAATAGCGGAAAGACCAGCGGAACCAGCGTTGCTTCTTTAATCGGCCCCTGGTTTTTAAAGATTTCAATATCAAGAATCATTTCCAGCGACATCAGAAAAATAACAAACGCAAATGACTCAATGTCCACATGAAACAATTTCAGCATCATATCACCCGCATAAAAGAAACCAATCAGCAAGGCAAACGATATTAATGTAGCTTTCAGCGCATTTACATCTTTCCCCTTTTCTTTCAAATTGATAATAATAGGAATAGAGCCTATAATATCTATCACGGCAAACAGCACGATAAAAGCACTGGTCATCTGCTGCCAATTAAATGCTGAAAACATATGTCCCTCCTTTTTTCTACAAAAATAATCTATTTTTATGTATTTCGCAATATTTCTTAAAAGTGAATGAGTAGCACGTTTAAGAAATAATAAAAAAAACAAAAAGAAAGGGCAAGTGTTTACGGCAGAGTTCGATTATATCTACTTTTGTTCTTAAACCAGAAGATGAGAATGATATGGAAACAATGTTTGATACGTTATTACAATTACCCCTGTTTCAGGGACTTGCCCAAGAAGACTTCACCCGTATTTTGGAAAAGGTCAAATTGCACTTCACAAAATATAAACCAAGTGAGCTTCTTTTAAAAGAGGGGGGCGCCTGTCATGAACTGGTCTTCGTCCTAAAAGGAGAAATTGCATCTTCCACATCATCCGCCGATTCTTCTTACTGCTTCACCGAATATTTTCCAGCCCCTTTCCTGATTGAGGCTCACTCCATATTCGGCATGAAAACGCATTATGCTTCTACATATCGGGCAAGAACCGAAGTGCATACAGTCAGCATCAGCAAAGCATTTGTAGTGAAAGAGCTTTTCAACTACGAAATATTCCGCTTGAATTACATGAATATCATCAGTAACCGCACTCAAATGCTGCACAACCGCTTATGGGCTGTATTCGGCAATAGTCCCGAAAGCCGCATTATCCATTTCATCCTCAGTCATACAGAACGACTGTCGGGCGAAAAAATATTGAAAATAAAAATGGAGGATTTGGCTCAAATCATCAACGAAACCCGAACAGGAGTGTCAAAAGCCCTCAATACTATGCAAACAAAAGGATTGGTTGAATTACACCGCGGGGAAATCATACTGCCTAATATTGAAAATTTGATAAACTGACCAAGTACATAAAATGCAAATATCTTCAAGAAGATTATTAAAATGAAATGAACCCCGAAAATTAAATAACTTTCGGGGTTCACTTCATAATCTTTGCTTTAATATATCTTCAGCAACTGTTTTTATTCCCATTCAATTGTGGAAGGCGGTTTTGACGATATATCATAGGTTACACGGTTTACACCTTTCACCTTATTAATAATGTCATTGGAAACCTTGCCCAAAAATTCGTAAGGCAAATGCGCCCAGTCTGCAGTCATTGCGTCTGTAGAAGTAACAGCACGTAAAGCGACCGCACGTTCATATGTACGTTCATCGCCCATTACGCCTACAGACTGCACAGGAAGTAAAATAACCCCTGCCTGCCATACCTGATGATAAAGAGTTGTCTCATTTCCTCCGGCATCTTTCACTTTCCAATTGCGCAATCCCTGAATAAAAATATCATCCGCATCTTGCAGGATACTCACCTTTTCCGGAGTTATATCACCCAAAATACGAACAGCCAATCCCGGACCGGGGAAAGGATGACGGGTAATCAAATGCTCCGGCATGCCCAACTCACGTCCTACACGGCGAACCTCATCTTTAAACAACAGTCGCAAGGGTTCGCACAATTTCAGGTTCATTTTTTCAGGAAGTCCACCTACATTATGATGACTCTTGATTACAGTTCCGGTAATAGAAAGCGACTCGATGCAGTCCGGATAGATCGTTCCTTGAGCCAGCCATTTCACATCTTTAATTTTATGAGCCTCTTCATCGAATACATCAATGAAACCCTTACCTATAATCTTACGCTTCTTTTCAGGTTCGGTCACTCCTGCCAATTCCGCAAAGAATTTAGCGCTTGCATCCACTCCGATAACATTCAGACCAAGACATTCATAATCGTGCAATACATTTTTAAATTCATCTTTGCGCAACATGCCATGATCCACAAAAATACAAGTTAAATTCTTTCCGATAGCACGATTCAGCAATACAGCAGCAACAGAAGAGTCAACGCCACCGCTCAAACCGAGCACGACTTTATCATCCCCCAATTGTCCCTTCAACTGGGCAACCGTAGTTTCGATAAACGAAGCTGCGCTCCAGTCCTGCCTGCAACCGCAGACTTCCACTACAAAGTTTTTCAGCATCTGTGTACCGTCCTCGCTATGGAATACTTCCGGATGGAATTGTACACCCCACATTTTCTCTCCTTCCACCTGATAAGCGGCAATCTTCACTTTATCCGTAGAAGCTATAGTCTTGAAGCTTTCAGGAATGGCAGTAATAGTATCGCCATGACTCATCCACACTTGAGTATTTTCCTTTACTCCCTTAAAAAGCACATTGTTTTTATCAAAAGAAGCTAAATGCGCCCGTCCATATTCACGGCTACCCGCAGGTTCAACCTTACCGCCGTTGGTATAGGCTATAAACTGTGCACCGTAGCAGATTCCCAATATAGGATATTTACCACGGATTTCGTTTAAATCTATCTTAAACGCACTTTCGTCATATACGGAAAATGGACTACCTGAAAGAATAACTCCTTTTACACTCGCATCTCCCTGAGGAAATTTGTTGTAAGGCACAATTTCACAATATACATTCAACTCGCGAACACGGCGACCGATAAGCTGCGTGGTCTGTGAGCCGAAATCAAGAATAATAATCTTTTCTTGCATAGAAACAGAGGTGTTAGTAATTTGGAGCACAAAGATACGAATTTGTTTAGAGCAGAAAGCAAAATATGGCAAAATTTGTTCAGAGCAAAAAAACAAAATACGGCAATATACAGAGAACGGAAAACACCTGCACCGCTTATCTTTCAAGAAACTAAAGGATTTGTTGGATTTATAAAATAAAGAATTTATATTTGTCTCTGTTACTAAACCAAATATCTAAGTATCATGAAAAGAAATATCCTATCAGCGGTCCTTACACTTTACTGCCTATTGCCGATAGCAGCACAGCCCCTTTCCAAAGCAGATTCGTTACAAATTGAAATTGCTCAATTAGAAAATGCTCTGACAAGCATACAGACTGATTTGCAAGAAAAAACTTTGCAGTACAATTGGGAAATAACAGAAAAATACATTGAATATTGCAAGAAACTCTACAAAATCACCAACTTCAACCGAGAACCCCGGTTGATACAACTTGCCACTACCATAAAACCAGAAAAACTGGAACCTCAGAGATTAGCCTACGAAAAGGCTAAAAAAGAACTTGAAGCACTATTAACATCCTACCCGGAGTATATCACCCTCGATTCTTTATATAAAAGAGCCATCAATACGGAACAGAAAAAAGACCGCAAAGTTGCCTTGGACGGTTTCTATCAACGTATATACAATGAAGATAAGACTTACCGTCCTCTGCTCGAAAAAAAGCGCAAAGCCTTCAAAGAGCATTATATAGCCTGTGCATCCTATCTACTGGACGAATGTAAAAGAAACCGGGAAGTTGTACCGGAAATCTATGATTATAAAACAGCACGAATTCTCAAAGAGACCGATCCCAAGCTCCACCAACTATCCATAGAGATCAGTACACTTGAAAGCCTTCAACGGGAGACAATCCGTAAATATCAGAGATTGAAGTACAACCTGAAAGAAGACTAGGCAATAATCCTTTTTTAATCCTATAAAATCAAATATCCTCGAAAGAAGCATTACCATCTTCCGAGGATATTTATATATGAATTTCTTTATTATTTAAATAAAAAAACGTGATTATTTTTCTTTCAATATATCGCGAATTTCCGTCAACAACACTTCTTCCTTACTTGGTGCGGGCGGTGCAGGAGGAGCAGCAGGCGTTTCCGCTTTTTTCTTTTCCGTCAGCTTGGTTATCAACTTAATAAACATGAAGATAGAAAAAGCGATAATGAGAAAGTCGAAAGTGGCCTGCAGGAAATTTCCGTAATTCAGTGTTACAGCGGCTATCTCCTTGCCATCCACTACTTCGGCAGGCTTCATCACCCATTTTAAATCGGTAAAGTTTACACCGCCTATCAGCAAGCCCAAAGGAGGCATTATCACATCAGCCACAACTGAAGATACAATCTTGCCAAACGCACCTCCAATGATAACACCGACAGCCATATCGACCACATTGCCTTTCATGGCAAAAGCCTTAAATTCCTGTAAAAATGAACTTTTTCCCATCTTTTCAATTATTTAATTATGATTTTGGATACGAATATAAAAACATTTTCTTACTTTTGCAGCGCAATTCGTAAAAGAAATGCTGTAAAAGTTTGAAAGTTTAATTTTAAACATTATAAAACCCTTAAAAGTTTAAACAAAATGATTAAAGTAGGTATTAATGGATTCGGACGTATCGGACGTTTCGTATTCCGCGCTGCAATGAAGAGAAACGATATTCAGATCGTAGGTATCAACGACCTTTGCCCGGTAGATTACTTGGCTTACATGCTGAAGTATGACACTATGCACGGCCAGTTCGACGGTACTATCGAAGCTGATGTTGAAAACAGCAAGCTGATCGTTAACGGCCAAGCTATCCGCATCACTGCAGAAAGAAACCCGGCTGACTTGAAATGGGATGCTGTAGGTGCAGAATACGTAGTTGAATCTACTGGTTTGTTCCTGAGCAAAGACAAAGCTCAAGCTCACATCGAAGCTGGTGCAAAATATGTAGTAATGTCTGCTCCTTCTAAAGATGACACCCCGATGTTCGTTTGCGGTGTAAACGAAAAAACATACGTGAAAGGTACTCAATTCGTATCTAACGCTTCTTGTACTACTAACTGCTTGGCTCCTATCGCTAAAGTATTGAACGATAAATGGGGTATCACTGACGGTTTGATGACTACAGTTCACTCTACAACTGCTACTCAGAAAACAGTTGACGGTCCTTCTATGAAAGACTGGAGAGGTGGTCGTGCTGCTTCTGGCAACATCATTCCTTCTTCTACTGGTGCTGCTAAGGCTGTAGGTAAAGTTATTCCGGCTTTGAACGGTAAACTGACTGGTATGTCTATGCGTGTTCCGACTTTGGACGTTTCTGTAGTTGACTTGACAGTTAACTTGGCTAAACCGGCTACTTATGCTGAAATCTGCGCTGCCATGAAGGAAGCTTCTGAAGGCGAATTGAAGGGTGTTCTGGGTTACACTGAAGATGCAGTTGTTTCTTCTGACTTCTTGGGTGACACTCGCACTTCTATCTTCGACGCTAAGGCTGGTATCGCTTTGACTGATACTTTCGTTAAAGTTGTATCTTGGTACGACAACGAAATCGGTTATTCTAACAAGGTTCTTGACCTGATTGCTCACATGGCATCTGTTAACTGCTAATATACAGTTAGAAAATAATAAAAAATAGGCGGCTTCTTTTATGAAGTCGCCTATTTTTTTTGCACATTTGCAATTAATTTATTTTCTTCAAGAGATAGGTATATGACAAGACTTAAACTTACACTAATATTACTTTGTTTTATGACTATGATACAAGCCTCAAACCCTTTCTTTGAAAAGTATTCAACTCCACATGGAACTGTTCCTTTCAATCTGATAAAGACTGAACATTACGCACCTGCCATACATGAAGGCATCCGCCGGCAAAATGCAGAAATAGATGCGATCATCAATAACCCTGCAGCTCCGACTTTTGAAAACACGATAGTGCCCTACGAGAAGTCCGGAGAACTGTTGCATCGTGTCACTACCGTATTCGGCAATCTGCTCAGCGCCGAAACCAGCGATGAATTGCAGGAACTTGCCCGGGAAATCATGTCACTGATGAGCGAACATGAAAACAACATCAGCCTCAACGAAAAGCTATTTGCCCGCATCAAAGCCGCATATGAGCTGACAGACAAGAATAAACTTACTCCGGAACAGTCCAAGCTACTGGAAGACATCTACACCGGCTTTGTCCGCAACGGAGCAAACCTGCAAGGAGATGCCAAGGAAAAGTACCGTAAATTGTGCAAAGAATTAAGCTTGTTGACACTGCAGTTCAGTGAAAATGCCCTGAAAGAGACAAACGACTACCAATTGGTGCTGACCAATAAGTCACAGTTGTCCGGTCTGCCTGAAAGCGCCGTTGATGCCGCCGCAGAGACAGCGCAGGAAAAAGGTGTGAAAGGTTGGGTATTCACCCTGCATGCCCCAAGTTACAGCCCTTTCATGACGTATGCCGACAACCGCGACCTGCGCCAAGAACTTTACATGGCATATAATACCAAATGCACGCATGACAATGCCTGCAACAATCTGGAAATCGTAAAGAAAATTGCCAACGTCCGCATGGAAATCGCCCAACTGCTGGGCTACGACAACTTTGCCGAATACAACCTGAAAGAACGAATGGCACAAAACAGCGACGCTGTATACAAACTGCTGAACCAACTGTTAGAAGCATATACACCCACCGCACAAAAAGAATATGCTGAAGTGCAGGCACTGGCACGCAACGAAGAAGGAGAAAGCTTCAATCTCATGCCATGGGACTGGAGTTACTATTCCCAAAAGCTGAAAGACCGGAAGTTCAGTATTAATGATGAAATGCTTCGTCCCTACTTTGAGCTAAGCAAAGTTAAAGAAGGAGTATTCGGACTGGCAAGCAGGCTGTACGGCATCACATTCAAGAAGAATCCCGGCATTCCTGTTTATCACAAGGATGTGGAAGCCTACGAAGTATTTGATAAAGACGGCACATATCTTGCTGTACTCTATACAGACTTTCATCCCAGAGCCGGAAAACGCTCCGGTGCATGGATGACGAGCTACAAAGGGCAGTGGACAGATGAGAAAAGCGGCGAAAACAGCCGTCCGCACGTATCTATCGTGATGAATTTTACCAAACCCACACAAAACAAGCCCGCCCTACTGACTTTCGATGAAGTAGAAACTTTCCTGCACGAGTTCGGGCACAGCTTGCACGAGATATTTGCCAACTCCACTTACGAAAGTTTAAGCGGCACAAATGTTTATTGGGACTTTGTAGAACTGCCTTCTCAGTTCATGGAAAACTTTGCCATTGAAAAAGAGTTCCTGCACACCTTTGCCCGCCACTACCAAACCGGTGAACTCATCCCCGACGAACTGGTGCAGCGCATTGTAGACTCATCGAATTTCAACGTGGCTTATGCCTGCCTGCGCCAAGTAAGTTTCGGATTGCTGGATATGGCATGGTATACACGCAATACCCCCTTCGAAGGGGATGTTAAAGCTTACGAGAAGAAGGCTTGGGATAAAGCACAAATACTCCCTGTTGTAGAGGAAACCTGTATGAGCACCCAGTTCTCACACATTTTTGCAGGCGGATATTCTGCCGGGTATTACAGCTATAAATGGGCGGAAGTGCTGGATGCGGATGCTTTCTCGCTGTTCAAGCAATGCGGCATTTTCAATCCGGAAGTAGCCGACTCTTTCCGCCGGAATATCCTGTCGAAAGGAGGTACGGAACATCCCATGACGCTCTACAAGCGTTTCCGCGGACAAGAACCTACCATAAATGCGCTATTAATCAGAAACGGAATAAAAAGATGAAAGAAAAAATCAAAATAAAGACAATAGTCTGTTGCCTGATGATGACATCCATGCTTCTTGGCTTGGGCGCTTGCAACAATGAGGATGATGTAATGGAAATCTTCAACAACAAAACCTGGAAATTGGTTCGTATCGCCACCGAAAAAGGAAAAGAACAATTCTATCAAGGCTTGTGGAGCAACGAAAGTAAAGAAGAAATCGACCGTGAACTCAATACTTTCAGGGCAGAAGGAAACTACACTCTAAACTTTAACTGTGCCGAAGTGAACGGAGAAGTAACCGGTACGGTCAATGTCCATGCCGTCAATTCAAGCATCAATGATGCAGTTCTGAAAATAGACGGAAAGGAACATACCATAAGTATCAAAGGAAAAGTTATCGGTACAGAAAGCGATAAGTTGGCTAAAGTATTCATCAACGGTATACAGAATGTGTTCAAATACGAAGGGGATATACATAATATTACTCTTTACTTCAAAGACGGAAATACAACAAAAGTCATGGGATTTACAGCCCGCTAAATACAACTGAAATATGGACGAAACCAAGAGAAATAAACAAGAAGCCTTAGACAAACGTTATATACGCATGGCAAGCATATGGGCGGAAAACTCATACTGTCAACGTCGTCAGGTGGGTGCACTCATCGTAAAGGATAAAATGATTATCTCGGACGGATATAACGGTACGCCATCCGGTTTTGAGAATGTATGTGAAGATGAAAACAATCTCACCAAACCCTATGTGCTCCATGCCGAAGCCAATGCCATTACCAAAATAGCACGCTCCAACAACAGCAGCAACGGTGCCACAATGTACGTC
>OIDA01000504.1_pt1 | contig 11702 bp, 10 predicted proteins | sample 1581451 | NCBI WGS metagenome assembly OIDA01 (sample SAMEA3882552, study PRJEB24775) | human gut metagenome | biome: human-associated habitat; feature: intestine environment; material: feces | place: Netherlands | collected 2009/2010
CTGTTCCACTGCAAGATTATCATCCTTCTCCTTGCGGTTTGCCCTGAGACACCGTACCGCATTTAGAATATCCGGATGCACCTGCTCCTTTTTTATAACCGGGTCTTCCGGACAGCTGTTCTGGATGATATCCGCAAACTGACCAGTCAATACCGGCTTTGCCCAGAGATAGACTGCTTTGTTTTCTCCCGTAGAGAACACCTGATAGTGATGAATCACATCCGGAAAGATCACTGCAAGATCTCCCTCTTCCATATGATAAAGCTCCTGTCCCATACCAAGCTCCAGAGTTCCCTCTGTGATATAGATAAACTCTATGGAGTTATGAAGATGGGGTGAAGCATGGGCTGAGGTCCGCAGATGAATATGGAGATTCTTCTTTTTTTCTTCGTATACTGGAAACATGGATTTTTCTCTCCGCAATATTTGACTACTTTTTCTGTGTTTTTGGCACGTAATATTTCCGAGAGTTTATTATAATGCATTTGTAAGTTAAAGAAAAGAGGAGGAAAATAAAATGAAAAAAATCATAGAATTTATCAAATATGCGATCAAATGCTACATAGAGATCAATGCAAGAAATCCATACTTCCACTAAGAAGATCCACAATAATATCTGAGGTCACGGATATTTTGTGTGGACCATGCGCATGAAAAAACTGAATAAAGGTCAATAAATGACTTGTGTGAAAATAGTATCACCTGGCATCATGAAGTATCTCCAAAGCCCGTTTATATCTTCCATGCAGCCGTGATATCTGTTCAGCAGACATATTTTCGCAGTCAGAAAGACGTGTTACATCAGAATTGTGGAGCAGATCAGCCTGCTTCACTTTTTTTGCGATCGGATTCTTCCGGAGCTTCCGGATATAATCGAAATAATTCATATTCTTATCTCTTGTAAGACAACGTAAGGCCTCCACAACCTCTTCCGGAAATTCTCCGGCAAGATCCTCAAATGTGATCTCTGTATCTTCTATCACATCGTGCAGAAGTGCCGTACATACACTGAGTTCATCATCCATCTGCTCCGCTACGTGAAATGGATGAAAGATATAAGGTGTCCCGCTTCGATCTGTCTGTCCATGATGTGCCTCGTACGCCACCTTCATAGCTTTTTTCGTCAAAGCTGTATAAATCATAGCTGTGCCTCCCGTCAGGTCTTTCGAACCCCCGTTCATACTCTGTATTACACAGTATAGCATCTATATTTCCTATATACAAGGATAAAAAGGGTTATATATCTATCATTTTTACTTATATACGACAATTTTCTGATTATAGTATCCCCAAAACTCTGCTGTTCTTATTTAGATCTTTCATTGGATCATGAACTCGCTTGCCCTCATTCTGAAATTAGTATATACTTACTAGTACAGCGAAAATTAAGTTTCTGCTATATTGACGCAGGATGATTTCTTCATCTGCAAGGCGGAGGAATGAGGCGTAGCGGTGGCTACGACGATTGACGACAACGCTGCAGATGAAAAATCAGACAAGTCAATATGGCGGTTACTTAATATTCGCTGTACTAGATTTTATCGGTTATTTTCTATCGCTTGTTTGAAATCTTCTTTTAAATCTTCAATATCTTCAATTCCCACACTGATACGGATCAGATCATCGAATACTCCGGACTGCAGCTTCTCTTCGTCGGAGATGTGTGCCGCGATGGTGGATTCCGGATGGATCACCAGAGTCTTCGTATCTCCGATATTGGAGATGATCAGCGGGATCTTCAATGAATTAATAATGGAAAAAGCCTTCTCCTTGCTTCCGGTTCTTACAGTTACGATAGCTCCGTAGCCATTCCTGAACTGCTTTTCCGCAATTTCGTGATAAGGGCTTTCTTCCAGTCCCGGATAATTTACTTCAATGTCACCACCCAGGCCCTGTAAAAATCTCGCAAGCTCCAGTGCATTGTCACACTGTCTCTGCATTCGAAGTCCCAGGGTTTCCAGTCCCAGGTTATTAAGGAAAGCATTCTGCGGAGCAAGACACGCGCCAGTGTTCCGGAAAAGTCCGTTTCTAAGCTTGGCGATGTATGCAAATGGTCCGAATTTCCGGTATGGAGCAAGTCCCGGATATCGGTCAGGGTCCCATTTCAGACCCTTACCACAGACAAGAATACCGCTGATGGCATCGCTGCTTCCATTGATATATTTGGAAGAGGAATGAACCACAATGTCAGCTCCAAGCTTCAGTGGCTGGATCAGATACGGGGTTGCCACCGTGTTGTCTACGATCAGCGGTACGTCATGCTTATGTGCCACTTCCGCAACTGCCTGGATATCGGTAACATCCAGCTTGGGGTTGCCAATGGTCTCCGCAAAAACAAGTCGCGTCTTCTCTGTGATCTCTGCCTCAAAAGCTTCCGGCTTATTCTCTTTCACATATTTTACGGAAATCCCGAAAGGCTTCAGATCATCGAACAATTCCACAGTTCCGCCATACAGTCCGCAGGCTGCCACGATCTCATCTCCCGCCTGAAGAATGTTCAGAAACGCATTGGTCAGCGCCGCCATTCCGGATGCACAGGCCACACTGCCGATCCCATCCTCCAGCATGGTCACTCTCTTCTCAAAGGACTCTACCGTAGGATTGTTGATCCTTGTATAGGAGAAGCCCATTTTTTTATTGTCAAAAATTTTCTCCAGGTCTTCCGCGCTGTCATGTCGGAATGCGCTGCTCTGATAGATTGGAACCTGTGTTGCTCCCTGCGGATATTTCTCGTTGGTGCCGTGGAGCAGTCCTGTATTAAAGCCGTATTCGTTCATAGCCTCTTCCCTTTCTTTTGTTGACACTTATATTAACCTACTATTCATAGTATGTCAATAGGAAAACGGGATTAAATGTATTTTTTTGTGTACACAACTATACGACAGCATGATACAATTATAACAGTTGCGATAATTACAGCACCAAAAGAAAGATGCCCGCAGGCATACAAACCTACATAAAGAACAGGAGGTGATCCCTATCAATATAAACCCGAAGCTCCGGAATATTTTTCACTCTTTATTCAGTCCCACCCTTGATTTCCGCGTCCGGCTGTTCAACATCCTCGCCTTGGGAGGTACTGTGATCAGCCTGATCATGGCCTTTCTCAGTCTCGGGACCGGTTCCTGGGGAAATGTACTGATCAATTTTGCGCTGGTTGCAATCTCCGGAGGGCTTTTTCTTTATTCCTATTACAGTGGAAAATATCAGCGCTGCTACCTGATTACCATTGTCGTGATCTTTCTGATCGTTTTTCCGGTGATGTTTTTTACCAGCGGCGGTTATCGTGGCGGCATGCCGGCATTCTTTGTGTTTGCTATTATTTTTACCGTGCTGATGCTGGAAAAAAGACGCGCTCTGATCGTTTCCTTGCTGGAGATCCTCCTTTATATGGGACTGTGTCTGGTTGCATACCATTTCCCGGACACTGTAACTCCTTTTGCCACGGAAGCAGACCGGCTGGCAGATATCCTTCTGGCGTTTGTCTCTGTAAGTATTGTCTGCGGCAGTGTTCTCTATTTTCATCTGAAGGAATATAACCAGCAGCAGCTCCTTCTGGAGGAACAGAATCTGCGACTGCGCTCCCTTGATAATGCCAAGTCCACCTTCCTGACCACCGTTGCCCATGAGATTAAAAATCCTCTGAGTTCCATTTCCCTCCACGCGCGGGACACCTCCGAGCTCCTTGAGGAAGAGCCTCTGGATTTCTCTCTTATGCAGGAAAATCTCCGCACCATTGAACAGTCGGTAATGCGGATCGACCGGATCGTGCTGGATCTGATGGATACGGTTTCCATTGAGCAGGGACGGCTTGCCCTTTCCCTTATCCCATCAGATCTGTCCGGTCTTTTGTATTCTGTAAAAAAAGACTACTGCAGTCATCCAAGCTCAAAGAACAATCAGCTGGTCCTTACAACACAATCCGGACTCCCGGAAATCTCTGCTGATCCGGAACGGCTGATCCAAGTTGTCACCAATCTGATCTCCAATGCAGAGCGTCACACCCAAAACGGAACCATCACCATTTCGCTTACCGGCGAACCGGGCTGGCAGACCATCTGCGTCTCCGACACCGGAACCGGCATGTCAGAAGAAATGCGAAAAAACGCACTCAAGGGTTATGTTTCCGCTGATAAGGATTACTGGCGGCACGGCATAGGCCTCTATGTCTGTCATCAGATCATCACTGCCCATGGCGGCAAAATATGGCTGAAAAGTAAAGAAGGCGAGGGGACTCAGGTGTTCTTCTCACTTCCGGAGGAGGAATCATAAATGAATGAAAAGAAATCACTTATCCTTATGGTCGAGGATGAAGAACAGGTGCTGAATACCAACTGCCGTATGCTGCGGCGCCGTGGCTACGATGTCCACACTGCACAGACAGCCGCCGAAGCCTGTCATCAGCTTGAAAAACAGCTGCCGGATCTTCTTATCCTGGACATTATGCTTCCGGACGGAAACGGTCTGGATATCTGCCGCCGCTTCCGCGAAAAGACCATAAATCCGGTTCTTTTTCTCACCGGAAAAAGTGATATCCGGGATCGGGTAGAAGGACTTCAGCAGGGAGGCGACTATTATCTCACCAAACCTTATAATTTCGATGAATTTCTGGCCGTGATCCAGATGCTTCTGGAACGCCAGAAACGAATGGAAGAAAAAATAAAAGAAAAATTTCAGTCCTCCCGTCAGATCACCATCGGCAGCCTGCGGCTGGATCTTTCGGACGGCCATGCATATCTCAATAATGCCGACACAGGCCTTACCCGGACCGAATTCTCTCTGCTACGTCTCCTTGCAGAAAACCAGGAGAAGATTTTTTCTGCAAAGGAGCTCTACGAAGCGGTATGGGGCAGCTGTGCAGGAACAGATACCAGCACGGTACGGCGGCATATCTTTAACCTCCGGACCAAGATCGGTGCCGAAGATACCGATGAGTATGACATTGTCTCGGTTTATGGGAAGGGATATCTTTTTACCTGCCGGTAAGCCGGTCTTTTCACGATCGGATAGCATATTTCCAGACCTGTACGCAGCTTTCCGTAAATGTCTCTTTTTCTTCACATTTCCGGATATCGGGATCTGTCTGTTACAATGTACTTAACAGACAGATCTTTTTTATTTGTAAAAATTTATGATCAAAGAATAGTAAGCAGCTAACTGCTGCGCAATTTATCAGGAGGTGCCTATGCATAAAAAAATCTTAGTTCTTTTAACAGGCGCGATCGCTCTTTCTATATCTGCAGTCCCGGTCCTCGCTTCTGACCCTCCAACCGATGACGGTCAGTACATCTGGCAGGATGAAAACGGAGATTACTGGTACCGCAATGGTTCCGAGGATGAATATATCGGGGAAGGTAATTATGCCCCTGACCCGGATTCCGGTGAACTGATGGAAGGCAACGATGCCGGCTGGACCGAACAGGACGGTTATTTTGAGCCTCATTATTATTATGAGGACGGCAGTGTGTGGCTGGAAGATGCCACCGGAACCACATATATTGGCTCCAGAGATAAATATTATATTGATGACTACGGCAATCTTCAGGAATATTCCGATTCTGAAACTGATTCCTCCTCCGGAGATTCTTCAGAAGAATCCTCCGATACCAGTGGAAACTCCTCCTCGCAGGATTCCGATTCTTCATACCCAAATTCCTCTTCCGATACAAACACGGAAGATTCCTCCGAATCGGAAAAGCGCGGCGAGCTTCATATGCGGGTTGGATTCCCTGCCGATGATACGATCAGAGAATCCATGCCCGAAAAAGAAGGTTATTTCGAGCAGCGTTCCGTAAATGGCGGAAAAAGCACTGCCTTTGTTTTAAAAGTACCGAATTCCTCTCTGGCGGATTCTTCCCTGAAGGGTTTTCTGGCAGAATACTATCCGGTAAAGGGTGAGATCATCACCAAAAAAGATCTTACCTTTGAATCTTATCCTGCCACGAAATATCAATACTTAACCGAAGTCAACGAAGAAGAAAAAAATGTAGATGCTCTTGTATGCCAGACTGACGATTATACATTCGGACTTTTTGTCCTGACTCCGTCAGACACCTATGATAAGGCCGCCGAAAAGGAAGCCACAGAGCTGATCAAATCCATAGATTTCGTTTACGCAGAGCGTGTGGATATGGCCATGACGGATTACTTCCAGGTCCTCACTCCGGAGCGTTGGAAATATCTCTGCCATTATGAAACAACCGAAACCGAAAATGGTGGATATAAACTGACTTATTACAATGAGGATGTTCCTGTACTGACTCTGGAAGCCAGATATTACGATGGCGAAGACCAGCCTCTGGACAGTGTATGGCAGGGCTATCTCGGCCGTATCGAAACCGTCGACGGCAAAAAATACGATCTTCTGTCCACCATCAGCCAGTACTCCAAGGACGTCTCTGATGAATGGAAGGAAATGTATGACACTTATCTGGATGTCATAAACGGGATCCGTATAATGGACGGCTGTTCCCTGACCGAAGGAAGCCATGCCTGATCCCTTGTGATTCACAATATTTACATAAAAGAAGCTGCAGACTCTGTTTTTTCACTGTTCTGCAGCTTCTTTGCGTTATTGTGTCCGACTATATCTTCTGCTGTCTATCCTTCGTAAATCTGATCAAAAATCCCTCCATCTGAGAAATGTGTTTCCTGTGCCTTTTTCCATCCACCAAAATCATCAATGGTGACAAGATTGATGTCCAGGTCAAACACATCGGAGTATTCCTTCAGAATATCCTGGTTTGACGGACGGTAATAATTATCACCGGCGATCCGCTGTGCTTCATCGGAATAGAGATAATTCAGATATTCCTCTGCCACATCTCTGGTGCCTCTTTTGTCTACGACTTTATCGACTACTGCTACAGATGGCTGTGCAAGGATGCTGATACTTGGTGTTACAATCTCGTAATCGTCCGGATAATCCTTTACGGAAAGATAGGCTTCATTTTCCCAGGCGATCAGTACATCACCCTGTCCGTTTTCCACGAAAGAGGTCGTTGCGCCTCTGGCTCCGGTGTCCAGGACAAGTACGTTTTTGTAAAGATCTCCGATGAATTCTTTAATTTTGTCCTCGTCTCCGTTATATTTATCTTTTGCATAGGCCCAGGCTGCCAGATAGTTCCATCTTGCTCCGCCGGAGGTTTTCGGGTTTGGTGTGATCACACCTACGTCTTTCTTTACCAGATCGTCCCAGTCTTTGATGTTCTTCGGATTTCCTTTTCTCACAAGAAATACAATCGTCGAAGTATAGGGAGCGCTGTCCTCCGGAAATTCGTCCACCCATCCGTCATCGATGAGTCCTGCATCCTGGATCGCATCCACATCATACTCCAGTGCCAGTGTTACCACATCTGCTTCCAGTCCGTTGGCAACCTCAAGTGCCTGTTTTCCTGAGCCTCCGTGGGATTGTGTGATGTCCACATCCTGCCCTGTCTTTTCTTTCCAATGCTTCTGAAAGATCTTATTATACTGTTCATAGAGCTCTCTGGTGGGGTCATAGGATACGTTTGTAATGCTGACACTGTCCGCCGCATAAGCGGTTGCTCCTGTAAGACTTCCGATGGTTACTGCTGCCAAAAGGGCTGCTGTTGCTGATTTCCATTTTCTTTTCATAATACTTTTCCTCCTGTTTTTCTGCCTTTATTTTTGTTGTTGGCTTATTATAAACACGAGTAAGTCTTTATGAAAACTATAGAATCGGAAACCGTTTTCATGCTATCCAAAATTCCTGGTATTCCTACCTTAAAAAACAGCAGAAAAATCCCGGAAATCGGTAAATAAACATATGATTCCGTATAAAAATTTCCATTTCAGAATATTTACAGAAAACGTAATCAGCCTTGTATTTACAGTATTTCTGGTGATTTTTTATTTGATATTCAATTCTTCCAGCAGCTTTTTCATATAATTTTCATCTTTCATAGCCTTATCAAGGTCTTCTGTACGGTTCTCTTCCAGAAGTTTTTTTGACAAAAGCAGTCCCTGCTCCATTCCTTTTTTCATTCCTTTTTTCATTCCTTTTTCCATTCCCTCATCCAACAACATCTGTCCAAGTCTTGTCATAGATATAACCTCCTTAATCTCATCCAGATCTTTACTATCCAAAAACTTATCTGCCAGAGTATATAACATTGCCATTGTTTTTTCTGCTGTTAGGCCACGTTTCTTTTTGGATAGTATAACTGCTTCTTTGATTTTTTCCTTAATCTTCATATTCCCAGACATTAATGGTGTCAACGATAGGCTTGCATAATCTTCTTCCGTAAGCTCTGTTCCGTCTTCTTGTTTTTGTCGTATTTTTTCAAAAACCTCATCTGCATTTCTATCCTTGAGATATATCGGTTGTATCCGATATGTAAACAGTCCCATATTCAATTCTGTCTTAACCGATTTGATTCCACCTGAATAAATCACATAGGTTATAACATTTTTTCCTGTTTTATGTGAATATACCGCATCATAGGCAAGAAATCTGCGCAAATCATTTTCTCCCTTGTCGGTTGTCTGGAATTCTATATGAATATAAAATCCTTCTTTAGTCAGAAATGTAAAATCCATATATAAAGAATGAATAGTAAGTTCTATCAGCTCTGTAGGACCAAGATTCACAAATTCATAGTCAATTCCAAGACTTTTCAGGATCGTATCACGGAAATAATCAAATCCCATTTTCATAATAGCATCTTCATGTTTTGTATTTGCCATGTGGCACCTCTTTTTTAGTTCAGTATCGTTATCGGCTGTGCCTTGAAAATGCTTTTGTAATTTTACTCTGACTCTTTATCTTATGTGAATTTTATTATTCTTAATCGTCCTCCTTGTTATATTTATTTTATCAGACCCGGACTAAAAAATCATCATTACTCTTCCGACAAATTCTTCCTTTATTTTCTATCCGTTTTTATTTTATGGTTATCCACACCCACCCCGGAGAAACATTCTCCGGGGTGGGTGGTTTTCCACATATTCCACAGAAGTTATCCTCTTCTGTCGTGTTTTCACAGATAAATATAGTCGTTCATGACTGGCTGCAGTCCGTGGTCTTTCAGGGCGTTGAAGACTTCGTCCACAGACCTTCCGTCGGAAATCTCAAACTGATCATCACCTTTATCCTCAATATCATCCACATGGCTTCCGATTCCGGTGCTGACACCTGCAGAGATCTTGGTTGCTGCGATATTCACCAGATTGTCACGGACACGCTCACACTCTCTGGTGGATACAGTAATACTTGCAAACGGCATAAACAGACGATATGCACAAACTACCTGCAAAAGCTGCGGTTCGTGTACATCCTTCGGGTTGATCCTGTCGTTGTTGATGATCGGACGAAGTCTCGGGCAGGAAAAAGCGATCTCTGCGTGTGGATATTTTCTCTGCAGAAGATATGCATGATATCCCGTTGCAAAAGCATCCTTGCGGAAATCATCCAGTCCCAGAAGTGCCGCAAAACCAACACCTCGCATGCCGCCTTTTAACGCACGCTCCTGTGTATTTAACCTGTATGGAAAAATCCTCTTGTGGCCTGCCAGATGCAGAGTTTCGTATTTATCAGAATTATAAGTCTCCTGGAAAACTGTCACATAATCTGCGCCGCATTTGTGAAGATATGCGTACTCATCAGAATTCATCGGATACACCTCAAGACCGACTACCTTGAAATATTTCCGGGCGATCTCACAAGCCTTTCCGATATATTCCACATTAGATTTCGTTTTGCTCTCTCCGGTAAGAATCAAGATCTCCTGGAGTCCGGTTTCTGCAATGGCTGCCATCTCTTTCTCGATCTCATCTGCATTCAGCTGTGCGCGGCGGATCTTGTTGTGGCAATTAAATCCACAGTAAATACAGTAGTTCTCACAGTAGTTTGCAATGTAGATCGGTGTAAACATACAGACACTGTTTCCAAAATGTTTTCTTGTCTCCACTCTCGCCGCCTGCGCGATCTCTTCCAGAAGTGGAAGTGCCGCAGGAGAAAGAAGTGCCTGAAAGTCCTCAACCGTCCGATTGTCATGTTCCAGTGCTCTGCGGACATCCTTTTCTGTATACTTATCATAATCATATGCGTTCATTGCGGAAATAACCTGATCCATTACATCAGATTCTTCCAGCTGTTCCATATCCGGAAGGTACTTCATGTGATCGATACGGTTCTTTTTCATATCTTCCAGAATTTCTTCATTTACGATACTTTCATTAAAATGGCCGTCCTGCTGACTGGCCTGTACTGTCTCTGCCATTACTCTTATGTCGCTCCTCTCATATATTGCAGCAATACTCTGGTCCTCACTGCTGCATATCTGTAAACTCAATTTCGATTGAAACCAGACAATACCTGTGTTTCACTACACCGGCAGCGCCTGTCCCCCGCTTAGTGTTCTGCGTTCAATCATTCATTTATCAATTTTACTCATGAAGAAATCCGGTCAGTGGTGAAGATGCACTTGCACCTCTCTCCAGAGTTCTTCCCATACCGGAAAGATATGCACTTCTTCCTGCCTCAATAGCTTTCTTAAAGGCTTCCGCCATAACACGGACGTCTCCTGCAGTTGCAATGGCTGTATTTGCCATAACTGCTGCAGCACCCATTTCCATAGCCTCACATGCCTGTGACGGGCGGCCGATTCCTGCGTCCACGATGATCGGAAGGTCGATCTCGTCGATTAAGATCTGGACAAAGTCTTTTGTACAGATTCCTTTGTTGGAACCGATCGGAGAGCCAAGTGGCATTACACAGGCAGCTCCTGCATTCACCAGATCTCTGGCTGCATTCAGATCCGGATACATGTATGGCATAACTACAAAGCCCTCTTTTGCAAGGATCTCTGTTGCCTTGATGGTCTCATAGTTATCCGGAAGAAGATATTTGGAATCATGGATAACTTCGATCTTTACAAAATCTCCACAGCCAAGCTCGCGGGAAAGTCTTGCAATACGGACTGCTTCCTCTGCATTTCTGGCTCCTGATGTATTCGGAAGAAGAGTAACATCCTTCGGCACATAGTCAAGAATATTGGCAAGCCCACCCTCATTTGCACGGCGCAGGGCAAGTGTTACGATCTGAGTTCCTGCTTTTTCAATACATGCTTTTACAAGCTCCAGGGAAAATTTTCCGGAACCAAGGATAAAACGGGAAGTAAACTCATGGCCTCCCAGGATCAGTTTGTCTTCATTTGTGTTTGCTGTTGTCATTTTTTATGTCCACCTTTCTTTATGTCTGTTTGCAGAAAATATTTCCACCGATTTATAACCAGCGCCTTCTTCTGCCAGATCATTCTTCATCTGCATTTTTTCAGTAACTTATCTGTCAGTTACTGCCGTGGTATATATACCTAATTTTATCTCTATAGCGACATCAGCAGCTTCCGCCGCCCATAAACTGCAGAATCTCCACTACAACCTGCACCGGAACATAGTTACATGCTTCCAGATATTCAGTTACTGTCACCGGCTTTTCCAATGTTCTGCTTTCACCATTTACTGTGATCATGATCTCTCCTTTCCGGAAACTTCAAAAGCTATTCGTCAATAAAAAAGAGTTCACAAAGAAATACACCCGCGGTGGTGCACCCCTTCATGAACTCAGTTCACTCTCAAATTTCCCAATATTCAATTGTCGATACCGGGGTTAAAAGCATTCGCTCTTGATCCCTTCCCTGTAAATCCTGATCTTACGTATTCAATCGGATAAAAACATC
>OIDA01000506.1_pt1 | contig 11681 bp, 7 predicted proteins | sample 1581451 | NCBI WGS metagenome assembly OIDA01 (sample SAMEA3882552, study PRJEB24775) | human gut metagenome | biome: human-associated habitat; feature: intestine environment; material: feces | place: Netherlands | collected 2009/2010
GAAGATCTCATCCTGCTGTTCATAGCTGGGCTGTAGGGGCACGCCGTCTTTCCAGTCGCCCTGGGCGTGGTCGGCATCGTCTTTCCACAGGTGGTAAGGCTCAATGCCAAACAGAACATCCACATAGGGCAGGCACTTGGTGCAGTAGTCACGGGCTTCTTCCCAAGTCCACAGGGTGGAGCGGAAGTTGCCGTCAAAGCTGACGGTCAGGCCCTTTTCCTTGGCTTTTTTCAGGCAGGCCATCACAAAATCGGCGCAGTTCTGGCCCAAAGCCGGGGTAATGCCGGAAAGATGCAGCCAGTCAAAGCCGTCCAGCAGGGCGTCCAGATCCACTTTGGAAAGGTCATACTCAGTAAAAGCGGAGTGCTTGCGGTCGTAAGTAACCTTGCTGGGGCGGATGCCGTAACCGGTTTCCAGGTAATAGGTGCCCAGACGGTGGGTCGGGGTTTCATCCGGGGTGGAAAGGATCATCGGGGTGCAGTGCACATCATTGGAGCGCAGCCAGCGCACCGCACTTTTGCCCAAAGAGTTGTTGGGCACCACGCTGAAAAACGTGCTGTCCACACCCAGGTTGGCAAGAGCCAGGGCAATGTTGGCCTCGCTGCCTCCATAGCTGGCTTCAAAGTTGGAAGCCATACGGATCTTTTCATAGTTCGGCGGGGTCAGGCGCAACATGACCTCACCAATCGTAATAAATTTAGCCGGGCTGTCGTTATGCAGGAGCAGGGGGTTAAAATGTTCCATAACATCTACCTCTCATTTCTGGCCCCACGGGCAAAACCAGGTCATGGCCCACCGCAGGGTTTGTTATGTCATATTTATTGTACCGTATTTTCGTCCCGGTTTCAACGATTTTTACACAAACTGCGCTCATATTTTGCGTTCCTTTTCACTGTTGCACAAAAAGGGCGGTACCGGGCGGCAAAAAACATCGCACACCCATGATTTTTTGCCGCCCGGTTCGAATTGCATTTTAATGTCTTTTATTGTATAATAGTAGAAACTGTGCCCTGGCGGCGGCTGCCGCGCGGGGTGTTGATACAAGTGCCGCACAAAACAGCGTTCTGACGTTTTATGCGGGCCATAAATCTGGAGGGAGCCAAACATGGCCGAAACAATGCAGGTCTCCGCGCAGCGCGCCTGGACCCACCTGAAAAAATACCAACCGCTGATCCATGAACTTGTCAGCCGCGATCTGAAAGTCAAATACCGCCGCAGCTTTCTGGGTTACATCTGGAGCATTTTGAACCCGCTGCTGATGATGCTGCTGCAAAGCATCATCTTTTCGTACATGTTCCGCAACGATATCCCAAACTTCCCGCTTTACCTGATCTGCGGCAACACCCTGTTTACCTTTTTCAATGAGACCACCAGCATGGGCCTGACTTCTGTTATCCAGAACGCCCCGCTGATCAAAAAGGTGTACATTCCCAAGTTCATCTTCCCCATCAGCCAGGCGGTTTCCCGCTTTGTCACCATGCTGTTCAGCTTTGGTGCGGTTCTGCTGGTCATGATCTTTACCCGTGCCACCTTCTATTGGACCATCTTTTTGAGCTGGCTGCCGCTGGTGCTGCTCTTCTTTTTCAGCTGCGGGCTGGGGCTGCTGCTTTCCGCGCTGGCGGTGTATTTCCGTGATATGATGCACCTGTACAGTATCCTTACCATGGGTTGGATGTACGCCACCCCGCTGTTCTACCCCATCACCGCCCTGCCGGAAACCCTGCAGAAACTGATGAAGCTGAACCCGCTGTACCACTACATCAACCTGTTCCGCAACCTGATGATGTACGGCAACATTCCCGGCCCCAACACCTGGATTGCCTGCATTTTTTGCGCCGTTGTCTCTATGGCTATTGGCCTGTTGGTGTTCCGCAAGCTGCAAAAGAACTTTATCCTGTATATCTGACGTGAGGTAACGTATGGACGAGATTATTAAAGTCAATGACGTTTCCATGCGCTTTAACCTTGCGCAGGAAAAAACTGAGACCCTGAAAGAATACACCGTAAAACTGCTGACCCACAAGCTGTTTTTTAACGAATTTTACGCACTGAAACATGTTTCTTTCAGCATGAAGCGCGGCGAATCCCTGGCGCTGATCGGGCGCAACGGCAGCGGCAAAAGCACCATGCTGAAGGTGATTTCCGGCGTGATGTACCCCTCCGGCGGCAGCGTTGCCGTCAACGGCGAAATTGCCCCCATGATCGAGCTGGGCGCCGGTTTTGACATGGATCTGACCGCGCGGGAAAACATTTTCCTGAACGGCGCGGTGCTTGGCCACGACCGGGACTATATGATGGAGCATTTTGACCGCATCATTGAATTTTCGGAGCTGAAAGATTTTGTGGATGTTCCGGTCAAAAACTTTTCCAGCGGCATGATTGCTCGTTTGGGCTTTTCCATTGCCACTGAAGTACAGGCCGACATTCTGGTTTGTGACGAAGTGTTGGCCGTTGGCGACTTTATGTTCCAGCAGAAATGCCACCGCCGCATGGAAGAGATGCTTTCCAACGGCACCACGCTGCTGTTCGTCAGCCATGATATCAACCAGGTGCAGCAGCTGTGCCAGCGCTCCATCTGGCTGGATCACGGTGTTCTGCGCGGGGATGGGCCATCGCGTGAAGTCTGCGCGGACTATGTGCGCGCTATGGAGGCCGGTGAAACCTGATGGAAAAGCTGCTGACGGTTTCGGTTGCCGCCTATAACGGCGCTGCCACGCTGCAAAAAGCGCTTTCATCCTGCCTGGTGGCGGATGAAAGCCTGCAGGCGCTGCTGGATGTGATCATTATTGATGATGGCTCCACCGATGGCACCGCCGCGCTGGCGCAGGCCTTTGTGCAGGCACACCCCGGCAGTTTCCGGCTGGTGAGCAAGGGGAACGGCGGGTACGGCTCCACGCTGAATACCGCGGTAGAGCTGGCCTCCGGGCGGTATTTTCGCACGCTGGACTGCGATGACTGGTTTGACACCAATGCTTTGCAGACCCTTTTGCGCCGCCTGCAAAACTGCACGGCGGATGCGGTATACACCAACTACCGCACCGTGCAGGAAAACGGCAACGGAAAGGCCTTTGATGTCTGCTGCAAATTTGATACAAACCGTGTGTATGCTGTGGGTGAAGTGCAGCAGGCCACACCTGATTTGTGCATGGAGATGCACGCGCTGACCCTCTGCACCAAAACTCTGCGCGCCGCATGGCGCCCCATGCCGGAGCATTGCAGCTACACGGATATGGGCTATACGTTTGTTGGCATGGCTGCGGCGCAGACCATCTGCTTTGTGCCGGTGGTTCTGTACCAGTACCGCCTGGGGCGGGATGGCCAGAGCGTGAGCATGGCCAGCTACCGCGCCCACACGCAGGATTACATCCGCGTAGCGCGCATTCTGTTGGATGTTGCCGAACCGCTGGCCGCACAGCCTGCCCCCGCCGGGCGGGACCTGCTGCTGGTGCAGCGGGCGCGGGATGTGGCGCAGTACCTGATTGAGCTGTACCTGCGCTTTCCCCCCGACCGTGAAACCGGCCTGGCCCTGCGCCGGTATGACGAGATGCTGTGCCAGACTTACCCACACATCGCTGCCATGATGACCAACAAAAACACCCGTCTGCTGCGGGCCGGGCGTTACCTGCCCTACCGTACATTGAGCGCATGGGCGCGCGGAAAACAATCCAACGGCGGCATTTTATAATGCTGTGCCGGATACTTGAATACTTTGCCAGATATGATAAGGCAAAAAGTGAAAGGAGAATACCGTATGCTGCTGCAAAAGCTGCTTTGGCCCCGCGTGGGCATATGCACCGAGGACCGACTGTATTACCGTATGAAAGCCCCCAGCTTCCGCGATGAGGGGGATATCCTGCGCATTGAGCAGGGCGAACGCGTCTGCTTTGATACCTACTTTAACAGCGTCAGCGCAGACAAATGGCGCCGCTACACCGCCGCACAGAATTTTTCGCTGCGGCTGAAACTGAGCGGCAAGCTGCGCGTTGTGCTGTGCAGCCGCCATTTCATCAACAGCCAGAGCGTGCGCGCCGTGCTGGCCGAAAAAGTAGTGCAGGCGGATTCCGTGCAGGAATTCTGCTTCGATTTTCCCAAGGGCGCTGACGGCATGCTGTTTTTTGAGCTGCAGGCCCTGAGCGGCAATGCCGCCTATTGCGGCGGCGCTTATGAGTGCGATGCCGCTGAAAAGGATGTGCAGCCCGTCAAAATCGGCGTGGATATCTGCACCTTCCGCCGGGAGCCGTTCGTTATGGGCAACATTGCCCGCATGCGCAGCGATATTTTGGAAAACGCCGCCAGCCCGCTGCACAACCACCTGGAAGTGTTTGTTTCCGATAACGGCCAGACGCTGGATTACGATAAGCTGAACAGCGATACCGTGCATGTTGTGCCCAACGCCAATGTGGGCGGTGCCGGCGGCTTTACCCGCGGCATGATCGAGATTCTGAAAGCCAACGAAAATGGCGCAGGCATTACCCATGTACTGGTCATGGATGATGACATTGTGCTGGATACCGATGTGCTGCTGCGCACCTACACCCTGCTGAGCCTGCGCAAGCCGGAATATGCGGATGTATTTGTCGGCGGTGCCATGCTGCGGCTGGACCGCCCTAACATTCAGGTAGAAAACGGCGCCGCCTGGAACCAGGGCCAGTTGATCAGCCACAAAGCCAACTTTGATCTGACCAAGGTTGACCTGTGCGTTGCCAATGAGCTGGAAGAACGCCATGAGTATAACGCCTGGTGGTATTGCTGCATCCCCATTGCCGTTGTGCGGCCGGACAACCTGCCCATGCCCATCTTTATCCGCGGCGATGACATTGAATACGGCCTACGCAACTGCAAACGCCTGGTCACCCTGAACGGCATCTGCGTATGGCATGAGCCGTTTGAGAGCAAGTATTCTTCCTCGATGTACTACTACATCCTGCGCAACCAGTGCATTGACAACAGCATGCACTGCCCCGGCTATGATGCCAACGCCCTGAAAGCCGACCTGCGCAGCCAGGTGATGGGCGAAGTGAACCGCTACCGCTATAAGAATGCTGACCTGCTGATCCGCGGCGTGCGCGACTTTTTGAAAGGCATTGACTGGCTGGAACAGACCGATGCCGAAGCCCTGCACAAAGAGATTATGGCATATGGCTACAAGGCCCAGCCGGTGGACCAGCTGGATGTTCCGTTTGATTATTCCCGCTACCTGTACGCCACCAAAGAGGAAGAAAAAAACAAGGGCAAGCTGAAAAACCTCAAGGTCAAGCTGACCCGCAACGGCTGGCTGGTGCCCCCCACCCGCGAAAACACCGTTGTGAGCATGATGCACATGACCGCCTACAATGCTTACCGCGTGCAGAAGGTGCTGAACTATGATTCCAACTCCCAGAAAGGCTTTGTGACCGAGCGCAGCAAGGAAGAATACAGCCGCTGCGTGCGCGAGATGAAAGCCTGCATGAAGGAGATCGACGCCCAGTTTGACGCTGCCGCCCAAAGCTACCGCGAGCGCTGCGGCGAAGTGCGCAGTCTGGACTTCTGGAAAAAGTATCTGAACCTGAACAAGTAATTTTACCGGGCCTATCCCCGGTTTTCCCTGGAAAGGAATCTTACACTTATGGCCAAAAAAGAGGCAAATTCGTTTGTTCTTACCATTGCGGGCATTGCTGCTGCCACCGTGATCGGCGTGGTCGGGGTCAAGCTGACCCCTGCCCCGCATGTGATTTTCAGCCTGGCCCCCAGCGCAGAACCACAGGCTACCGCTGAGCCGGATCCCATCAGCTGCGTGCTGGCCGGTACCGGGCAGGTTGTGGATTTTGCGGATCCCGGCGCAGAGGAATATGTTTCCCTGCTGGATACCGACAGCCAGAGCCTGACCGAGCGCTATGCCCTGCCCGCTTTGGAGCGGATGACCCAGTCCGACACCGAAAGCCTGATTGCCCCTTTGCAGGTCATCCAGCGCATTCAGACCCTCGGTATTGACCCTGCCACCTTTGATACCCCGGAGGCCAACTGGAAAAACCTGTACAACTCTGTCATGACCCGGCTGGCCCCCCTGGCCACCGCCGAAACCGCCCGGGCTGTGAATTTTACCGGTTCCAGCCTGGCAGAACTGAATGACTTTCTGGCAGCCAACCCCGGCAGCACGGTGGAGGTCATCTCCCCTGCTCTGGTGATGGATGCCACCCTGGTGGTACCCACTGGTACGATCCTGCACGGCAACGGCGCAGTGCTGACCCCCGGCAATGAAACGCTGGACAAAGCCATTGTTCTGGACCAGGCGGAAAATACCGCCGTGACCGGCTTTGTCATCAACGGCGGGTGCAATTACGGTGTGTATGTCAAGAATTCCAGCAGTTTCTATCTGGCTGACCTTGACATCAGCAATGTTTCCCTCAAGGGCCTTTGCGTTATGGGGGAAAACACCGGCTTTGCACTGGTCAATAACAGCATCCATGAAAACCAGAATGGTGCCATCTTCCTGAACGGCGAGATCAGCAATGGCGTGATCGAGGGCAACCGCATTGAAAATAACTCTGGTGCCCGCAACCTGACCGCCGGGCTGGTGCTCTGCTCCATGCCCATTGAGGACATTGAGACCGCCTACAATCCGTTCCCGGATGAAATGCTGTACGATATTTTACAGTCTCCCCATCAGCTGGTTGTGCGCGGCAACACGGTTGCGCAGAACCATTCCTCCGGCATTTATTCGGAAAGCGGCTACCTGAACTATTATGTAGAGAACACGATCTACAAGAACGAAAAAGAGGGCATGTGCCTGGATTACGGCTCCTTCGGCAACTACATTACCGGATGTGAGATCCGCCAGAACGGCGGCCGCAACCGCATGAGTGATGAGGATCTGGAAGCTGACTTTATTCTGGATCAGGGCCGCATGGCGGATGGTTCCTCCCCCGCCAAGCTGCCCGGCATCTCGCTGGATAACACCGCCTACAACACCATTTACGGCAACATTGTGCGGGACAATTACGGTTCCGGCATCAAGGCTGTGCGCTCGGCGTTCAGCAACACCATTCTGTGCAACCAGATCATTGACAACAACCGGGGTGCCAGCGATACCTTCCACTTCTTTGGTATTGAGCTCAGCACTGACCTGAACGCGGATGAAGCCGTGCAGGGCCTGGATTTTACCCCCTGCTATGAGAACATCATTGCCCGCAACACCATTTCCGGCGGGCATTACGCCGGGGTGTTTATGGGCGAAGATGCGTTCATGAATGATATTTTTGACAATACCTTTATGGACTGCACTGACTGGGCTATGGAATCCCTGAGTGAAAAATACAACTCTACCCTGAACAATATGGCAAACATGCCCACCCGCGGGATTGAACTTTCTAACGGTCAGGGCTGATGCCGCGAGGCTGCTACATGAAACAAACACTGCAAAACCGTTTCCCGCGCCGGTGGCTGCTGCTGGCTTTTGTGCTGAACTTTGCCATTGCCGCGGCTGCACTGCTGCCCTACATGATACGGGACGGCGGCCTGCTGTTGGTTGCGGCGGATTTTGACGCAGAACAGCTCTCCTACAACATGCTGTGCAACAACGCCATCAAAAGCGGCGAGGTGCTGTGGAACTGGCGCATTGATATTGGTTCGGACTTTGTATCCTCGTTCAGTTTTTACACCCTTGGCAGCCCGTTTTTCTGGCTGAGCTTTCTCTTCCCCGCCAGCGCGTTTCCCTATCTGGTCGGCTGGATCTATATGCTCAAATATGCTGTTGCCGGGCTGACCTCGTTTGCCTACTTCCGCCGCAGTGCCAGCGAGAAAAGCGCCCTGCTTGGCAGTGTGTTGTATGCATTTTCCGGTTTTTCCTGCATCAACGTGGTGTTCTATCACTTCCATGATGTGATTGCCCTGTTCCCGCTTTTGATGCTGGGGCTGGACAAACGCATGCAGGAGGGCAAAAAAGCTCCGTTCCTGTTTGCCGTTACCATCAACGCGCTGGTCAACTATTACTTCTTTATCGGGGAAGTTTTCTTCCTGGTGTTTTACTATATTACGCGGTATCTTTTTGGCGGCGAGGACGCACGCCCCGGGGCGGATCTGCGCAAAAATGCCCGCAAAATTCCGGCCTGCATCCTGGAAGGCTGTCTGGGCGTCGGCATGGCGGGGGTACTGTTCATCCCCTCCATTGCGGCGGTGCTCAATAATCCCCGCGTATCGGATCACATCAGCTTGAGCCAACTGACCTTTGACTGGCCCAATTACCTGCAAATGCTGCGGGCGCTCTTCTTCCCGGCGGAGAATATGTTCAATTTTTCCGCTGTGGTGCATGATAACTGGTATTCCATCGCGGCGTACCTGCCCTTGGTAGGCATCTGCCTGGTTCTGGCTTATCTGCTGCGCTGGAAGTGGGACTGGCTGCATGTGCTGCTGGTGGGGCTGTTCCTTGTAGCAGCCAGCCCGGTCAGCAACAGTCTGTTCGTCATGTTCACCAGCGAGCCGTACCGCCGCTGGTATTACATGCTGGTGTTCCTGCTGGTGCTGGCCACCATCAAGGTGCTGGACCATCTGCAGGACTACCCTTGGCGTGCGGGCTGCGGTATTTCGGCTGCAGTCATCGCCGCTATCACGCTGTATCTGTACGTCAAGCGCGATACCATAGTGTACCGCAAATACTGGCTGGTTGTGTTGACATTGATTGCCATCGGCGGCGTGGTTCTGCTGTTTGCTGCCCTGGGCGGGGTGCGGCGGCTGCGCCTGCGCCGCCCCATGGCTGCCCTGACGGCCTGCACTGCTCTGGTTGCTGCACTGACCACCGGTTTTACCGTGGGCACCTATCAGCGTGCCTACACCCAGACGATCGGCCTGACCACCACAGAAATTTATGGTGACGTTATCCACAGCGGCGACGGCCTGCCTGATGCCCTGCCCTACCGCTATTATTTCTGGGAGCCGTATTCCAACCGCGGCATGGCGGCTTACCTGCCGGACCGTACCTCCTTTTTGAGCACGCTTTCCCCCTCCATCTTTACACTGTATGATGCCCTGGGGGACGAGCGCCACGCCATTACCCCCGCCGGGCCGGAGGGCACCAACGAGCTGCTTTCCGTTGGGTATTATATCCGCAACAACTCCGACTGGCCGGATGAAATCTACACCAGTTTTTCCAACGGTCACGAGCAGATCAACGTCTATCAGGATTCCCACGCCCTGCCCATCGGCTTCTGCTATGATACCTACATGACCCGCAGTGAGTTTGACGAGATTGACCCCGCCGAGCGCGCCCACTCCATGTTAAAGACCCTTGTGGTGGCAGACGAGGACGAAGCCACGGTTTCCACCACACTGCGCCACTATGATGCCGCGCTGGATGGTAAGATCAGCCAGGAAAACAAGTATGCCGACATGGACAAGCGCCGCGAAGCCTGCACCGATGTGTTTGATTATGGCACAGACTATTTTTATTCCGAAATCACATCTGGCAGCGAGCAGTACGCATTTTTCAGTGTTCCCTATGACAAGGCGTGGAGCGCCACGGTCAACGGCGAATCTGCAGAGATCCTGAACATCAACGGCCTGATGGCCGTCAAGGTGAATGCCGGTAAAAACTGTATTCGTTTCCACTATTCCCCCACCCCGCTCTGGTGCGGGATCGGGGTCAGCGCCATTAGCATTCTGCTGACGGCAATTTACCTGCTGGCCGGGCGGCGCAGCAGAAAAAGCAAAAAAGAGGTGCTGTAAACCATGAAGGCTACCCGCGAAAATCCGATTCTGTACATCGTGATCCCCTGCTATAACGAGCAGGAGGTTCTGCCCATTACCAGCAAGCTGTTTTTGAAAAAGATCACCGACCTAGTTGCCGCCGGTAAAATCAGCGATGACAGCCGCGTGCTGTTTGTCAACGATGGCTCCAAGGACGCCACTTGGGAGCTGATCTGCAAATTTGCACAGGAAGACGAGCATTTCATCGGCATTTCTCAGAGCCGGAACCGCGGCCACCAGAACGCTGTGCTGGCCGGACTGATGGAGGCCAAGGAAAATGGCTGCGACATCACCATCTCCATCGACTGCGACGGGCAGGACGACATCGACGCCATGGACGAGATGGTCCAGAAGTATCTGGACGGGGCCGAGGTGGTCTACGGCGTGCGCAGCCGCCGCGACACCGACGCCTTCTTCAAGCGGTTCACCGCCGAGGGCTTCTACCACCTGATGAACGCACTGGGCGCGGACATCGTGTTCAACCACGCCGACTACCGCCTGATCAGTGCCCGCGTGCTGGAGAGCTTTGCCGACTACAAAGAAGTCAACATCTTCCTGCGCGGCATGGTGCCGCTGGTGGGTTTCCCCAGCGCAACGGTCAGCTACGAGCGCCACGAGCGCCTCGCCGGCGAGAGCCACTACCCCTTGAGCAAGATGCTGGCGCTGGCCTTTGACGGCATCACCAGCCTGTCCAACAAGCCCATCCGGCTCATCACCGGGGCGGGCATCATCGTCAGCCTCATCAGCTTCATCGGCGTCATCTGGGCCATCGTACAAGCGGCCATGGGCAGCGTGGTGGCGGGCTGGGCCTCTACCGTCTGCATCGTCTGCTTCATGGGCGGGGTACAGCTCATCTGCCTCGGCGTCATCGGCGAATATATCGGCAAAATCTATATGGAGACCAAGGCCCGCCCCCGCTACATCATCAGTGAGCGGACATGGGCCCCCTACGAAAGGAAGTATCACGGATGAGCAAACAGAGCTGGAAAGGCAGCACCCTTCTGAACCCGGAGCCGCCGGTGCTGGTCTCCTGCGGCGGGCTGGAAACGCCCAACCTGATCACGATCGGCTGGACCGGCACCATCTGCACCCAGCCCAGCATGGTCTCCATCAGCGTCCGGCCGGAGCGATTCAGCCACCACCTGATCCAAGAGAGCGGCCAGTTTGCCATCAATCTGCCCACCGAAGCGCTGGTCCGCGCGGTGGACTGGTGCGGCGTCAAGAGCGGCCGCGAGGTGGACAAGTTTGCCGCGTGCGGCCTCCACGCTGCGCCGGGCTCGGTGCTGACGGACTGCCCCATCTTGGAGGAAAGCCCCGTCAACTTGGAGTGCAGGGTCACACAAGTCCTCCCCCTGGGCAGCCACGACCTGTTCTTGGCCGAAGTCGTGGCCTGTGACGTGGACGAATCCCTGCTGGACGAAAGCGGCAAGCTCTGCCTCGACAAGGCCAAGCTCATCGTCTACAGCCACGGCGAGTATCTGGCCCTCGGCAAAAAGCTGGGCACCTTCGGCTACAGCGTGCGGAAGAAAAAGAAAACACGTCGATAAGTAAAAAAATCCATCTGACACCGTCAGATGGATTTTTTCTTTACTGGTTCAGCAGCTCCGTCAGGCACTGCACCGTGCGGCCATGGTAGCCGGTCACGGTCTCGGCGTGGAGCAGACTGCTCAGGACGCTTTCCTCCACGCACTCGGCCACCGCGCGGAAGAGCGGGTTGATGGCGTCGTCGTGGAGCATCTGCAGGGGGAGAATGGCCGTTTCAGAGTCATGGGGGACCCGGTTGGCCGTGGTGAAGGCGAGGACGATCTCGCCGCTGCCGTTGCCGCACATGGACCCGGTGCGGGACAGGCCCACCAGCGCCCTGCGGCAGAGCCGCCGCAGCTGACGCTCACTGAGCGGGATATCCGTCGCCAGCACCGTGATGATATAGTCCAGCACAGAGTATTGTTTGACGGCGGAAATGA
>OIDA01000508.1_pt1 | contig 11622 bp, 7 predicted proteins | sample 1581451 | NCBI WGS metagenome assembly OIDA01 (sample SAMEA3882552, study PRJEB24775) | human gut metagenome | biome: human-associated habitat; feature: intestine environment; material: feces | place: Netherlands | collected 2009/2010
GAATAGTCGCTGGTGGCCAGGATGTTGCAGCTGAAGCCGTCAGGATAGCCGGCCTCGGCCAGCAGCTCCTTGGCCTTCTCCACGTTGCAGGAGTAGTCGGAGCAGTCGGAGACGTAGCCGTCCACACTGGGGGGCAGCATGGTGTAGTTGGCGGGTGTGGCCTCGCCGCTGAACACCAGGTCGATGTAGCCCTGGGGGTCCAGCGCGTAGGCGACGGCCTGCCGGACCTTCTCGTTGTCAAAGGGCGCCTTCTGCACGTTCATGCCCACATACCACACGGTGGTGCTGGGGGAGGTGAGGGTGGTGACGGACGCGTTGTCCGCCAGGCTCTCCAGGTCGGTGATGCCCAGGTCATAGGCCAGGTCCACCTCGCCGGTCTCCAGGCCAATGGTGCGGTTCAGCGCCTCGGGAATCGTGCGGAAGATGACGCGCTTGACGGCCGGAGCGCCGCCCCAGTAGTCCTCAAAGGCCTCCAGGACCACGTCGCCGCCCAGCTCCCAGGAGACGAACTTGAAGGGGCCGGTGCCCACGGGGTTCTTGTTGAACTCCTCCGCGCTGGTGTCCGCGCTCTTGCAGATGATGGAGGCCGCGTCCAGGCTCAGGCGGTACAGCAGCGCGTTGAAGGGCGCGGAGGTCTTGATGGTGACGGTGTAGTCGTCGTCACAGGTGATGCTCTCGATGATGAGGTAGTTGTAATTCACGCCGGGGTTTGCGATGCAGCGCTCCAGGCTGTACTTGACATCCTCGGAGGTCATCTCCTCCCCGTTGTGGAACTTGACGCCCTGGCGCAGATGGAACACGGTGGTGGTATCGTCGATAACCTCCCAGCTCTCCGCCAGGCCCGGCACTAGGTTCATGTCGTTGTCCATCATCACCAGACGGTCAAACATCTGGGTGGTGACACGATAGGTCCCGATGGAGGCCTGCACCATGGGGTCCATGTAGGTGGGGGACTCTGGGATAGCAACGATCAGGGTATCCTTGGCGCCATCGTCGGAACCGTCCGTGGTCGTCGAGCTGGAACCGGTGGGGCCACAGCCGGCCAGCATCCCGCAGAGCAGGAACATTGCGGTGAACAGTGCGAAAACTCTCTTCTTCATCGTACTCCTCCTGACGTGGTGGTGATATATTTCTGAAACCGCCCCCGGCGGTCACATTCCTGATTGTGTGCTCAGCGCAGGCCGTCGGCCGCCAGAGCATCCTCCATCCGCCTCGCCAGCTCCAGATAGTTGTCCCATTCCTTCGCTCGCTTGGGCTCCTCCGTGAAGGGGAGCCCGGTCAGGTCGGTGAGGCTCTGGGTCTCCAGCACCCGGGCGCTGAGCAGGTCGAAGATGCTGTTGAACCCGGCCCCGATGGTGGAGATGTAGTCCGGGCAGTGATATTTGGACTGCCGGTAATAGGGCTTGAGCTCCGGGTCCTCAATCTCCTCCTGCCGGTCGGCAAAGATCTCGTCGTAGGCGCAGGAGATGATCTTTCCCGCCTCCAGCACGATCTGCAAGCGCCCGGTGACGCCGGGCTCCACCGCCTGGGACAGGCCGTAATACACCTGGCCGGAGGGCTTGTCCAGCCGCCCCGCGATCTCCTCTGCCAGTGGGAGCATAGACCGCTTGATGCTGTTGGAGGCGCCGGTGAGCAGGTCAAACTCGCCTGTGAGGCGGTTCTCCGCCACCATCTGCTCTTCCAGATGGGTCAGGCCGTTTACCAGCACCACGCCGGACTTGGCGGTCCGCTCCTTGGTGGCCTGCAGAAAGCCGTAGTCGGACAGCCGCTTGGAAACGCCCTGGTACCGTCTGATGTAATAGGTGGGGTTGTTAATCTCGTTAAACTCCACCATCTGCAGGGTTCCGTCCCGCCGGACCACTTCCAGAATGCCGTGATACCCCTTGTCCCCCGGGAAATGCGGGGCAAACCAATTCTCAGCCCGGTAATAGTCTCCCTTTACCAGCCCCATAGGTGGCTGCACCGTCCAGAACAGCCGGTCCAGCACGTCAACGGACTTTTCGCGCTTCTTCTCTGCCATGCCTCTCTTCCTTTCCCTCATTTTGATCCGCATTCCACCGCCGGGTGCGGATCTTGTATTCTTTGAAAATTGGCGCTATAATGATTGATAAAATCTGAACGCCCCTCTGACCGGGCGCCTTTGTTTTGCCTGTTACGATTATAACATGCTCCCCTGGCTGTCGGATTATAGGGGATTTTGTTAAGCCTTCGCTATTTGGGATTAGGTCCCTCCGCCGTTTTGAGAAAGAGAGCGCGACATGAACACAGAACACCTCGTCTATATCCTGGAGGCGTACAAGTGCGGCTCCGTCAACAAAGCCGCCCGAAACTGCTATATCTCCCAGTCCCATCTCAGCACCATCATCAAGAACGTGGAACAGGAGATCGGCTATCCCCTGTTTCACAGGACGGCCAACGGCATCACCGCTACGCCGGAGGGACTGATTTTCATGAGCCACGCTGAGAAGATCGTCACCGAGCGCAATAATATCCAGAAGATCCCGCAATCCATGTCCGAGAGCGACAGCCTCTCCATCATTTGCGCCCGCTCCGCCTTTGTGCTCCAGTGTTTCTTTGATTACAAAAACTGCTTCCCCAACCTGAACAGGACCCACGACAAATTTCTGGAGGCCGGCCTCCGGGAAAATCTGAAAAACGTCGTGGCCCAGAACTGCAGGCTGGGCATCTTGGTGCTGTTCGAGCAGGTCATCCCCAAGTACATGGATCTGGCGGACCAGTACAATCTGGAGATGACGGTCCTCCAGCGCTCCATTCCCGTCACCGCGCTGATGTCCAAGTCCCATCCACTGGCCAACTCTTCCCGTGTCTCGCTCAAGGATCTCACAGGGTATCCCTTCATCGCCGACGCGCACATCGATCCGGACGATACGCTGGACGTGCTGGGACTCCAGAGCCACACAGACCTGCTGTACATCTGCGACCGCGGCACGATCTTCGACGCGGTCCGCAAAGGCAATTACATCGCCATCGGCATCAGCATTCCGGAGGAGGATGCCCGGCGGATGAACTGCGTCTGCTGTCCCATCGCGGACGGCGCTCCCATGGCCGTGGCCCTGCTGCATTCCCGGACATTTACGCTCCGCCCCAGAGAGAAGCACTTCATTCGCTATCTGACTGACCGCCTGCACAAGCGCTATTCCGGATAAACGGCGTGCCGCCTCCCACAGGGCAGTTTGTCCGCATCGGCGTGTGTCCCTGTTGGTGCGATGGCTCCAAACATTGCCGACAGCGTGTGCAGGAACGCCTTTTGCACGCATCTTGCCGCAAAGATTTAAAACCCCCAGGAACTGCTGCGCAGCGGTCCCTGGGGGTTTTAAATAGCGGCTGACTTCATTCTCGTTATATCCAATGCCGTGGGCTCAATTGGGTAACTTCCCGTATGTTTTTTCAATCAGAGTCCTGCAAGGGGAATAAAAGGCATCTGCCAGGAGGCAGCCGCCGCAATCTGCCGTCGCGGACCGCTGTTCCGCCTGTTTCAAGGGCTTCTGCGGCTGCTGGCACCGCTGCTGTGAGCGGTTCTCCGCAGACTTACGGCTTCTTTGTGCGCGGGAGCAGAGCGCCTCCCTGCCGATCAAGGGCCCGGGAGCCGTGCCCGCGGCAGACAGCCGCTCCCGGCCTCAGCCTCTCCGGCTCGTTTTCAAAAAATTCATGAACCGTTCACGAGGCAAACATAGATGAGGCCATCCGGGAGTAGTATACTTCCAAAAGTATAGACGAGATCGTCTGTAAAATCCTCAGGCAGTAGCCGCCGCGGGTTGCAAACCTGACGGCGTGTGTCCGGTCCCATACCGGCGCGGAATTGGTCGGACGTCAAAATGGCCTGTCCGTCCGGACGTTTTCCCGCTGCCCGCCCGGGTGTCTCCCTGGTTCCGGGTTTTGGCAGGGCCGGGGGGCTTTGAATCAGGCAGAAGGAGGATATGCAGCATGACGCAGAAAGAGCGCCAGGAACGCAGCAGAAAAGAGATTTATCAGGCCGCCCTGGAGGAGTTCGGGACCTACGGCTACGACAAGGTCAACATGGAGCGGATCTGTGGGAACCACGGGATCTCCAAGGGCATGATGTACCACTACTACTCCAATAAGGACGAGTTGTTTTTACTGTGCGTCGAACGCACCTTCCAGGATCTCAGGGCCCATGTGGAACGGGATATGGCCCATCTGTCAGGGGAGGATACGGCAGCCGCAGTCAAAGATTTCTTCATGATCCGGGAGTGCTTTTTCCAGCTTCATCCCCAGCAAAAGCTCGTTTTTGAAAGCGCCATGCTCCGTCCGCCCAAACATCTGGCCGCGCAAATTCAGGCCCTGCGCGCACCGATGCGGCGCTTGAATCAGGAATTTATCGAGGGGCTCATAGACAAAATGCCGCTGCGGCCGGATTTGAAGCCTGAAATGGTGACCCGCTATTTGGAAACCATCGAGTCTCTTTTCCAGAATATGATTGTGAGTTATCAGGGCGGACATCCCGCGCAGGATTTCCATGCCATGCTGGAAACCGCAGGCGAACTGCTGAATATGGTCCTATTTGGGATTCTTCGCCACGCAGATCCGGCATGATCTCCGGTTCGGTGGATAACGTGATCTCTGCCGCGGCACTCCCCTATCTCTTTGGAATGCGGCTGTTGTACCCGGGCTTCAGCAAACTTGTCAGCTCCTTTAATCTGAAGCGGCCGGAGGGACTAGGCCGGGGCCGGTGCACCGCCTTGGTTCTTCTATTGGCAGCGGGCGGATTTTTCCCGGTCTGCGCCCCTCTCCGGGCCGTCCGCACCTCAGCATCCTCAGCGGGAGCCTGCTGATCTTTCAGGATGCGGCCTCGATCCTGCGCGCCTGCTTCTCCGGCCGGTTCTGGCGGCAAAACAGCAATTGATGATACCACAAGGAGGATTTATATGCTGAAATTACTTCGTAACCTACGGCGGCAGGAGTGGGCCATGGCCGCCGTGTGCGCAGTGCTCATCCTGGGGCAGATTAATTTCGATCTGGCGCTGCCCGACTACATGAGCAGCCTGACCGTTCTGATTAAAACGCCGGGGAGCACCCTGTCGGACATCCTGCATACCGGCCTGGAAATGCTGGGCTGCACCCTGGCCAGCGCGGTGCTGTGCGTCATCTGCGGCTATCTGACCGCCAAGGTGGCTGCCGGGTTCAGCTTTTCCATCCGGGAGGCGGTGTTTCATAAGATCGCAGACTTCGGCCAACAGGAGATGATGACCTTCTCCGTCCCCAGCCTCATCAATCGCACCACCAACGACATCACCCAGGTGCAGATGCTGACGGCCATGGGCCTGCAGATCCTAATCAAGTCCCCCGTCATGGCAGTGTGGGCCATCATCAAAATCGTGGGCAAGAGTTGGACCCTCTCCGCTATCACCGCCGGATTTGTGGCCGCCCTGCTGGTGATGATGGCGGTCATCATCGGCGTGGTGGTGCCCCGGTTCCGCCGGGTGCAAAAGCTCACCGACCATATCAACCTGGTGGCCCGGGAGAACTTGAACGGTATCAATGTTGTCCACGCCTACAACGCTGAGGACTACCAGAACGCCAAGTTCTGGAAGGGCAACGAGGAACTGATGCGCACGCAGTTGTTCAACCAGCGGGCCTTTGCCTTCCTGATGCCCGGCGTCACCCTGGCCATGAACGCATTGTCTCTGGTGATCTACTGGGTGGGTGCCTCCATCGTGAACGCCGTCCCTGCCGCGGACACCGCCGCACGGCTGGCCGCCTTCAGCGACATCGTGGTGTTCGGCACCTACGCCACCTACGTCATCATGTCCATTATGATGATGGTCATGATTATCATGATGCTCCCGGCGGCCCAGGTGTCCGCCCAGCGGATCAATGAGGTGTTGGAGACCCGGAACAGCCTGACTCAGGGCGCCCGCATCGATGCCCTGGAAACCGGTAATGTGGAGTTCCGGGACGTCTCCTTCCACTATCCCTCCTCGGACAAGAATGTCCTGGAGCACATCACCTTCCAGGCCAAGCGGGGGGAGACCGTGGCCTTTATCGGCGCCACCGGCAGCGGCAAGACCACTCTGGTCAGCCTGGCCGCCCGGTTCTATGATGCCACGGAGGGCACTGTGCTGGTGGACGGGGTGGACGTTCGGGACTACACCTTCGACGCCCTGTATGACCGCATCGGCTATGTAACTCAGAAGGCCATCCTGTTCTCCGGAGACGTCCGCGGCAACGTGCTGTTCGGCGCCAGCCGGGGCAAGGATTCCGATGCGGACGTTCAAAAGGCTCTGGAGCTGGCCCAGGCCAGCGAGTTTGTGGACAGGATGCCCGGAGGCATCCATGCCCCCATCGCCGAGGGAGGCACCAACGTATCCGGCGGCCAGAAGCAGCGGCTCTCCATCGCCCGGGCCCTGGCGAGGCGCCCGGAGATCCTGGTGTTCGACGACTCCTTCTCCGCCCTGGACTACCGGACGGATACCAGGCTCCGTGCCGGCCTGGACCGGGAGCTGAAGGATACCACTCGACTGATCGTGGCTCAACGGATCGGCACCATCCGGAACGCGGACAAGATCATCGTTCTGGACGAGGGGAGGATGGTGGGGATGGGTACCCACGAGGAACTGATGCAGACCTGCCCGATCTACCAGGAGATCGCCCGGTCCCAGCTCTCCCAGGAAGAGCTGGGGGCTTAAGGAGGAAACCAAGATGCCAAAGATGATGCAGAACAGAATGTGCGCGCCGGGAAAGAGCAGGCGCGGCATCGGCGGTGTGCTCAGAGAACTGTTCACCTATTCCAACAAATTGAAAGTGCCCTCTGTTGCGGCCTTTTGCTTCGCCGTGGCCGGCGCAGTGCTGACCATCATCGGCCCCAGCCTGCTCAGTCGGATCACGGACCTCATCTCCGACGCCCTGGACGGGGAGATCGATCTGGCCGCCATCGGCCGCACCGGCGTAATCCTGCTGGTGATCTACGGCTTCAGTGCCGTCTTTACCTATGTGGAGCACTTCATCATGGCTACGGTCACCCTGGAGCTGTCCCGGGATATGCGGCAGGACCTGTCCCGAAAAATCAACCGGGTGCCCATGAGCTACTTCAGCAAGGTGTCTTATGGCGACATCCTCAGCCGCATCACCAACGACGTAAGTACTCTGCAGCAGGCCCTGGCCAACAGCCTGCCCTCCATGATCAGCGCAGCGGCCCAATTCCTCGGCTGTCTGGTGATGATGTTTGTCACTGAGTGGCGTATGGCGCTGGCAGCCATTGCCGTCACGGCACTGGGCTTCCTCATCATGGCTGCGGTGATGCTCCGGTCCCAGAAGTACTTCACCGCCCGGCAGGAGAACCTGAGCACCCTGAACGGCTATATTGAGGAGATGTACTCCGGCCACGACGTGGTGCGCCTCTCCCGGGCCAACGAGCAGGTAAAAGAGACCTTCGGCGGGATGAATGCCGTTCTGTACGACGCAGAGTGGCGCAGCCAGTTCCTCTCCGGCATCATGCAGCCCCTGATGACTATCATCGGCAACCTGGGCTATGTGGCGGTCTGCGTCCTGGGTTCCGCCCTGGCCATGAGCGGAGAAATCTCCTTCGGCGTCATTGTTGCGTTCATCCTCTATGTGCGGCTGTTCACCTCTCCCCTGAGCACCCTGGCCCAGGGCATGACCCAGATGCAGACGGCGGCAGCCGCCGGCGACCACGTCTTCGACTTTCTCCACGAGAAAGAGCTGCCCGATGAGACCGGCAAGCGCCCCGAACTCTCTCCTGTGCAGGGCGAAGTCGAATTTGAACACGTCCGATTCAGCTATCCGAATCATCCGGATAAGATCATCATCAAGGACTTCTCTGCCCATATTCAGCCGGGGCAGAAGGTGGCTATTGTGGGTCCCACCGGAGCGGGCAAGACCACGATGGTCAATCTGCTGATGCGCTTCTTTGAGATCAACAGCGGAAACATCAAAATCGACGGCGTGCCCACCTCTGAAATGACCCGGGAGGGCGTCCACGACCTGTTCAGCATGGTACTCCAGGACACCTGGCTGTTTGAGGGGACTGTCCGGGAAAATCTGGTCTACAACAAGACCGGGGTCACGGACCAGCAGCTGGAGGAGGCCTGCCGGGCCTGCGGCATCTATCACTTCATCGAAACCCTGCCCCACGGCTTTGATACCGTGCTGGATGACAGCATTGCCATTTCCTCCGGGCAGAAGCAGCTGCTCACCATCGCCCGGGCCATGATTCAGGGCAATCCCATGCTGATTCTGGACGAGGCCACCTCCTCGGTGGATACCCGCACAGAGCTCATCACCCAGCAGGCCATGGACCGGCTGACGGAGCACCGCACCAGCTTTGTCATCGCCCACCGGCTGTCCACCATCAAAAACGCCGACCTGATTCTGGTGCTGAAGGACGGCGATATCATCGAGCAAGGCACGCACAAGGAACTCCTGGCCAAAGGCGGCTTCTACGCTGACCTGTACAACAGCCAGTTTGAAAAGGCCTCGTGATCCCAGGAAGAGGGGGGCGGCTGCGATTTGGACAGTATGGAAAATCAGACTCCGCCGTGCTGAAGCGAAAAGAACAGCTCCCGCTTTTCAAGCCATTCCTTTGAAAAGCGGGAGCTGTTTCCCTTTCCGGAGAGCCTGGTTTGCTTTGGAGGCAGGGCTCCTTCCACCCGGGCCCCCCAATGATCGGCATTGCAGCAGGAGCCCCCGTCCATCCCTCCCAGGATTTGTCAAATCCGTTCCAGCTTCGCCCGGAAGGATATCTTTCGGGGCGTCTCCATCTCATCGAACTGTACCACATGAGCACCCTTGTCCATGTCCACATCCAGCACCGTACCGGAGCCGAACAGAATATGCTTCACCCGCTGCCCCACGGAGAATGCCATGTTCCCGTCGGTCTCCGGCAGATAGGTCTGGCTGTGGCCGATATAGTCCCGGGCCGCCCGGATCAAGCCCTCCTCCGGCGGCCGGGTGAAGGCCAGGAGATTGCGGTCGATGTCCAGAAGAAAGCGGGAGGGATACCGGGGGGTGCCGTCGAAGTTCCGTCCGTCTGCCTCGGAGATGTACAGTCCCTTCTCCGCCCGTGTCAGCGCCACAAACGCCAGCCGCCGCTCCTCCTCCATGGCCTGCTGCGTCCGCACCTTCCGGGAGGGGAAGATCCCCTCATTCATGCCGCAGAGGAACACATAGGGAAATTCCAGGCCCTTGGCGGCGTGAACGGTCATCAGCCTCACCTTGTCTCCCTGCTCCGCCGTGTCGGCATTGGTGAACAGAGCCACATGGGCCAGATAGTGCTCCAGGGTGACCTCCTCCCCGCAGGTGGTCTCGTACTCATATACCGACTGCTTCAGCTCCGCCAGATTGTCCAGCCGTTCCTGGCTGCCCTCGGTGCGGAGCATCTTCTCGTAGCCGCTCTCATTGAGGAGGGCCGAAAGCACCTCGGACACCGGTCTCCCCCCATATCCGGCGGCAAAGGACTCTATCAGGCCGACAAACCTTCCGGCGCCTGTTCCTTTGAAAAGTGGGTCCTCCAGATTGTCCTGCAGCGCCTGATACAGGGAGCGGCCCTGCCTCTCTGCGTACTCCTGCAAAAATGCCATCCGCCGCTTCCCAAGATTCCGCTTGGGGACGTTGACGATCCGCCGGAAGGAAAGGTCGTCCTTGTAGGCAATCATCCGCAAGTACGAGAGGGCGTCCTTGATTTCCATACGGTCAAAGAACTGGACGCCGCTGTAAATCGTATAGGGGATCTTCTCTCCCAGCAGGACTTCCTCCACCGCCCGGGTCACATAGTGGGCCCGGTAGAGCACCGTCATGTCCCGGTATGGCGTGCCCGCCTCGTGAAGCTCCTTCATCTCCCCCGCTATCCATTCGGCCTCCGCCTCCTGGGTCTGCGCGAAGTGGCAGATGACCGGACTGCCGGAGGGCAGCGTGGGCTGCAATTCCTTTTTGATACGAGTCCGGTTCTTGTCGATCAGGGAATTCGCGGCAGAGAGAATCTCCGGCGCAGAGCGGTAGTTCTCCATCATTAGAATCGTTTTTGTCCCCGGAAACTTCTTGTCAAAGTCCAGCAGGTACTTCACGTCGGCGCCCCGCCAGGTGTAGATGGTCTGGTCCGGGTCTCCCACGATGAAGAGGTTCTTGTGGTAACCGCACAGAACCTCCATCAGCTCGTACTGAAGCTGGTCGATATCCTGGAACTCGTCGATCATGATGTACTCCAGCCGCTGCTGCCACTTGAGCCGAATGTCAGGATGCTGCTGGAAAATATACAGGGAGAACTTGATCAGGTCGTTATAATCCAGTCCGAAACACTTCTTCTCCTGATACAGATAGCCGTAGAAAATGATGTCTGCCGGGGTGTCCGCCTGGTCATACTTCTCCTTCAGCGTGTCCAGAGGCATGGCGATCATATCCAGATAGTAGTCCGGACGCTTGAACAGCTTCTGCATCTCGACCATGTCCCGGGCTGCGGAGAAGGTCATATCCCGCAGCGTCAATCCCCGCTCCTCGTAGATGATTTGGAGCATAGCGTCGATGTCCGCGTTGTCCAGCACCAGAAAGCTTTTGGGATACTGGACGGCGTAGCTGTCCTCCTGGAGCACGGAGACGCAGAAACCGTGGAAGGTGTTGATATAGCCCGTGTCATTGTCGCCGGTGAGGATGTGGATGCGCTGGCGCATCTCATTTGCGGATTTGTTGGTGAAGGTGACGCAGAGGATATTTCCCGGCAGGATGCCCAGCTCGTTCACCAGAAAGGCAAAACGATGGGAGAGCGCCCTTGTCTTGCCGGAGCCGGCTCCGGCAATGACACGGACAAATCCTTCGGTTTCGGTCACAGCCTGGCGCTGGGCAGCGTTGAGGCCGGAGAGCAAATCGGTCATCGTGGCGTCCTCCCTGTCGAACATCTGTTTCTTCCATTATATCAGAACCCGCAGATGTTCTCAACCTCTTCTGAAAAATCCATCAGATCTCCTATGGCTGAGGTTTGGCATACGAAGAACAGGGAAGAAGGATGCAGACATTCAAATTAACCGCAGGTATAGGGAATCCTTGTGCCGCAAATCACACTTATTTCAGGCCAAGTTCACAAATCATATCTTCTGCCTTAGAAAATTCTTTTTTGGACCATATTTCAGTGGCATAACAGGAATTTGACCTCTATCATTTCAATGTTTTGTACTTTGCCTGCAGCATAAGTGCTTAATACAAGGAAGTATGAACCCCTTGCAATGCAAGGGGTTCATACTTAAAATAACCCTGCCTGACCCAAAATAACGCCAAGCATTCGCCCAAATCAGGCAGGGTCATTCATTTTGGCGCAGCGGGAGGGATTCGAACCCTCGTGCGATTGCTCGCAAACTGATTTCGAGTCGTTGGATGCGGGTGTCTTTTGGAGCATTTTGAGCGCCTCTCTGCGCCTTTCAGAACGGCGGAAACCCTTGATTTTACTGGGGTTTCCGTCGTTTTCACTGTCAGCACAAGGCTTTGGGGATTTTTCCCGTCAAAGCAGATTTTACGGAAAAGTGTGAGCATTCTGTTAGCGTTTTGTGAGCGCAAACAGTGTTGACTCTCTTCAGTTGACAAAGTATCGTTGCGGCGATATACTGATGTTAAATAAAACAGTATCGCTTTGACGATACT
>OIDA01000515.1_pt1 | contig 11523 bp, 9 predicted proteins | sample 1581451 | NCBI WGS metagenome assembly OIDA01 (sample SAMEA3882552, study PRJEB24775) | human gut metagenome | biome: human-associated habitat; feature: intestine environment; material: feces | place: Netherlands | collected 2009/2010
TCCATCCGTGAACTGTTCGTCGAGCGGGGAGAGGCCTCTTTTCGTGAATTGGAGCGGAATATGCTGCACGAGGTGTCCGAGTTTGAGGATGTCATTATCTCGACCGGCGGCGGCACGCCCTGTTTCTTCGACAATATGGACTACATGAACGGACGCGGGCAAACCGTGTTCCTGGATGTACATCCCGATATACTGTTCAACCGTTTGCGGGTGGCAACCCATCAGCGCCCCATCCTGCAGGGAAAGACGGACGAGGAGCTGCGCGCCTTTATTGCGGACGCATTGGAGAAACGCGCCCCTTTCTACGTGCAAGCCCGCTACCGTTTCGATGCAGGACATCTGGAAAGCAGACGGCAGATTGCCGGGTCCGTGCAGCAGTTGCGTAGCCTGCTGGGCGTTTAATCTCTTGTAAATGTGTGTTTTTCGCCCTAAAAGGCAAGATGTTCCAGATTTATATGTATTTTTGTACCCCTTTTTTATAAATAAACTACTAAAACAGCAGAGTAACAAGAAATGAGAAAATGGCGTATTGAAGATTCGGAAGAGCTGTACAACATTACAGGTTGGGGCACTTCGTACTTTGGTATCAATGACAAAGGTCATGTTGTAGTAACACCTCGTAAAGACGGCGTCGGCGTCGATTTGAAAGACCTGGTCGACGAATTGCAACTGCGTGACGTGACGGCGCCCATGCTGGTGCGCTTTCCCGACATTCTTGACAACCGGATTGAGAAGATTTCCTGTTGTTTCAGACAAGCGGCGGAAGAGTACGGCTACAAGGCGGAGAATTTTATTATCTATCCTATTAAGGTGAATCAGATGCGTCCGGTGGTCGAGGAGATTATCAGCCACGGCAAGAAATTCAATCTCGGACTGGAAGCAGGCTCCAAACCCGAACTGCATGCGGTGATTGCCATCAATATGGACTCCGACTCGCTGATTATCTGCAACGGATACAAGGATGAGAGTTACATAGAGCTTGCTTTGCTGGCGCAGAAGATGGGAAAACGCATCTTTCTCGTAGTAGAGAAAATGAATGAGCTGAAGCTGATAGCCAAAATGGCGAAACAGTTGAATGTAAAGCCCAATATCGGCATACGTATCAAGCTGGCTTCGTCGGGAAGCGGCAAGTGGGAAGATTCGGGCGGCGATGCAAGCAAGTTCGGACTGTCGTCCAGCGAATTGCTCGAAGCGCTCGACTTCATGGCAAGTAAAGGCATGCAGGACTGCCTGAAGCTGATACATTTCCACATCGGAAGCCAGGTAACGAAAATCCGTCGTATCAAAACCGCTCTGCGTGAAGCGTCGCAGTTCTATGTGCAGTTGCACAACATGGGATTCAACGTGGAATTCGTGGACATCGGCGGCGGCCTGGGAGTGGATTATGACGGAACGCGCTCGTCCAACAGCGAGGGCAGCGTGAACTATTCCATCCAGGAGTATGTGAACGACTCCATTTCTACTCTGGTGGATGCCAGCGACAAGAACGGCATTCCCCATCCCAATATCATTACGGAGAGCGGACGCGCTTTGACGGCGCATCATTCCGTACTTATATTCGAGGTGCTGGAAACCACCAATCTGCCCGAATGGGACGACGATGAAGAGGTGACCGAAAACGACCACGAACTCTTGCGGGAGCTTTACGGCATTTGGGATACACTGAACCAGAACAGGATGCTGGAAGCCTGGCACGATGCGCAGCAGATACGCGAAGAGGCACTCGATTTGTTCAGCCACGGCATCGTGGACCTGCAGACCCGCGCCAAAATTGAGCGGCTGTATTGGTCTATCATGCGCGAAGTGAACCAGATAGCCGGCGGACTGAAGCATGCGCCCGATGAATTCCGCGGTCTCCCCAAACTGCTGGCGGATAAGTATTTCTGTAACTTCTCGCTCTTCCAGTCCCTGCCGGACTCCTGGGCGATAGACCAGATATTCCCCATCATGCCTATCCAGCGTCTGGACGAACGGCCGGACCGGACGGCTACCTTGCAGGACATTACCTGCGATTCGGACGGTAAGATTGCCAACTTTATCTCTACCAAGAACGTGTCCCATTACTTGCCGGTACACTCCTTGAAGAGTAAGGAACCCTATTATGTGGGGGTGTTCCTGGTGGGCGCCTATCAGGAAATTCTCGGCGATATGCACAATCTGTTCGGCGATACGAATGCGGTGCACGTATCCGTGAGCGATAAGGGGTATACGATAGAGCAGGTTATCGACGGTGAGACGGTGGCGGAAGTGCTGGATTACGTGCAGTACAGTCCGAAGAAGCTGGTGCGTACTTTGGAGACCTGGGTGAGCCAGTCGGTAAAGGAAGGACGCATCTCCCTGGAAGAAGGCAAGGAATTTTTGTCTAATTACCGTTCCGGTTTGTACGGATACACATATTTGGAATAATGAGAGAGAAACTGACTGTAATCAAGGTGGGTGGCAAAATCGTGGAAGAGGAAGCCACCCTCTGCAAGTTGTTGGATGACTTTGCCGCCATCGAAGGATATAAAGTCCTGGTGCACGGCGGCGGACGTTCGGCAACGAAAATCGCAGCCCTGTTGGGTATTGAAAGCAAAATGGTGAATGGACGCCGCATCACCGATGCCGAGACTTTGAAGGTGGTGACAATGGTGTATGGCGGACTGGTGAACAAGAACATAGTGGCCGGTTTGCAGGCACGAGGCGTGAATGCGCTCGGCCTGACGGGTGCGGACATGGACGTGATCCGTTCCGCGAAGCGTCCGGTAAAGGATGTGGACTATGGTTTCGTGGGCGATGTGAAGCAGGTGAACGGAGCGTTCCTGAGCGAACTCATCCATAAAGGCGTTGTTCCGGTAATGGCCCCGCTGACACACGACGGCGAGGGACACATGCTGAATACGAATGCCGATACGATTGCCGGAGAAACGGCTAAAGCCTTGTCCGGACAGTTTGACGTGACGCTGGTATATTGCTTCGAGAAAAAAGGCGTGCTGCGCAACGAGAATGACGACGACAGCGTGATTTCCCGGATTACTCCGGAAGAATTTAAGCAGTATGTTGCCGAAGGGGTTATCCAGGGCGGCATGATTCCCAAGCTGGAGAATTCTTTCGAGGCTTTGGATGCCGGAGTCACGGAAGTTGTAATCACCTTAGCTTCAGCTATAAACAGTGATGGCGGAACCCGTATCAAAAAATAAATCAAAAAAAAGTGGTGGCAGACTGTAACTTTCCGTTTGCTGAACCGTCAATTAATTAGAGATGCAGGAAATCAGTTTTCGTAATGACATTCTCCCTCTGAAAGACAAGCTCTTTCGGTTGGCCCTGAGGATTACATCCGACCGGGCGGAAGCGGAAGATGTTGTGCAGGAAACGCTGATTAGGGTATGGAACAAGCGCGACGAGTGGACGCAGTTCGGTTCTGTCGAAGCCTATTGCCTGACAGTGGCAAGAAATCTGGCGATAGACCGCAGCGAAAGGAAAGACGCCCGAGCGGTGGAACTTACCCCCGATATGGAAGAGGCTTCCGAAGCATCGGGCCCTTACGAAAGGCTGGTGAATAAAGAACGAATGGTTCTGATACACCGCCTGATAAACGAACTTCCCGAAAAGCAGCGGCTGATTATGCAGCTGAGGGATATGGAAGGTAAGAGCTACAAGGAGATTGCGGTTGTCCTGAGTCTGACAGAGGAACAGGTGAAAGTGAACCTCTTCAGGGCAAGGCAAAAGGTTAAACAACGGTTTATTGATATAGAAGGTTATGGACTTTAAATATATAGAACAACTTTTAGAACGTTATTGGCAGTGTGAGACTTCTCTTGAGGAAGAAGCGCAGTTGCGTACTTTCTTTACAGAAGAGGACGTTCCCGAACACTTGTCGCGTTATAAGGATTTGTTTGTATATCAGCAACTTCAGCAGGAAGAGCATTTGGGTGCGGATTTCGATGCACGGGTGCTTGCCGAGATTGAAGCTCCGGTTGTGAAGGCCAGGCGCATGACATTGACGGCGCGCTTCATGCCGTTGTTTAAAGCCGCAGCCGCAGTGGCAGTGGTGCTTTCATTGGGCAATGTGATGCAACATTCGTTCTTTGCCGATGTAAGAGAGGTGGCTGCCGCCGATACTATCGGCAAACAAATTTCCGCTCCGTCGGTCGCCCTTTCGGGGGATAGGGCCGCAACGCACGAGAAGCAGATATTGGATAGTCTGCACCGTGTAAGCAAGGAGAAGGAAAACAGACAGTAGATATTTTCATTTGCTTTTAAAATAACATTTTCATTTGCTTTAAATATAATATAGTTAGTGTGCTTTTATTAAAACAAAAACAGAGGCTGTGAAGTTTCAATTCTCTCAAAATTTTATAGAAACTAACTAAGATAAATGGGACGCCGCGTGATGCAGCGTCCCTTTTATTGTTGTTGGGGGAGCGGAAAGTTGCCCCCCCTGCAGTGTATGTGGAATCAAAGCTTGTATAATCCCTTCTTGGGGAAGTCCAGTTCCGGGTTGCCCTTATAACCGATGTTTCCGCTGCCGCTGGTACGTGCTTTCAGGAAGTCGGTGGCGTGGCATTTGATGTCTCCCGAACCGGATACGCTTGCCGAAACGCGTTTTGCCTGCAGACCGGATGCAAACAGGTCGCCCGAACCTGCTACACGGTAATCGGCTTCCTGGGAAGTTCCCGTCAATATTGCCGTGCCCGATCCTGAGACGGATGCTTCGGTGCCGGCGGCCGATACGTTGTCAAGCTTCAAATCTCCGGAACCGGCTATGGATGCCGTGAGATTGGCGCAAGTGATGTTGCTGCCTTCTATGTCGCCCGACCCTGCCACGGATACGTTAAGATTGCCGGTGCAGGTTATGTTGTCCGCATCGATGTCTCCCGAACCCGCTACGGATACTTTCAGGTTGTCTGTCTTCAGTCCGTTGGCTAACTCTACATTACCGGAGCCGGCAACGGAGATGTTGTTGAGTGTCTCGGAAGAGACGCGTATCTCCAGCTTGTTGTAAGATACGCTGACACCTTTCTTGAACTTGATATTCAAGGTGTTGTTAACTACATTGATGTCCAGAAGGTCTACGATATTGTCGGAAGTATACACTTCCACTTCGGGTTTTCCCGCCTTTTGGGTGTAAGTAACATTCGGGCTGCCTGCCAGGTTCAGACCGGTGAAGTTGTCTACTTTGATATTCTTGGTTACATAGTTCCTGCTGGCTTTGACTGTTTTTCCGCCAAACAGACCGGAGTTGCACGTGCAGGCTGTTGCGCTTAATGCGAAGATGCCTGATACGATGATTGCTGTTAATGTTTTCATGTTCAATGTATTTTAAGTGTTCTTGTTTGTTAGACGTAGTCTTCTCTCAAAAAGTTGCAGGGGATTATGACTTTTTACCGGGAACTTCTTGCTGCCGGTTCTTATTCAAATTCCATGCCATAAGCATAAATCTTTGTTTATTAGGATGTAATGGAGGAAATGCGGTGTCCGCTTTTGAACACATTGTTCGTTTTTGGTAGACAAGCGTTTGCTTTTTCGGACGATTCTTCGTTCTTTTGTCCTTATTTCAAGGAGGAAAGAACAGATGGCAACGGAGCATGTTTTAGAGGATAAGGAGTTGGGACGTTTGCTGGTACGGGTGAATGTCCGTGCCCGGCGTCTGACCTTTCGTACGCGTGAGGATGCCATTCATGTAACTGTTCCGCCGGGCACAACCATCGGAGAAGTAAAGAATGCTGTGGAGCAACTGCGTCCCCGGTTGAGGGCCGCCCGACAGCAGCAGAGCCGTCCGCTGATTGATTTGGATTATCGGATTGATACGGAATTCTTCAAGTTGAGTTTGGTCGGCGGAGAACGCGACCGCTTCCTTTCGCGCTCGGAACTGGGGGAAATGCAGATTATCTGTCCGCCGGATGCAGACTTCTCAAATAAGGAGTTGCAGGCTTGGCTGCGTAAAGTGATTGAAGAAGCCTTGCGGCGTAATGCCAAGATTATTCTTCCGCCTCGGCTTTATGCACTCTCGTTGCAACATAATCTTTCTTATAAGAGTGTGAAAATAAACTCCAGCAGCGGGCGTTGGGGAAGTTGTTCCGCCCGTGGAAACATCAATCTGTCCTATTTCCTTGTTCTATTGCCCAAACACTTGATAGACTATGTGCTGCTGCACGAGTTGGCACATACCCGTGAAATGAATCATGGCGAGCGCTTTTGGGCGTTGCTTGATGGCATGACGGATGGCAAGGCGCAACTGCTGCGCAGCGAGCTGAGAAAGTATAGGACAGACTTCTGAAACAGGCCGATTATAGTGGGAGAGGCACGGAGCGGACTACTGTGCCAACAGCTTCACTTCATCGCCGTCTTTTTCAAAACGATAGTTACCGCCTTTTTCGCTCAACTCAAACAGAGAAAGTCTGTCGGTTGCCTTGTCCACTATCATCAGTGCGCTTTGCTCGGCAAACCGTTTTACCTCGATATTGAAAGGCTCTTCACCGATGCGCCGGTCTGCCAGCACGCTGTCATTGAGAAGGATGGAGATGGAATCGCCGGCAAAGCCTTTCACCAAAGTGATGTTGTAGGTTTCGGCAAAGTGGCGTTCGCCCTCTTTCTGCCGTTGCAGGCGCATGCTCATGTAGACGAAGATAACGACAACGAATATTACGGCAAAAGCAAGGATGCCGTTGCCTATCATAAACTGTTTGTTGGTATTCAGGTGATGTGCCATGACGATTGAGTTTAAAGAACCCTGCAAATGTAGTGATTAATTTTGAATGGAAGATAAATTCGGGCAGGAGTGCTAAATATTCTTTTTTTCTCCTATTATTTTGTAGTCGAACAGATTATTTATATCTTTGCAACCGAAACGGATGAAAGGTGGAGGGGCGATTGAGCTCCTCTTTTTTGTTCCTAATGGTTAATCTATGATAGAAAAGAAAACAGTTTGTCAGATTGTAGACGAGTGGCTGGAAGATAAGGAGTACTTCCTGGTGGAAGTCATAATCAGCCCGGATGACAAGATTGTGGTGGAGATAGACCACAAAGAAGGTGTTTGGATTGAGGATTGTGTAGAACTGAGCCGCTACATAGAGTCCCGGTTGAATCGTGAGGATGAGGATTACGAACTGGAAGTCGGTTCTGCCGGTATCGGACAACCGTTTAAAGTGCTGCAACAGTACGTCAACCACATCGGCAAGGAAGTGGAAGTATTGGCAAAAGACGGCCGCAAGCATTGCGGAGTGTTGAAAGATGCCGACGAGCGGCAGTTTACCGTCACTGTTCAGAAGAAAGTGAAAGAGGAGGGAGCCAAGCGTCCTAAAATGGTGGATGAGGACCTGACCTTTACATACGAGGAGATAAAATATACTAAATACTTAATTAGTTTTAAATAAGACTATGGCCAAGAAAGAAGAAACTATCAGCTTGATAGATACCTTTTCGGAATTTAAAGAACTGAAGAATATTGATAGAACCACCATGGTGAGCGTACTCGAAGAGTCGTTCCGCAGTGTGATTGCAAAGATGTTCGGAACCGATGAGAATTACGACGTGATTGTGAACCCGGATAAGGGTGACTTCGAAATATGGCGTAATCGTGAAGTTGTGGCGGATGAGGACCTTGAAAACCCGAACCTGCAGATTTCTTTGAGCGAAGCCCGGAAGATTGACGCTTCGTACGAGGTGGGAGAGGAAGTGACGGATGAGGTGAACTTTGCGAAGTTCGGCCGCCGTGCTATTCTGAACTTGCGCCAGACATTGGCTTCCAAGATTTTGGAACTGGAAAAAGACAGTATTTACAATAAATACATTGATAAGGTGGGTACTATTATCAATGCAGAGGTTTACCAGATTTGGAAAAAGGAAATGTTGCTGCTCGATGACGAAGGCAATGAACTGCTGTTGCCCAAGACCGAACAGATTCCGAGCGACTTCTACCGTAAGGGTGAGACTGCCCGCGCCGTGGTAGCCCGCGTCGACAACAAGAACAATAATCCGAAGATTATCCTGAGTCGTACGTCGCCCGTTTTCCTGCAACGTCTGTTCGAGATGGAAGTACCCGAAATCAATGACGGACTGATTACCATCAAGAAGATTGCCCGCATCCCCGGCGAGCGTGCCAAGATTGCCGTTGAGTCATACGATGACCGTATCGACCCGGTAGGTGCCTGCGTCGGTGTGAAGGGTAGCCGTATTCATGGTATTGTCCGCGAGCTTCGCAACGAGAATATCGACGTTATCAACTATACGTCCAATATCCAGTTGTTTATACAGCGCGCCCTCAGCCCCGCCAAGATATCTTCCATCCGTCTGAACGAGGAAGAGCACAAGGCGGAAGTCTTCCTGAAACCGGAAGAGGTGTCGCTGGCTATCGGTAAAGGCGGTTTGAATATCAAGCTGGCCAGTATGTTGACTGAGTACACCATTGACGTATTCCGTGAGTTGGATCAGGCTGTTGAGGATGAAGATATCTATCTGGATGAGTTCAGAGACGAAATCGACGGTTGGGTGATTGATGCCATCAAGTCGATTGGTATCGATACAGCGAAGGCCGTGCTGAACGCTCCGCGCGAGTTGTTGATTGAAAAGACCGACTTGGAAGAAGAAACGGTGGACGAGGTATTACGCATTTTAAGTTTGGAGTTTGAAGAAGGCGAACCTGAATTGGAACCGGCACCTGAGGTTGTGCCTGAGACAGAGCCCGAGGTTGCCTCTGAGGCAGAGCCCGAGGCAGAATAAAGTGTCTGTCGACATCTGTTTCTGTTTGCACTAACTTCTTTCTCCACATTATTCATTAATTTTTTAGTATGACGATAAGGTTAAATAAAGTAACAAGAGATTTGAATGTAGGAATTTCAACGGTCGTTGAGTTCTTGCAGAAAAAAGGATTTGCCGTTGAGGCAAACCCCAACACAAAAATTAACGAGGAGCAATATGCCTTGCTCGTGAAAGAGTTCAGTACAGATAAGAATCTTAGACTTGAATCGGAACGTTTCATTCAGGAACGGCAGAATAAAGACCGTAACAAAGCATCGGTATCTATCGATGGTTACGAAGCTGAGACTACGGAGAAACCGAAAGTTGAAGAAATAAAGACTGTTGTACCCGAAGATGCACGTCCGAAGTTTAAACCTGTCGGAAAAATAGACTTGGATAAACTGAACCGGAAACCGGTAGTAGAAAAAGTGGAAGAAAAGAAATTGGAAACATCTGCGCCTGTGGTAAAGGAAGAACCTAAACCGCAGCCCAAACCGGAACCGAAGCCTGAGTTCAGACCGGAACCGAAGCCGGAACCCAGACCGGAATTAAAGCCCGAACCGAAACCGGAACCGGAACCGAAGCCGACTCCGGCTCCCCAACCGGCTCCTGTGGTGAAAGAAGAACCGAAGCCAGCAGTCGTTGCAGAAAAACCTGCACCCAACCCCGCTCCGGTAGTAGCGAAAGAAGTAGTGAAAAAAGAAACACCTGCTCCCGCGGCACCTGTCCGGGAAGAGGCGAAACCTGCCGTGGCAGAAGAAGCGCCTGCAAAGAGTGGTGAAGCGGAAATCTTCACAATTCACAAGCCGGAGTTTGTTTCTAAGATCAATATCATCGGTCAGATTGATTTGGCGACATTGAACCAGTCTACACGCCCTAAGAAGAAATCCAAAGAGGAGAAACGTAAGGAGCGCGAAGAGAAGGAGAAGATTCGTCAGGATCAGAAGAAGCAGATGAAGGAAGCTATCATCAAGGAAATCCGCCGTGATGACAGCAAGTTGAAGGATACCGCTGCCGGCGATGCCAACGGCAAGAAGAAACGTGTCCGTATCAATAAGGAGAAAGTGGACATCAACAATGCTTCCAACTTCCAGCGTGGTGGCAACGACCGTGGACACGCTGGTGCCCAGCAAGGTCAGGGTGCCCGCCCGCAAGGTGGAAACCAGCCTGGTGGAAACAATGCCAATAATAACCGCAACCGCAATAAGGACCGCTTCAAGAAGCCGGTCATCAAGCAGGAGGTTAGCGAGGAAGATGTAGCAAAGCAGGTAAAGGAAACTTTGGCACGCCTCACTTCCAAAGGAAAGAACAAAGGTGCCAAGTATCGTAAGGAAAAACGTGACATGGCTTCCAGCCGTATGCAGGAATTGGAAGACATGGAAATGGCAGAAAGCAAGGTACTGAAGATTACGGAATTCGTGACGGCCAACGAGTTGGCAAGCATGATGGATGTTTCTGTTACTCAGGTCATCGCCACTTGTATGAGCATTGGTATGATGGTATCCATCAACCAGCGTCTGGATGCCGAGACCATCAACTTGGTGGCTGAGGAATTCGGCTTCAAGACAGAATATGTAAGCGCAGAAGTGGCGCAGGCCATCGTAGAGGAAGAGGATGATGAGGAAGATTTGGAACCTCGCGCTCCGATTGTAACGGTGATGGGTCACGTAGACCACGGTAAGACTTCATTGCTCGACTATATCCGTAAGGCGAATGTGATTGCCGGTGAAGCGGGTGGTATCACACAGCACATCGGTGCCTACCACGTGTCGCTGGACGACGGACGTAAGATTACATTCCTCGATACTCCGGGCCACGAGGCGTTTACCGCCATGCGTGCCCGTGGTGCCAAAGCTACGGATATTGCCATCATCATTGTGGCTGCTGACGACAACGTGATGCCGCAGACAAAGGAAGCCATCAACCATGCCATGGCTGCGGGTGTTCCTATTGTATTTGCAATCAATAAGATTGATAAACCGACTGCCAACCCCGACAAGATTAAGGAAGAGCTGGCTGCCATGAACTTCTTGGTGGAAGAGTGGGGCGGTAAGTATCAGTCGCAAGATATCTCTGCCAAAAAGGGTATCGGTGTACCCGAGTTGATGGAGAAAGTGCTGCTCGAAGCAGAAATGCTGGAGTTGAAAGCAAACCCGAACCGCCGTGCTACCGGTTCCATTATCGAGTCCTCATTGGATAAGGGTCGTGGCTATGTGGCTACGGTACTCGTTTCCAACGGTACCTTGAAAATGGGCGACATCGTGCTGGCGGGTACCAGCTACGGTAAGGTGAAGGCTATGTTCAATGAGCGTAACCAACGCATGCAGGAGGCTGGTCCTTCTACACCTGCCCTGATATTGGGCTTGAACGGTGCACCTGCTGCTGGCGACACGTTCCACGTAATCGAAACGGAGCAGGAAGCACGCGAGATTGCCAACAAACGCGAACAGTTGCAGCGTGAACAAGGTTTGCGTACGCAGAAGATGCTGACGCTCGACGAAGTGGGCCGCCGTCTGGCGCTGGGTGACTTCCATGAGCTGAACGTGATTGTGAAGGGTGACGTGGACGGTTCTGTGGAAGCGTTGAGCGACTCTTTAATCAAGCTGTCTACGGAGCAGGTGCAGGTAAACGTAATCCACAAGGGTGTCGGTCAGATTTCCGAATCGGATGTCTCGCTGGCTGCCGCTTCGGATGCGATTATCGTCGGTTTCCAGGTACGTCCTTCGGGTGCTGCCGCCAAGATGGCAGAGCAGGAGGGTGTGGATATCCGCAAGTACTCCGTCATCTACGATGCCATCGAAGAGG
>OIDA01000522.1_pt1 | contig 11287 bp, 11 predicted proteins | sample 1581451 | NCBI WGS metagenome assembly OIDA01 (sample SAMEA3882552, study PRJEB24775) | human gut metagenome | biome: human-associated habitat; feature: intestine environment; material: feces | place: Netherlands | collected 2009/2010
GTTCAGCACCTCCGCCGGGCCGGACACCAGATGCTGGCGCATCATCTCGCCGCATTGAAACAACCGGAATGCGGTGACTTGATTGCAGAATTCAAATTCCGCACAGCGCTCTTTCGCAAATGCTCTCTGCTCATCCGTGAGGTTGCCGCAGTTCTCATCGCAGAGGAACAGTGCCACGGCATCTTCGTCGATGGGCTCATTATGACTGGCGTTCCACTTGCTGATGATGTACTTTCGCTTGTCCGCCATAGCCATGGCGCACAGGTTGGGGTCTTCTTGAATGATGCGGCTCAGTTCCTGCATCAGCATCCGGATGCACACTCCTTTCTCTCCAGCGCCGCCATGCGCTGCTCCGCTCTCTGCCGTTCCAGTGCCAGATCAGCCGCGTGGAGCTGCCGCTCATAGAACTGTTCGATGGACATCTGGATGGGCAGGATGTAGTAACGCAGACAGCCGTTGAGGGTGCGTCCGTCCTGGGTGGTGACGGTGGTGCGCTCCGTCCGGATCAGACCACGATCCTCCAGCTCGGTCACATACTTGCGCACCGTGTTGACGCTCATCCCCACCGCCTCTCCGATGGTCCGGTAGCTGGCCACGCACTGGTAGGTCTTTCGGTCCTCCTGATGGAGGAGAAATCCGTAGACTGCGATCGCCCCGGCGGACAGTCCCAGGGAGAAGATCTCGTTGGGGAGGGGGAAGTAGTTCTTGATGGGGTCCCGCTTGGGCCAGTGCTGTTTTCTCATTTCGCACCTCCCGACTGTCCCTCCGCCCACTGGATGAACTTCTCTTTCGGAACCACCATACGGCTCCCCACACGTAGCGTGGGGAAACCGGGATCGTTGAGTAGCTCGTAGGCGGTGGAGATGGACACGCCCAGCACCTGCGCCACCATCTTGGCATTGAGGAACAGGGGCAGGTCGTCGTAGGATTTGTAGACAGACAGTTTCAATGTTTAGTACCTCCGGTGTTTCAAATTCAGAGAAAAATTTCTTGCGTTTCGGAGGTCTCTCTGTTAAACTGGAACACAGATCAGGCTGTGTTTTCCGAAACGCGGCAGGCCGCTGAACTGTTGCAGCAGTTCGGCGGCTTTTTTTGCAGGAGCTGTCTTTTTAGATCTGTCTGGCCATGCACCATACCCGTTCCTGCCCTGCGGCCTTGTTTGACCAACACAGCGTTTTCTTCCCCTTGGCACGCTCAGCTGTCAGAGCCCTGCGACAACGTCCTGGCACTGCTTCTCCGGTGAGTATCGTCTCTGGTGATGGGTATTCATTTTTCAACGCCTCATGAAATGCCATCACAGCTGAGAATGAAAATATAGTCTGTGCGTTAACCGAAGGATTTGCTAAACTGAAGACAGCAGGCGTAGTCCGGTTGCACCTTGGTGGATTTTCACCCCGTTTGTTCAACGTAGACGAATTGCCCAAGAGAACAGCAGTATGTTGCGTCACGTAAGTGAAGAGCACGAGTAGCAAAGTTCGGATACCCACCCGGGCAATTCCCAGCCTGCATCGTTCAGGGAGGGATTTGATGCAAGACATATTGACCTGCGCCATGGGACTGGACATTCATCGTGACGTTATTGTTGCCTGTCTTGCCAAAGGTGAGCTGGGCACCGATCCGGAAATCGAGATCCGCTCCTTCAGCACACTCATCCCGGAAATGCGGAAGCTGCGGGATTGGGTGTTGGAAGCTGAGTGCCGCTATGTCGCTATGGAGAGCACTGGGATCTACTGGCAGCCCATTTACGAAATGCTGGAACCTTGTTTTGATGGGCAGATCAACATTCTGGTAGTGAATGCCCGCCACATGAAGAATGTGCCTGGGCGCAAAACGGATATGCGAGACGCGCAATGGATCGCCACATTACTCCGTGCCGGATTACTAAAGGGAAGTTTTATCCCAGATAAGACCTTCCGGGAACTGCGGCATCTGACCCGGTATCGTAAGAGCATCGTTCGCGACATTACCGCCCAAAAGAATCGCATCGATAAATTTCTGCAAAGCTCCGGTTTCCGCTTCACAGCGTTTCTGTCGGACGCATTTGGCGCTTCCGGGCGAAACATCATCCGTCATCTCATGGAATACGGAAATATTTCGCGGGAAGCTCTGGACCGGTGCCTGAAAACGCAGACCCGGAAACGTATCGACGAAATACTGATTGCCTTGAACGGTTCGCTCTCGGAGCACCAGCGCGGCTTTCTTCGCATGATATTTGGGCACTTGGAAGCGCTTGAACAGCACCGCCATACTGTGGAGGACGCTATTACGAAAGAGATCACAAAGCACGAAGAGGCATTGAGCCTCCTGTGCTCCATACCGGGCATTGATGTAACTGCGGCAGCAGCCATTATCGCGGAGATTGGTACCGATATGAGTGCCTTTCCGGATTCCCAGCATATATGCTCCTGGGCCGGTTTGAGTCCCGGTAACAACGAGAGTGCCGGAAAACGCAAGAGTGCTCATATTAACAAAGGTAATCCGTATCTGAAGAGTATGCTCTGCGAGGTGGGATGGGTCATCTCCGGAAAACGAAGCTTGTACCTCTCCGGTTGGTACTGGAGGATAAAACAGCGGAAGGGCGCTAAACGTGCAACGATTGCTTTGGCTCGCAAACTGCTGGCGCTGATTTACACGATGTTGAAGACAGGTTCTCCATACAACGAAGACTGTTTTGAGATCCGCAGAAAACAAAGTGAGCGAAAACGGGCCAGCCGTATGGTGAACGAACTGCAAAAGCTGGGATACTTTGTGGTGGCACCAAGCTGATTCCCACTACTCCATACTTCGGCCGGCGACAGGTTTTGGCCTGCCGCTTTTTGTGCTGCGATGGTTTTTCATGAGGCGTTGAAAGCCTGTTTGTCAAGGTTCACGCCCTCGCTACTTATTTTCGTAGCAAGGTGCCGTTCCGAATGTTGGGGACCAATTTCCCGTTGACAATCGGATTTGCGGGTGTTAGACTATTGTAAGATTATTTTGACAGTTTCCCCGTGAGAGTATTGTAGCATGTGAACCTACCCCCTTGTCAAGACTATTTTATAAAATTTTTACGATTGTCTATTTTGGAGGGCACCGACATGTGGTATGCCAAGATGTACTTCTCTGAGAAAAAAGAGGTTTTCCAATTCGATAGCCACGGGGTCCAGGGCGTTCCCTCGACCTATCGGGAGCTCCCGTTCCTGGAGAGCCTGCTGTCTTTTCTGGAGATGGACTGTAAGGAGCTGGAGCCCCTGCTGCGGCGGGCTTATGAGAATTGGTCCCTTCTGATCGATCGGGATGATAAAGAGGCTGGGGTCCGTACCTTGATGGACCTGGGTGACCTTGGGAGCCGGCACATCTACCTGCATCTTCTGTATGTGCGCTGGTTTGAGCGGTTTGGACGCATGGGGATCACCCAGGATCGGGGGAGCAGGGAGGATCATCAGATGCTGGAGGAGCTGCAGGGCCTCCCGGAACAGCTCCCGCTTTATCAGCAGCAGGTACAGCGTTTCTTTGATCTCGTTCTGGATGTGGACAAGGCGGGGCGGGATCCCCAGCAGCAGGCATCGGCCCACTATCTCTACAATGCCCCCAAGGATCCGTCTCTGTTCACCTTCCGGCCCATCCCCCTCAGCTTTGAGCCGGTGGAGCCGGGCCGGTGCTCGCCGGTCCTGTATCCCCTCCACATTTCGGACATGATCGACTACTCCCTGCGCAGCTGCGTGGAGCGTGGAATCACCGTCCGGCGGTGCAAGAACTGCGGCCGCTGGTTCCCACAGACCGGCCGGGTCAGTGCGGAGTACTGCGAGCGCCCGGTGGCCTCCGGTCAGCAGACCTGCCGGGAAGCCGGGGCCTTCCAGCAGTGGACCAAGAAGCAGTCCGACGATCCGGTGTTCAAGGCCTACCGCAAGGAGTACAAGAAGCGCTTTGCCTGGATCAAGGCCGGCCGTATTACCGACGAGCAGTTCTACGCCTGGAGCGAACAGGCCAGAGAGATGAAAAAGAAATGCGACCGGGAGGTCATCACCCTGGACGAGTTCAAGGACTGGCTGGGGAAGCCGTGAGGACGAATCGGCAGAAAATGAACAACGGGACGCGCCTTTGGGCGCGTCCCGTGTATTCTTTGTATCGGCGATGCAGTTTTTGCATGGTCCACATGTGCTTAGGCTTCCTGTTTTGGGTCTATGACTCCGTCTCATAGGGCCAGGTATTGATGCCGCCGAATTCGTAGATATTGGTGTAGCCCAGTTCTACCAGGGTGGAGGATGCTGTCTTGCTACGGTTTCCGCTACGGCAGTAGACCAGAACCGTGGAATCCTTCTCGGGGATCACCTCGGCGGCGGTATCCTCGTCGATGCTCCCCACCGGAAGCAGGACCGCACCGGAGATGTGGCTGCTGTCGTACTCGTCCTGCTCCCGTACATCCAGGATGATGACCTCCTGGGTGTCCATCATCTCTTTGGCCTCCTCCTGAGTGATCTGCTGGTAGCCGTCCGAGGTATTTCCTCCGCATCCGGTCAGCAGCAATAGGGATAACAGCAAAGAGGGGAATATTCGTTTCATTTGAGTACCTCCAGAAGTCCGGCGGCAAAGGCTCTGTGCCCCTGCTCCGTAAAGTGGACGCCGTCGTAGGCCAAGGGGATATCCCATTTCCCGGCGTCGGCAAAGCGGATGCCCAACTGCTCCGTCAAGGTCTGACAGAGCCGGGCAAAGGTCCGGGAATCGTCAATGAGCTGCTGACTGGGAACCCACGCGCCCCATTTCACCGGCGGCGGAGCGATCACCAGGATCTTGCTTCGATCCAAGGAGATGCCAGAGAGGAACTGCTCCAGCCTCTCAGCGGCCTGTTCCGGGCTTCTGCTTTGGAGCAGGTCGTTGGTGCCCAGCATGACGATCAGCAGATCGGTATCAGCAGGAAAGTTAGGGGCCGTTGAGGGAATCTCCCGGCCGTTCTCCCCCAGGTTACGGACGGTCCAGCCGGTTTTCTCGGCCAGGATATCCACCCACTGGCTGTCCGCAGCGTAGCGGCCACCCAGATAGGAGCGGGGGTCATAGCCGTATGTGTTGGAATCGCCGAAGCAGATGACATTCATCGCCCATTTTTCCTTTCTCTGTTGATATTACCTGAACCGCCGGTAATATTCTTCCAGCTTCTCATCGCAAATCCGCTCGATCTTCTGCTTCTCCTCGCGGGTCAGCTTCTTCCAGATGGACTCGTCCACCTGAATCACGCCCAGGGTCTTGGTGTGGTGGAGCATCTGCATATCCTCAAACCGCTTGAAAGGGTTGGACAGGATATTCCGCTGGGCCTGGGCATCGGTGTAGCCGCCCTTGGCGTAGATGCTGTTGGTCTTTTCCACTACCAACCCGGCCGCCCGGCGGGCTTCGTAGAACTCCCGAAAGTAAGTGACGATGTCACTGAGTTTCACCCGGCCTTTGTCGTCGGCAAATAGCAGCACTGCTTTGAGGAGTACCGGCTTGTAGGAGTAACTCATGTCCATCTGTCGCACCATATCCAGGAACAAATCCTTGCGGTTTGAGTCGTCGATGAGCGTCCAGCCGTACTGTTTCGCATACTTCTGGAGTGTTTCCTCTTTGAAATACTTGAAGGTCCGGTGCTCGCTCATGGGTACCACCAGATCAGGCACCAGCAGACCGTCCCGGACATACCGCTCAATGGTCTCCGTCTGCACATCCACCCGGCGGACGAACTCCATCTGGGAGATCATCCCTGCAGCTTCTTCCTGCCAGTTGAAGATATCCACCAGCTCGTAGTCCAAAGCGTCCACCGGCCAGTCGATGAGGGCATCCGGGCGCTCACCCTTGTCATAAAGCCCCTGTTCGGCGGTTTTCTGCTGTTTGGTGCCCAGCACCAGAGCACCGGGCTTGTACTCTTTCAGCCGGAATAGACGGTGCATGGTGTAGGGCATGTTGTATTGGCTGGCGTTGTCCACGAAGTCAAACACCATCAGGCTCTCCTTGCCGGGAGACAGCCGCATGCCACGGCCCAGTTGCTGGGTATAGAGCACCTTGGACATGGTGGGCCGGGCCATGAACAGCACCTCGGTGGCCGGGCAGTCCCAGCCCTCGTTGAGCAGGTCACAGGCGCACAGCACCTTGGTCTCGCCCTTCTCAAACCGGGCCAGCACCTCCCGGCGGTCGCTGGTCTTGATCTCTCCGGACACGGCCTCAGCGGATACGCCGGCGTCGTGGAGCCGCCCGGCGATCTCCTGGGCGTGCTTGACGGAGGCACAGAAGATGACGGTCCGCTTGTCCTTCACATACTGGAGCCAGGTGTCCACGATGAGCTGGTTGCGCTCCGGCACATAGATCTTGCTCTCCAGATCCCGGATGTTATATTGGACGCTGTTGAACCGCACTTTGGTCAGGTCGATGTTGGTGTGGATGCGGATGCACCGCACCGGCACCAGCTCGCCGATCTCCACAGCGGTCTGGATGTCCAGCTTGTGGGCGGTGTTTTTGAAAATATCCAGGATGTTCTTGTCGTCGGCCCGCTCCGGTGTGGCGGTCAGGCCCAGGGTAAATTCCGGCGTGAAGTAGGACAGGACCTTCTGGTATGTATCGGCGGAGGCGTGGTGGGCCTCGTCCACTATGATGTAGCCGAAGTCATCCGGCTTGAACCGCTCCAGGTTCAGCGCCACGCTCTGGATGCTGCCGCACACCACAAAGGCGTTGCCCTGCTTCATACTCTCCACATAGCGGCCCACCGTGGCCCGGGGCCACAGCTCCCGGAAGGTCTTGGTGGCCTGATCCACCAGCTCCACCGTGTGAGCCAGAAACAGCGTACGCTTGCCAAAGCGCTTAGCGTCCATGACGGCGGTCACCGTCTTGCCGGTGCCGGTGGCATGATAGAGCAGGGCGATGGTCTCGAAGCTGCAGCGCATCTCCTCCAGAGCCGCCAGGGCCTGCTTCTGGTGTTCCTTCAGTTCCAGTTTGGAACCGTCCAGGGACTTGCCCCGCTGGGTGGGGAGATAGTCCTCAATTTCCTTGAAGTTGGGATGTTGGCCCAGGAATACCCGCAGCTCGTCTTTGACGGTCTCCGGCTGCTGCTGCATCTGCCGCACCGCCCAGCGGTACACATCCCAACCCAGGTAGATCATGCTGTTCTGCTTGAGCAGGTCGTCGTAAAATTTGTTCTGGGAGACCAGCTTGGGGTTGTGAGAGGCTTCGTCATCGATCTCGATGGCCACCTTCCGCCCGCCGTTTTCAATTAGGAAGTCGGCAAACCGGCTGTTTTGGTAGATGTCGGAGAAGGGATACTGGGAATAGAGATAACCGGCTTTCTCGGCGCCGAAGGTGTCGGAGAACAGTTCAATGAACAGGTCCTCGGCACTGCTGCCGGAGGCGGAGCGGTAGGTTGGCATGGAGATCACCTCGGTTTCCTGTTAAGATATGTGTCTGTAATCCTCCCGAGATCCGCTAATCGGGATTCAATGGCACCTTTGCTCCTGCCATGCTCCTTGGCGATTGCAGAAGTCGTCATTCCTGAGTCAAATTCATCCAGTAGTTTTTCTTCCTCAATATCCGTCCATGGTTTTCCGGCATTTCGGGGTAGGTTTTTCTTTTGGGGCCAAGGAATCACATTCAAAAGTTCATGAAAAGCTCGGATCATTTCAGGCTGATTGCATACATGGTTTTGTGGTAAAAGTTCTCCAGTGAATGGATCAATGCCGTCAGCCAAAGCAGATAATAGCTCTTTTGCTCTTACAATATCCATTTAGCAATCCTCCTTTACTCCCTTCAGCAGGATCTTCTTCTCGAATCCGCCCCGTTTGGCAGCCTTGTCCGCCCGCACCTGCTCCAATTCTTCCAGCGTCCAGCCGCGGGCCTTTACGACAGCCTGCATGACCTCCAGAAGGTCGGCGAGCTCTTCCAGAGATTTGCTCTCCTGGTACTCAGCAAGTTCTTCGTTCAGCTTTTGGTCCAAAAGATATATGTAGTCCTTGTCAGAAAGTGTTTCACAGATACAGATTTTCCCGTCTGCTTTAATGATCTCTGGGATTTGATCACGAACGAGCTTATGGTATTGTTTCATGTCGCAACACTCCATAATTTACAGGCTCCAATAATACCGTTTCATCATAGATGCCATCAACTTGCGGCGCTCGGTCAAAAACTCTTCATAACTGGATGCATCCATATTTTTTACAGACAGGGGGATACAGTTTTCTTGTAAGTTCTCGTTCAATTGTGACAGGTTGCAAATGTTTCCCAACTCTATTGCTTTAGTTTCGCATTGCATAAACGCCTTGCTAAAATAGTCGCAGGGTGCATCATCGCTAATAGCTTTGTTGACTTGTGTATCAAGATAAATATAATTGGCTACCTGATTGTATTTCGTTTTGCTATCTATGCCATTCTTTTTAAGATAGGCTCTCGGGAAAATGTGGTGGATATCTCCCGCAACAGTAATTAAATCGCTGACTTTTATACCATTCATCAGCAACGAATTGCAGTTCAAATGAACCTGTGCAGCAAGAAACACATTAAAAGCAGGGCTATTTACAGAAGATGTCTCTAAGTTCTGGGGGAGTGTGACAGTCCAGAAAGTATCTGACAATGCGGAAGCCTCTACTTCGGATAGAAAATTCTTGAAGCCTTTTTCCTGGATGCTCCGCATATCACGATCCATTTGGGATTCTGGTGAGCCGATATAGCGGGAAGTCAGCGTGGTAAGAACGAACCATTTTTGGACATACCGCTTAATTTGTACATTTGGAATTTCAGGGGTATCCAATAAAATTAAGTAGAGCGTATAGGCAAAATCCAATGTCATCGCGGAATTCAAAAGTTTGCTGGAAATAAAGCCAGCTCCTTTGATGGCCAGGATAAACTGTGCAAAGTTGTATTCATTGATAAAATTCAAAATGCCATGCTCCAACTTCTGATAGGAATCAGATACAATGTCCTCGCGAAATTCCTTGGTTTCAAAATCTCTTCCAGATAGCAGGCTTACTAAGTCGGCTAATTTTCCACGACGGAATTGATGCATGAAGGAGACTCGCAGCATATCGCTATACCCTGGATCATAGATGTCGTCATAATCTTTTGCCAGCCACTTAATCTTATCAGCAAAGATTGATTGCTGAAACTCTGTGTCCTTTTTCAGATTTTCATAGAATTCTGGTTTTACCGCTAAATGGCAGAAATAGTCCACCGCTTTCCGCATTATACTTCCATCGTGGTCGGTATCTGCGGCCATTTTAGACATGACGAAATCAGATTGGCTTAGAGCGGTCCCCTTGGAGTTGATGCGGATAAATATTTCAGTAACCTCATCAATATCCAGGGAGTGGTCAAGTTCAATTACGCCAATTTGCCGGTTTGCAATTCCGGTAAGCTTGCTAATCTCCTCGGCCAGCTCATCCAGGTCTACATTCGGGTTGTTTTTCGCGTATTCGTTTTCAAAAGCTCTTGGCTTAAAATTAGCAGAAAACAGAACAGAGATGTCCGGAATCCATTTCTTGTCCTTTAAATGGGATGCGTCCTGGACGGCGAATCGTTTGCTGTCATCAGCTGCCAGGGGGTTAAACGCTATTTTGATCCGATCTTTTTTAAAATCTTCATCCAAGACTTCTTTTCCGGAAATAGCGGCCATCAAGGCAGTAATTCGTTGTTGACCATCAATTAGGACTTTTTTCCCCTGGGAGTATCCGCCATCCTTGGTCCTTACCGATGGATTTTTCCAGGTGATGATGTACCCAGTTGGATATCCATGGTAAAGAGAATCAATTAGATCCCTAACTTGGCTACGCTTCCAGACAAAAGGACGCTGGATTTCGGGTATGACAAAATCGTTTGCCTCGATGAGGCCGAGGATTGCGTTGACTGAGTATTGCATTAGTGTGAATTTTTCTCCCGGCATATGGAAAACCTCCGTTTTGAGATGTAATCAACTTATTTTTTGTTCTTTAGTTTTTTTAAGATATCCTCATCCGCCGGGCAGAACATAAATTGATCAATTTCATTCACTGTGATCCAGCGAATGTCATTATGCTCCAATTTCTGCGGAATCCCTTCCTGTATAGTGGCATGGAATAGGGTCAAGTGAACCGTCAAATCCGGGTATTCATGGGTTACATCCATAAATACTTCGCCAACATCCAGAGTAATGGCCAGTTCTTCTTGACACTCCCGAATCAGAGCCTGTTCCTTGGTTTCTCCTGGCTCTACCTTTCCGCCAACGAACTCCCATAGGAGTCCTCTTGCCTTATGTGCTGGGCGCTGGCAAATCATAAACTTGTCCTGGTCCCAGATCAGGGCTGCTACTACCTCTGTCATTTATCCCACCACCAATTTATTTGTCTTCTTCAAAAACTTCGCTGGAATGGGTCGATCCAGCTTCCAGGTAATATTCATCGGCCTGCTCCCGCTATGCTTCACATAGTTAGCTGTGCCCAGGAAGGTATAGGCCTCAGCGCCTCCGGTAATCCGGTCCGCCTTGAACTCCCGAACAAACAGCAGCACCTTGCTCCCACGTTCCCGGTGGTGGATGTACCGCTGACCGGTGGGAGAGTCCGCCGCTGTGGTGCTCTGGCTCTGCCAGTGGAACAGGTTTTCGTTGATGGAGTAGTCGTGATACATGGTGGTGGGCGAGTAGTCCTTATCCGCCTTATTCAACGTCACAAAGAATACGTCCATTTGCTTTTCCGGCAGCCACTTCACGCCCTCACGCACCGTGGCCGGTTTCAGGAAATCCAGTGCCACCAGCAACTGGTCTCGGGTATAGGTGCAGTGGAGGTCCAACGGGCAGTCAAAGCCAAGCTCCACCGGCTCGTCAATGAAGTCGATCTGCTCATACCGGTATCGAAGCAGTTCCAAAAGCTCGTCCAGCAGCACGGGACTATCTGAGAGGGTATACAGGTTGTCTTGTACCTCATCGGATGTCCAGCTCTCTGCCGCCTTGCCCCAGACGGTCACATAGAACATCTGGAGCATCCGCTGCTCCAGTTCACTCAGCGTCGCAAAGTCCACATCGTCCAGGCAGGGCAGCAGATCCAACAAAAAGCGGATCCAGCGCCGGGAATCCACAACGGCCAGCCGGCCAAGAGCTTTTGTAAGTACCTCCTCCAGCGGTTCGCTAAAGTCCGCAATTACATCTGCCCTGGCGCAGATGCGGGAGAAGGAGGAAAACTTATAAATTGCCCTGGGGTCCAGATGGTAGTAGTCCAGGAAGTTTGCCAGGGTCAGCTCCAGACCGCTGTCCTCCGCAAAGCTGGCTACCCGGGACACCAGTCCGGCGGTATTGCCGTAGGAGGCACGGATGTTGTCCAGAACGTACTTGGCTGCC
>OIDA01000527.1_pt1 | contig 11113 bp, 10 predicted proteins | sample 1581451 | NCBI WGS metagenome assembly OIDA01 (sample SAMEA3882552, study PRJEB24775) | human gut metagenome | biome: human-associated habitat; feature: intestine environment; material: feces | place: Netherlands | collected 2009/2010
ATCAGATGATTCAATTAAAAAATTAATGGAAATCTATAATAATAACAATCAATTTAAAAATAGATACAGGCATTCAAATGATATGGAAATAATCAAAAAACATTTAGAAAACGAACATAAAGAAGTTGAAAAGAACTCTACTAATAACGATAACTAATTGAATAATAGTATGAGCGTGTAAGCAGAATCAACTCTTGTTTACACGCTCATTTCATTTTATCTCTTGTTCAGTTTCATCAAATAGCGGATTATCAAAGAATTGACGATTTTTTCTTGACCTCCGTTATCATATATGATAACATATAATAAAAGAAGGTGATCGTTATGACAGACAGTAATAGCATACTCCGCAAGCGCCAGGAAATTGTTTCAAAACTAACGCAGGCAAGACTGGAAAAGGGCTTGTCACAGGCACAGCTTGCCGAAATGGTCGGTACGCAACGGTCGAATATCTGCCGCATCGAGAACGGCGGTCAGAACCTTTCTCTCGATTTATTGATTAAGATAACAGACGCTCTCGGCAAGGATATCAGCGTTTTATTGGAAGAAAAGAGTGTTGAAATGAGCAACGTGTATCACTTGAAACTATATGACGATATTCTTGTGACGTTCTCACTTGAAGAAAAAGGCTTAGAGGGCTTAGTTGTTGACGTTCTATCTTATGACGAAAGCAAAAAGCACCTCCTGCCAATCAATATGGAGCTGACTTCCAAAGGTATTATCAAGTGGCTTTCCAACCGTGTTATCCCGAAGAACAGAGCCTTTGTTGACGAGATACTAAAGACGTTCGGGCTGAGCGTGAACGACACAAAGGGCATTATCGACATCTGCTTAGGCTTGTCACTCAACGACAGCTATTGGGTAACGCCTGTTGAATTTGAAGGCAAATTTGTGGATTACAATCTGTTTGAAAACCCATTCTCGGAAGCGTTGTCGCTTGTCGCCTATACGGGCGTTGGAAGTGCAGAAAAAGCGTTCTCGACCTCTCCTGAGTTCACAACAAACGGTATGCTTCGCAAGGCTTGGCGGCACATCGAAAACGACGGTATCTATCTCTACAAAGGTGGCACAGAAGGCGCTGCAAACGCCGGTAATGAGCCGTACAGCGAGTTTTACGCCTGTCAAGTTGCTAAGACTATGGGCTTAAATTGCGTTGAATATGACCTTGAAAACTGGAAAGGAATTCTCGCTTCAAAATGTCGCCTGTTCACCGATATAGACACATCCTTTGTGCCGATCAGCAGGCTGATAAAAGACAGAACACTGAAAAACGCCCTCGATTATTACGCCGGGCTTGGCAAAGAGTTTTATGACGAGCTTTGCAGTATGCTGGTGTTCGATGCTGTGATTTACAACGAGGACAGACATTTCGGAAACTTCGGTATTTTGCGTGACAATCACACAGGTAAAATCATAAAGCCCGCTCCGATTTTTGATAACGGCTTATCACTGTTCAATTTTGCGATGACAGACGATTTGGCGAATCTCAGCGAATACGCAAAGACAAGGACACCTCCCTACGGTGTATCCTTTGACGAGGTTTGCAAGGCTGTTATGGGCAGCAAACAAAAATCTCAGCTCCGTAAACTGCTGAATTTCACTTTCACAAGACACCCATCCATCAACTTACCTGAAGAACGCTTGACAGCAATCGAAGCGCAAATTTCAAAGAGAGCACGTGAATTGATGTCGATTCCCAACTCTAAATAAAGATAAAGAGCGTGTAAACAGGAAACATCTGCTTACACGCTTGTTTATAATCTCTTGTTCTTGTATTATAGGAAACTTTTTATATGATTATGCCCATAGATGTTCCCCATTAAATTCATAGTGTTCTATTTTCCTGTTACAGTTTTGCATTTCTATATGAAGAAAGTTTATGCTTCCTCTATGCACAAGTAACAATCTATTGCTATTCCTTTTGCGCATTTCAACAACACGAAAAGAGTTTTTGCAATTCTAAATGGTTCATATCAGTTTTTTCCTTGAGTTATCAGGTCTTTAAAATTTTGCCATACCAACTTATTTATTTCTGGACTCTCCAAAAAAGCACCTATTTGACTATAAACTTCTTGTAATTTTGAAGGATTGTATTTTTGATTATTTACTTTTGTAAATGGTCCATCGCTTTCTATAAGAAGTCTATTTTGGGGAATGCTTTTTAAAATTTTCTGACCTTTTATTGATTGGAGCATACTTGTGTTTATAGAAAAATAGTATCCATATTCTATTAATTCTTTTAAGGTTTCCAAATTCCCAGAATACCAATGTAGAATAGTTTTTTTTACTTTGTGTTTTTTCAAAATATCGCAAACTGCTTTTTCTGCATTTTTTGAATGGACACTTAGAACCTGGTTCTCATTAATCGAAGAACAGATATAATCAAAGCACTGTAGCTGTTCTTCTCGCCTTTCTTTTAAATTTCCGGTAAAATCCAGTCCAACTTCGCCAATATATTTTGCTTCGCCTATTAAATGGTTAAATAATCGTTTATCAAATTTTTCAGATACAATGCTTTTTGGATTAAAACCTAATGCAAATTTTAAGTATTTTGTTTCCGAATAAATCCTTTTACAAGAATAGTAAACCCCAGGCGTGTTCGTTACACAAAGAGTGTATTGTCGATTTTGATTAATATAGTCGTACCAATATTTATGATCTCGATAAAAATCCAAGTGAAAGTGAGTATCTATCAAGTTCATTTTATTCTCCTATCAAGCGTGAGTAGACAGCATTTCTTTTAAATAGCTGCTTTAAATCACAAATTGTGCTTTTATATAGTCTGAGAAATAGCTCAATTTCTTCCAAGGATAGTTTTCCGGTCTGTGCTATTCTTCTTCTCAATTCACTATCAGTTGATTCATTAGCTGTAATAATAGATGAAATGAGATCTTCTAAATCCGAGAGTTTTGCTTTAGTTAAATTCGCAGTGATATTGGGGTCCAAAATATCTTTTCCATAACTCTCGATTGACAAATCCAAATCTAACAAAGATGATCTTCTTATTAAACAAGGGTAACAATAACCACAATTTTGAGGAACAGGGTATCCATCCCATCTGCCATTACACGGATGCGAACAGGAAATCGTTTTATGGAAGTTTTGACTAAAGCTTTGTGTATCCTTGAATTGACTTACCATTTCTCTTTTCGTACTATAAGCATATGGATTTTCAATTCGATGATTAATACCTATTTTGCTCAATATCGAATTAAATAACCTTAAAAAATATGGGTGTGTTGTTCTCGTACTACAACTACCCAATCTGCCTGGTGTCATTGGTAAATTTAAGCCTATGAAACCGTTCTCAGGGATATATACAGGGATTCCATCTCCAACTATTCCGGCAATTGTTATGGCGGCACACAAAAACAAAAAAGACCTACTACGACTTGTGTTTTCTGATTCTAATCTTTCATCATTAGGAAGAATCAACGACCGTGCGACCGTAGTAAATGAGATCAAATCGCAAAAGACCTCTGGATATTCATTATGAATATTTTCAATTAATTCTTTCTGCAATCCTTTCAGTGGCCCATATTCTTGAAATCCTACAAATAATGAAGATTTATTATCGCTGAGCAATTTATGTGCTCCACAAAATGAATCTAAGCCACCAGAAAACAATGACACAGCCTGTATAGAATTTAAGTAATCTGGTCTATGAGCCTCTCTTTTCCTTTGTGATTTATAGTTTGAATCCAATTCACACGCTCGAAAACAAACATTCCATTTATCGCCAGACAAATATGACAACATTTTATCTATATCATCTTTCACTGAATTCCAGACATCGGATTTTATCATAGGAACATTAACCTGTATGGTTCTTGTCCAAGCATCTGGAAACATACTGCGAGGCACACGTTTATCTACAGCGAATATTACTAGTGATAGAAGAAACAGATCCTCATAAATAGGCTGTAATTGTTTTACCCCAAGTTTATACCACGCCTCACGGATATTGGATGATAAATTACTAATGTATTTTATATCTATATTAATATTTCCCGAATTCTTGTATTCAAGTGTCTTTGTGGTCTCTTTTACTTTATTAACCCATATCTTCATTTCAATCATAATAATGCTCCAATATGTCAAAAGCTTTTTTTATAATATCCTTTATTATATGTTCGTTTGCTATATCTCTTGGATTAATCTCAGTGATTTCATCATCTGTAAGCTTAAACTTTACTGTATAATATATGTATTCTTTAATATCTTTTTCACGTGTTCTTGCAACAACAACACTATCACATTTATTCATAATATGTTTATCAAACAATTGAGCAAACTTCTGCATAGCAAATTGACAAACTAATTCTTTTATTAATTCGTTGTATTCAATTTTCGAAAAATCATCAACTGATTCTATACCAAGAATTAATAATGCATCTGAAATACAATTATTTGCTATTATATCATCTATTGTATTCCCTTCTGTAAAAGAATTAATCAATTCCGAAAAAGCTTCCTCGGGTGAAAGATCCTTTAGGTTTTCTTTTTTATAATCTATTAATGCTTGAGATACTCCGTTATGATTGCTTGACGATACAAAGCCAATAAAATCAGAAAAAGCTGAAGCAACTTTTTCTAACATTGATTCATCTACATTCACTGCTTTAGCATATTTAGCTGCAGCACTCTGTTTGTTTGATTCTGTAGGATGAGAGATAAAATCACTTACCCCTCTTTTTGCTGATGCCCAATTAGGAGTTGAAGGCGCTATGTATCCTTTTGAAGTTCCCATTTTCTATTTCCTTTCGACCGAAAAAGCTATTTTTGAATTGCTTTCAAGAATTAGCTTTATATTTTTCTTGTCTATTCTTTTGTTTTCTTCCAAATAATTCAAAGTGACTGTCATCAAACCTACATTTGCATTATACATCCTTTTTAAATGTGGTACATATGGTAAATTAAATATGGTGCTTGTATTTGATTTGATAATATCACAAATATCATTTTGAAATTCAGAGCATTTTACAAATAATGATGATATAATCCTTAATTCTATTTCATCAGATTTATATTTATTAAGGATAACCTCAATTATACGAGATTTCGAAGTAGGTGAGATTGATTGCAATTCATCTATTCTAGAATCCTCCTGGCCTTTTTCACAGTTAATTATCCTGTTAAGTATTCTCCTTTCTTCCTCTGTAAAAGAAGAGGAAAGATCCTCTGAATTTATCAATGATTCTCTTGAAAGATAAAAATACTTACTCAAGTCAAGTTTGAATAATTCATTAGGTTCACTTTGCAACCATTTTATAACTCTACTCTTTGATACCCATTTGCTAAACTCTTCATCTATTGTTTCGTCGGGATTCAATGCAAATGTTTCTAATCTTTTCAGTTGAGAGTTCTCCCCGCTATATGATTTATTCCACTCATTAAGCTTTTTAAATAAATCTATATCTATTATTTCCAGCGCTAAAAGCTTTGCAATAATCGAATCGTCTAATTCATCTGCAAAGTATAAACTTGCAAGGTTTTTCCTTACAAAAAAAGTATTCAAAAATCTCTTTGTTTGTCTCGGATTTCCTTTTAACGCCGATGAGACCGCTCCTCTGATTTTCTCAATAGTTTGCGCATCATTCCTGAATTCTTTAATACTATCACGGTATTTGTCAATCTTCAGTTCAGCAATGATCTCCTCAATAGTATTGAAATCTATTGCTTTTTCCTCTAATAACAATTTTTTGGAATAGATTGTATCTATCAACTTTGCGAAGTTTTCTGAATTAATATGCAGCTGGCAAACCAGTAACAACAAGTAATTCTCAATATCTTTAGGCGATAATTCAGGTATCTTAATTGGTAATTGAATTATTTTTTCGATATAATCAGATGATATTTCATAACCATCTATTTCTTTATATTTTGTTTTAACAGCATACTCGATTATTCTTTGATCGACAGCGATAATAAAAGTAGTTTTTTTAACAGAAAGGAACAACTTAATTGCCTCTAAGGTATCAATTATTCTATCTGGCGTGCATCTATCTAAGTCATCAATTATTACTGTTAGATTATCTATTTCACTAACATCTTCCAGCATTTCTTCAAATTCTTCTCGAAATTTTCTAATGTTTTCGATTTCAGAATCGTCCTTAGGCGGCTTTACATATTCATCCTTAAATCTCGATATCTTTTCTACAACATTATCAGAACCAGCTAAATCCGCAGATAGATTTAATGCAATTGGTAATGGGTTACCTGTCAATATTCCCAGAGCATATGGCAATCCTTTTTTTACAGCATTTTTACCTAATTTAATATAGTCTATTCGTTTTATTAGCTGCTTGATTTTTTCTCCGACTTTTTTAGTGAAAGTTTTATTCTCATTTAATGCTTTTAGCAACGACTCCATAAGAGCAATTTTTGCATCTTCATATCCCTCAAATTGCCACGCATTTAGAGAAACACAAACTATTTTTTCTTTTGTATCTGTCCCCTTCAGTTTGTTACTAATCATATTAAGCAACGATGATTTTCCTGCACCCCAACTACCATATAAGCCTATGGTAAGTGGGGTTAATTCACTGTTTTTTGCAAACTTTACAACAGTATCTGCGTAAGGAGAGTAAAATAACAAATCAATTGACGAAGCACTATCTAACCACATATCATCACCCTAGAAAAATAAGATATAATGATTATACCACATATTGTTTCTAAAATCTATATTTTAATAATATTTCAAATGCTCTATTAACTAATCATTTAAATATCTATTTAAAATATAAAGAACAACAGCGATGTTCAGTAGCAACATCGCTGTTAATAATATAATTACTGGATTATTATTTCTGCAAAAACGACCTCTCTCGCTCGCTGGGCAGCATTATTCATCTTGCGCACCCACAGCATTTGGTCGGTTGCTTTGAGCTGTTCAGTGCAGCTTTCCTCTTTTGCGAAAGCCTTTACAAGCTCGTCGTACATCTTCTGCGCCTGTTCATCAATGTCGGCAAGATATTCATTCAGTTTACATTTTGTGAGAAGATTGGTGTAGAGAATCGGGCGGCTTCGTTTGATATAGCGAAGGCGTTGTTGTCCCCATAAGCCGATTGGACGGTTATCCTGTTCGGGAAGCGTTAAATTCGGCAGCAAATAATCTCCTTGACGTGTATATGTAATCTCCATTGTCAGACCTCCTTAATCCTGATTTTTTTGACTTTGGCTTTTGTGAACTTGATTATCAGTTCATCTACGATGTCGGTGTACTTACCTCGTGAGATGAAATCGTTTCTCAATTCAATCAGGCTGTTGATAACGACTCTACGTTTCTCTGCTGTGAGGTAAATATGATATGTATCTCTCATAATTCAAACTTCGGTTTCAGAATAATTCAGCGGGCAATTCTTCTACCATTTTTCTACCAAAATTATACCAAAATGATTTTACATTATCATTTAAACTGTTATGCAGGGGTATCTGATTTCCAATCAAAAAACAGAATATAAAACTATATAACAGCGTGGGTGATTAAATAACATTTGATTAAATCCCCATTCTGCTTCAAGACCTTCTGCCCCTGCCAAGCAAAAACGGCTTAAACACTGCGTTTAAGCCGTTTTTTTGATATAATTTTATGTACGAAACACGGTCTGAATTTCCGCTGTTGATGCTCATTTCAGGCATCAAAATGTTCAACAGGCGCTAATAATTCCAACGTTTCCGTCTGCTACATCATCAAAATAGCATCAAAAATCATCATATCTACTGCTGTATTATCTTGTTAGCATCATTATATCGTCAAGAATATCAAATAACCCAATAAATTTAGGCTTTGAGAAAAATTAATTTTCCAAAGCCTTTTCTTTGTTTACAGCGTAGCATATTTTGATTTATAAATGTGTCCCGCTGAATATACTATATATTTCACATTCATGAATAATCCTGCAATTCTATTTTTAGAATAGAACAAAAGGTAGTTTTGTCAATTTACATCTAATTAATATTACGGCGGTTTTTTTCGTAAATTAACATAGATTTCACCTGTTTTTAATTATCTTGTCTTTTGTACAGGTTATCTGTTAGGTGAGTACTTTTTATTAGACTTTTCATAACAGTCATCACATAAGGTTTTTGCCCGCGGTAAATCCTTTCTAAGTTCTCCTTTAACACCGCAATGTTCACATTGTTTTTTGCTTTTTTCATAGCTACGCACTATTTTGGCTATATCACTTCTGAGCTGCTTTTTAAAATCTTCAGAATGGTTATTATTTGAGGCTAATCGCAGACTTAAACTTCTGACACCAATAATGTCCAGAGAGTGTATTGGGCAAGAGGCATCTTCATATGAATGGTAACTGCAAATAACATGTAACCCTCGTATCATGTTCTTATAAAATTATGCTATTCTGAAACTGCTGAGTATTGCGATAACTTCCTTTTCTTCTTGCGGTGTGAATTCTTCCGAGTTAGAAGCAGTAAAAGAAATTGTACTTGAATACTAGAAGGTATATTCACCGCTTATTGCTCTTCTTACACCCTCTCTTATACCCTCTTCACTAACGGGAAGTACAGCATATGCAACATTTCCATCAACCTCTGTGTACTCTCTGTCGGTTTTCATATTTAGTTTTCCTATTGTTTTTATCCTTGCTACCATAAATTCACCAAGTGAACTATGGTCTGTTGCCTGTACAAAACCCGGAACAAATTGTGATGAAGCAACTTTACTGATTTCTTCTTTATTCATATAAACTCCGCTGCCTCCACCCTGTAATTCACCTGAGTAATGTAAAAATGTCACGCTTGCACCTCCATCGTTTTCAAGAGTAACAAGTTCCTCCTGCTGATTGCATTCTTCTTTTGTAACGCTCCAATTATCGGGATAATTAAATACAATGGAGGATATGTAACCTGATTCACTTCCTGATAACGAGTGATATATTCATTGTTAAGAGCTACAGTTTTTTCTCCCTTTTCAGCATTACTAACATCCTTCTCTGTCGCACTCTCAGTTGCATGCTCAGTTTTCTTAGTTGTTTCCTGAACTGTCATTGGCTCTGTCGTTTGAGCTTCTGTTGCTTTTGTTGACAGTATTACCTGCGTTGCAGTTGTTTCCTGCAATGCAGAACTTTCACCGCCGCAAGAACAACTAAAAAGTGCAACAGCAATAATTAATACAGATAAAAATATTTTGTAAACAGCACGCATTTTTATTTCTCCTCGTTAAATCATTCTACAGCATATGTCCAATGCTCTATTCCTATTTCATCCCATATTTCATAATAATTCCAAGTGTTTCCTTTATCGTCCCAAGCATTTCCTTTATCATCAAAATATGAAGTTCCGTCCTCATCAGTATAGCTATGCCAACTACCCTCTACATATCTTCCGCCTACCATAGTTCCGTTTCCGCCATTGTTATTGCTTGTACTGTTACCGTCGCTATAGCTATTATCACTGCTGTTATTACTTGTCCCTGCATTATAATCGTTGCTTTCACTATAACTATTATCTTCATTTGAAATATCATTAACTGACGAAACGTCGTTATACGATGAATTTTCGCTCTCTTCTTGTTTTTTCTTCTCCTCAGCCGCTTTTTTATCCTCTTCAGCTTTTTGCTCTTCGGCTTTTTCAATCTCCTGAATTCTGTCACTATAAGAACTTATTAAGCCATCTGTCTTTTTTAAATAACTATCAGCATTATTCTGACTATTTTGATTAAATACAATTTCTTTTTCAGAATCAATTATTTCTTCTAAAGAATTAAGTTTATCAATACAGCCTTGTATTTTCTTTTTATCATTCATTTTATTAAGGCTGTCACTGATGATTGTGTTATCCTTTATTATCTTGTCGTAATCATCAGTAAAATATTTTTGCATTTTCTCAAGAGTTTCACTGTACTTTGGCTCAACAGCGTTTAATACTTCAACAGCTATTTCGTCATTTGTTGAAGGCTTATTTTTTATAAAGTCTGATAATTTTTCAAGCTTTTTGCTCCTGTCAGTTTCATCTAAAAAATCAGCATATGTATCGTCTATACTTTTAATTCGTTCCTCTGTCTGTTGCTGTAAAGTGTAATCATTGTAGGCTCTTACACCGAAAACTGTTCCCGCAACAGCAACAACCGCTACGCAGACAACTGCGATAATTATGATGCATTTCTTTTTCATTTCATCGTCCCCAAATAATTTTATATCTTCTTACAATCTTCTTTTTCTAATTCCTTATTTATATAACCGCAAAATTTACACTCATATGTTATTTCATAAGTTTTTCTTACACCGGGAATATACTGTTCAGAATGCCCTACTATTTCTCCGGAATTGTTTCTATTCTCAAGTTGAACTTTTATAGATATGTTTTCTTCGTTTATAAGCTTTCTGGTAATCATCAATGCGTCAATCTTTTTACAAGCAGGACATCTGTATTTTATTATTGTATGAATCTCTGAAAAAACATATGCTATTACAGCAATTACGAGTGCAATAACAAGTATTACAGCCACCCATTTAATCTGCATTATATTTAGTATTAACGGAACAATTATAAAAAAAGAAAGCAGTGATAAACCAAATACTTTAAGATAGTGTCTATAATGTTTGATAAACAACATTAAAATAAGCGGCAATATTGCTATTACCGATACACCTATCAAAAGTATCTTAGCAAAAGCATCTATAAGATAATTTATCATATATCCGTTATTGACAGTATCTCCATTAAACCATTGCATAAATGCTCTGTTATACTCCAAACTTGCTGCTCCAATTGGAATTAATGAACACAAAACACATAAAACAGCAATACAAGTCAAAGCAATAATCATTATAACTTTTTTTGCTTTCTTTTCTCGTATTGCAAAAGATACGCACAATAATAAAAATCCAATTAAATCAATTATGAACAATATATTCAATATATTTCCACCATAGAATTTAATTGGCAAATATTCAGCACCGGTAATACTATCGTACCCGCCTGATACTAAATATCTAATATACAAAAATACTCCATAACCCACGCTAAAAGCTAATACAGATAAAAACAAAATATTACATATTGATTCTAAAGGAGCAGTTTTAAATTTCTCTATTCGCAATTTAATCCTATGCTTTATATTATGAAACACTGAATCTTTTTTCTTCGT
>OIDA01000530.1_pt1 | contig 11065 bp, 7 predicted proteins | sample 1581451 | NCBI WGS metagenome assembly OIDA01 (sample SAMEA3882552, study PRJEB24775) | human gut metagenome | biome: human-associated habitat; feature: intestine environment; material: feces | place: Netherlands | collected 2009/2010
ATCTCATCCATCGTCATATTGACAATCTCTTTTTCCGTTCCGTATCCGGCATCAAATAAACGCTGTAATACTTTTATTGCTTTCTGATTTTTTCCCATTTCATCATCAAAGGGCAGCTTATCGCCGCCCTCTGTTTTACTCCTCCTCTTCTTTCTTTTCTTCAATTCCTAATCTCTTAACCTGTTTCTTTTTATTCCAGATACGAACTCCTGTGATTCCGGCTGCTGATAATACCAGAATGGCTATCCATAAAGCTGCATTTGCCGTATCTCCTGTTTTCGGAGGGTTACTGGTCTTTGTAGTAGTACCTGGTGTCTCTGGGGTTGGTGTTTCCAGTACTTCTTTGATGGTTACAGTCTGACCTTCATCGTTGATGTCCTTATGCTCTGTTACCTTTTTCGGTTCTTCCGGATTTGTCATATCATACAGTTCTTCAAAGGTTACAAGCTGTTTTCTTCCAAGAGTGCTGCCATCGAAAGTAAACTCAATCTGCACTTCCATGTTTTCCTTGTCCGCTGTAAATTCATAATCATTGGTAACTTCTTTGCCATCAATGATCAGCTTTGCATTTTCTTCCTTGGCGTCAAGGTAGTCAACAAGCTGTTCACGGAGTTCGGCATTTTCCTTTTTAAGCTGTTCGTTTTCTTTTTCAAGTTCTTCCTTTGACTTGTCGGAAGACGCCGCACCTGCGGTCAGCGTTGAAAGTCCTTTTGTAACCGTGTTTACCGCACCCGAAAAAATGTTACTGCCGTTATGAGAGAAAACACTCATCACAGTTAGTATGACGAGTGTAATTATCAAAATTTTTGAGTTTTTATTATGTAAAAATTTTCTCATATCTCATATTTACATTACAAATACGGTCGGGCGGTGTTTTTTCAATCTGCCCGACCTTACTTTGTCGATTTTTATTATCTATCGTGCTTGTACTGAACACCGAGCGGTTTGCCGAGTCTTTTGCCTGCACCGTCAACAACACAGTCAAGCGGTCTTTCGGCAATGTGAACAGGCATACCCGTCTGTTGCATAACAAGCATATCAAGTCCCTTGAGTAACGCACCGCCGCCCGTGAGCATAATACCGTGGTCGATTATGTCGGCAGAAAGCTCAGGCGGAGTTTTTTCAAGAGTGGTTCTGATTGCCTCAACAATTGTTGCAAGCGGATCGGCAAGAGCCTCTCTGACCTCGGCTGAGGAAATTGTAATATCCTTGGGAAGTCCGTCAACAAGATTTCTGCCCTTGACAACAAGGTTTTTTTCTTCCTCACCCGGATATGCGGAGCCGATTTTCATTTTGATATCTTCGGCAGTTCTTTCACCGATGAGAAGATTATATTTTCTTTTGACATAGGTTGAAATTGCCTCGTCAAACTTATCTCCGGCAACTCTTACGGAACAGGCTGTAACAATGTCACCGAGAGAAATTACGGCAACCTCGCTTGTGCCTCCGCCGATGTCAACAACCATACTTCCGCACGGTTCGTCAACGGGCATACCTGCGCCGATTGCGGCAGCCATTGGTTCTTCGATAAGAACAACGGGAGGCTTTGCACCTGCCTGATATGCGGCGTCCTCGACAGCCTTTCTCTCAACCTCGGTAACACCCGAAGGCATACAGATTATAACTCTCGGCTTGCTGAAAATTCCGGGTTTCACCGCCTTTTTGATAAAGTGCTGAAGCATTTTTGCGGTTATTTTAAAATCGGCAATAACACCGTCCTTGAGCGGACGAACCGCAACTATGGAACCGGGAGTTCTGCCAATCATTTCTTTTGCCTGTGAGCCGACTGCAAGAACCTCGTCGGTACGCATATCAACTGCGACAACGCTCGGTTCACGCAAAATTATTCCCTTTCCTTTAAGACAAACAAGAGTGTTTGCAGTTCCAAGGTCAATTCCTATATCCTTTGAAAATGAAAACATCCCACAGCCTCCTTTTACGCTGTAATACCCAAATGTATTTTACTCAGGCAGTATACTTTTATCATATATCTTTTCACAAATAAGGGCAATGATAAATTGTCGAAATTCTTTTATTTTTTACCCGTTGAGCCAAAACCGCCCTCGCCACGCTCTGTGTTGCCAAGCTCCGTAACCTCTTCAACATCACACGGAACAACAGGAGCGATGACCATCTGACAGATTCTTTCAAACGGCTCAATCTCATAAGGCTTGTCCGAAACATTGCAAAGACCTGCGCAGATTTCTCCACGGTAGTCGCTGTCAACAACACCCACACCGTTTGAAAGGCAGATGCCGTGCTTGATTCCCAGACCGCTTCTTGCATAGAGAAATGCGGCAACGCTGTTGTCGGGAAGTTCAATTGCTATACCTGTCGGAACAAGCACAAGCTGACCCGGATTGATTGTGATTTTTTCGTCAATGCAAGCATATAAATCCATACCGGCAGAACCGTTTGTGGCTCTTTTCGGGATTTTTGCATTGTCTTTTACCTTTTTTATTTTAACAGTCATAGTTTACCATCCTTCATTTCCTGCAAAAATTTGCAGGAATTATTCATTACTGTTTTTATTTTTCTCTAAAAAAATTATTTATTGCAAAAATGTAATTATAAATCTCTGTTAAACGGAAAAATCACTTTTTCCACAAAACAATAATGATTATTTTAACATTTTCAACAACCTAATTAACACCTCGGCGGTACAGTCCATATGTTAATTTATCTTTCAACATCGAATAAAGGCTTGATTCGTTAAGACTTTCCACGGTTTCCACATAGTTTTCAACACTAAATCTTAAAATGTTGAAAGATGTTAAAAGTGTTAAATTTTGTTTATCAGGAACGAAAAGCAAGTCACAATTCAGAATCTCGGTACAGTTTCCGTCGCATTTCAGTAAAAATTGTTTACCGAGTCGGTCTTTCATTTTTGAATGATTTTTGCAAGTTTTGCAGTCTATACCTGCACCCTTGACAGGGCAACTCCTGCAAAGCATAAGAGGAAGATAGCCGTAGCTGATAATTCCCCTCGGGATGTTGCCTCCGAGTGCGTTAATTCGCTTAAAATCGAGTTCAAAACTGAGTTCTGCGTCCTTGATTCCGTATTCCTCCGCCCACAAAAGGTCGAGAGTATTTACAAAATTCATTCCGAAACCCGAATGAAGTGTGAAACCGAGATTTTTGGCAATGTATAATGCTCCAAGATTGTTGCACAACACATCGGATATGCCGATTTCTTTCATCTCGGAAAGCTTTTTTGCAATCGTATCTTCCCGTCCGAACATTCCTCTCGGAATTTCAACACCGATGTTAAAGCCCTCGTTTTTGAGCCTTACAAGCTCCCTTTTGTCGGCAAAAAGCGGAACAAAAACAAACTCGCATTTTTTAAAAGCATTGGAAAGCTTAGTCTGAGGCACTCTTGCACGGGTGGATTTTTCCACAGGCGGTGTGAATTTTGGAAAAGTTATTTCGTAATCACGGTTGATTTTGTAGTTGTGAACAATACTTCTCGCCGAGTCGAGTTCGTCAAGAACATCTCTGCGCAAGGAATTGATAATTGAAAGCGGAATAGAAATGTCATCATCAATATTTATGTTCACATTGGTGGGATTATATGCCGTTGAGCCTGTTTTTTCAAGCTGTTTTCTGCACTTTTCCGCATCAATCGGTCTGTTGATTGCTTTTTCGGTTACGGTATCTGCAATCTTTTTGACGGTGTGAACTCCGTCAGAGGCGATTAAAACGGGATTTTCGCCGAGTTTTGCCGTAAAATCAAAGGTTATTTCAACATTTCCGATTTCGTCCTTGTAGGAAGAACGGATTGCCGAAAACAGCTTTTCATCGGCAGAAACAACATCCGATTTTGTTCTTGTGCCGAACATATGACTTCCCGTTTTGCCGATGTAATAAGCGTCTGTAAAGCCTGTTCGTGAAAAAACCCCTCTGAGCATCTTCTGGGTTTTGTCGCTGATAAAGCCGAAATCACGCTGTTCAACACACGCTCTTACTGCGGCTGAAACATACTCGGGGCGTTTCATTCTGCCCTCAATTTTAGCCGAGGCAACCCCCATATTTTGAAGTTCGCCGAGGTAATTTACAATACTGTTGTCTTTAAGGCTTAAAGCGTGACCGCCCTTTTGATTGTTTACGGAAAACGGCAGTCGGCACGGCTGGGCACAGGAACCACGGTTTCCGCTCCTTGCGCCAATCATTGCGCTGAGGTAGCATTGTCCCGAAACGCACATACACAATGCACCGTGAACAAAAACTTCGAGTTCAACCGGAATTTCACAGCATTTTTCAATCTCTTTTTTGCTCATTTCACGGGCAAGAACAACACGCTTGAAACCCATTTCATAAAGTGCCTTTACACCGGATGCGGTGTGAATGCTCATCTGAGTTGACGCATGAAGTGCAAGGTCGGGAACAAGCCTGTGTGCAAGCCTTGCTACACCCATATTCTGAACAATGAGTGCGTCAACATCAGCCTCTGCGGCTGAAATTATGGCTTTTTTCAGCTTTTCAAGCTCGTCATCGAACACAATCGTATTGATTGTGACATACACCTTTACACCGTGAATGTGACAGTATGCCGTTGCTTTCTTTAGTTCTTCATCATCAAAATTTTTGGCAGAGGAACGGGCAGAAAATGCCTTTTCGCCAAGATACACTGCGTCTGCCCCGCTCCTTACGGCGGCAATTACACTGTCAAAGCTTCCCGCCGGAGCAAGTATTTCTATCTTTTTCATTTCTTATCTTCATCAAACAGAGAGAACTGCGTCATTGGAACATAACCGAGAAGTTTTTCATTACGCAATTCCTGTTCTGTTTTTTTAGCCTCGTTTGACAGAACATTCACGGGTATATCATCTGACTGCTCTGTCATGTTATTTTTTGCATTTGAAGTCTTTTTTTCCTTTGGAACTGAATTTTTTTCAGGCTCTGATTTTTCAGATTTGGCTTTTTCTTTGCTTTTCTCAACACTTTCGAGCTTTTCTTTAAGCTGTGAAACCTCGTGTCCGAGAACAGCGAGTCTTTTTTCAAGCTCTTTATTATTATTTATAAGTCGAGTGTTATCGTTCATGGCCTCCGTAAGCTTCTCTCTGTATTCCTTGCAAAGCCTGTTAAGATCATTTGTCTGCTGAATAATTTTGTCGGCTTTTTCAACATAATCTTTGTTCTTTTTAAGAGCCTTGTTGCGGTCATCGCAGAAGTTAAGTGCCGCAAGAACCGCACAATCACGGGTATCAAGCTGCTTTGTGCTTTGGGCGGCTTTTCTTATGTGAGAAAGCACCTCATTTGCTACCTTTTGAACATACTTTTCATCATCTGTTGTGATAAGTGAATAACTTCTTCCCTCAATCTGAACGCTTACTCTCTTTTTCTCCATAGGAAATGCATCTCCCTTTTATAGCTTTTTCGTCCTCATTTGACTTCTTTGCATACATAATCATTTTACATTATAATATAAAATCGGAAATAATAAAAGAGCAAAGAGAATATTGTTTAAATATTTTTTCATTCGTAGACAAATTTGGCGATTTTATGCTGTTTACAACTTATATCGGTTGAAATATTTATTCTCTTATGATAAAATAATCTTTGCGTCATTTGGCGGATTTGTCTTAATTTCCGATTAACAGGGCATAACCGCCAAAACAAAATTGACATTTCGGAATATATTATTATGGGAAGTGATTATATGCCCGTACCGTTTGATTCACGAAAAATTTACTATCGTTCGCCGTTTGGTGCGGTTGAACAGGGTACCGAGATTCATTTCAGAATTCTTTTGCCTAAGGCGGAGCATACGCAAAAAGCACACTTGTGTGTAAAGTATGATTATGACTGCAACTGGGAATTCACCGAGCTTATCTGGTGCGGTAAATTTGACGAGGATACCGAAATTTGGGAGTGCGATTTTACCCCGAAAAAAATCGGACTTTATTGGTATAACTTTAAGCTTACTGCCATTGATAAAACAAGATATGTTATTCCGTCCGATCCGTATAAGGTCAGCACCATTGAAGACTATATGGGCAGAAGCTGGCAGATTACCTGCTACAAAAAAGGCTTTAAAACTCCCGGCTGGCTTGTCGGCGGAATTATGTATCAGATTTTTCCCGACCGTTTTTATTTCAGCGGTGAAGAAAAGAATATAAAGCGTACCGACTTCAAACGCAACAAGGATTGGTATGCTCTCCCCGAATGGAAACCCGATGAAAACGGAATGATTAAGAACAATGATTTCTTTATGGGCGACCTCAAGGGAATTACAATGAAGCTTGATTACCTTGAAAGCCTCGGTGTAAGCTGTATTTACCTTAATCCTATCAGCGAGGCATACTCAAACCACCGCTATGATACGGGCGACTACTCAAAGGTTGATCCGATTCTCGGAACGGAGGAAGATTTTAAGCACCTTTGCGCAGAGGCTAAAAAGAGGGGAATACACATCATAAATGACGGTGTTTTCTCTCATACGGGAAGTGACAGCGTTTACTTCAACCGTTACGGCAGATACGGCAAGGGCGGTGCGTATAATGACAAAAACTCACCGTATTTCAGTTGGTACAAATTCAACGAATGGCCGAACAATTACCAAAGCTGGTGGGGCTTTGATACTCTGCCCGAGGTTATTGAGGAAACTCCGTCATTCAACGAATATATTAACGGCAAAGACGGCATTGTCAGAAAATGGATGAAATGCGGTAACTCGGGTTGGCGACTTGATGTTGCAGATGAACTTCCCGATGTGTTCATTGAAAATCTACGCAAAGCAGTTAAGGACGAAAATCCGAACGCCTTTCTTGTAGGTGAAGTGTGGGAGGATGCAAGCAACAAGGAAAGCTACGGTGCAAGAAGAAAGTTCTTGCTCGGCGAACAGTTTGACTCCGTTATGAACTATGTGTTCAGGGATGCAATTCTCAACTTCTGCAAAGGTCAGCACGGCAAATACACAATGGATCTGATTATGAGCGTAATCGAAAATTATCCCCGTCCTGTTCTCAGAGTGCTGATGAATTCACTTTCGACTCACGATACCGAAAGAGCAATCACAGTTATGGCAGGCGAACCGCTTGACGGCAAGGACAGAGAATGGCAGGCTGACACTAAGCTTGATGACGAGCATAAAAAACTCGGTGTAAAGCTGCTCAAGGTTGCAAGTGCAATGCAGTTTACTCTCCCGGGATTTCCGTGTATTTATTACGGTGACGAGACAGGAATGGAGGGATATCGTGATCCGTTCAACCGTTGCTGTTATCCGTGGGGCAAAGAAAATAAGGAACTCATTGAATGGCACAAAAAACTTGCCGATGTTAGAAAAAGCTGTTCGGCATTGTGGGACGGCGATTTTATAAATGTTCTTTCGGAGGAAAGAAGAATTTCATACATCCGCCACGACAAAGATTCCGCTATTTTCTGCACATTCAATCTCTATGATTATGAAGTCGAGGCAAAAATGCCGCCCGGATATGCAGACGGCAAACCTGTTTTTGGTTCAAAGCTTGAGAACGGTATACTCACAATTCCGCCTATGTCCGCAGAATTTGTAGTTCTTGAACTCGGTAAATGATGTATATAGTATAAAACAGAATAAAATATAATTACAAGCGACAGAAATTAAACTGTCGCTTGTTTTGTTGCGGTATTTATATGTTTGTTATATTTGATTTACCGACTTACTCGCCTTCCGTTATCGGCGGAATAAAGCATTCTATCGCACTGCGAAGCTTGGGATGACGAATAACAAAATGGATTGCAGGCGTTTTTCCTTTGGACACCATCACCCATTGTCCCTCGTGAATTATAATTTTCAAATTATGAAATGCGTGCGCCGTACTGCACTTTAATGTGTAATTCGGGTTCTGCTCTGCAAAAGCCATTGATTCTTTCAAATGGGCAGTATATTCCTCTTCGTTATACGGAATATCCTCTTCACAAAATATACCCGAAAGTTCCAGCATGGGAGGACTTTTCGTAAAATTTTCCTGTACAAAATCAGGTATCTCATCTTCAATTCTTTCATTTTCAAGAATTATTTTTATTCGCTGTCTTTGTGTTTTTGCGTACTCTTTTATCTTTTCTTTTAGCTCTGCATTAATATTGTTCCGTGTAAGAATACGGTCAAGAAGCTTACTGCTTATTGTATACAAAGGCAAAGAGGACAGAATACTGCGGCGTTTGCCTGCTGTTTTTGTATCGGCAAGAAGAAAGGCATTCAACTCATTTTTTCGTTCACTGCGGTAAATTTCCATCAAAGGATAGGCATTTTTCAGCATTTCCTCGGCTCTTTTTCGGTAATATTCCACCTCACGCTTTACCTTTGTCAGATAGTATTTGCCGTCGGAATGATATCCGGCAACAGCTTCGCCCGAAAGTGCGGCAATTCCCGACACCTTCAAAAAATGCAGAAAGACATCATTCGGAGCATTCTTGAAATAGTATGGAGAAATCTGCCCTGTCATATACATCGGTATCCAGCTTTCAAGACCAAGCATCATCTCATCAAAAGAACGGTCAAGATTATGTATTTGATGAAGATGCAGTCCTTTTTTTAGCATCATCGCCATACCGAACATCCATTTTTTGGGGAACTCCGGATCCTTTGCCATTTCTTTCATCGGCATATCGCTGTACATTATCACAGGGGCTGATGATTTTGAAAGCACGGTTGATTTCAAAAAATCAAGCTCACTCTCCATCATTTCTTTAATACCGAAATATGTCTTGGAGGACGGAATCTGAAACGGTACGGACGGAACTTTTAACTCATCAAACTTGATAACCTTGATATATTCGTTCAAATCAAAGTCATCCAGCTTGCTTAAAAATTTTGAAACGCTGTTGCCTTCGGCTTTTTGCACGGGCTGTTTTAAAAGCCAGCTTTTTATTTTTGCGTATCGAACCGACATATCATAAATTTCATCAATATCACAGCCAATCAATTCTGCAACGGCGGCAATTTCGGACGGCATCTGCATTGTTCTTGTAACAAAGGAAGCAACCGCAGATGCAAACCGCTCGGCATCTCCGGGCTTTCTTGAGCCGTTACGAATGCGAAAAATAGCAGACGCATCATAATTTGTGTACTGACACAACTGCGTCAGATTGACATTGAGTGCAGAGAGGAGTGTGTTGAAATTTTTTCGCAGTAATTCCTTGTCTGTAGATACAAAATCATCGCAGCTTACAAACGCTTTTTTCACAGCGTCAGCGGTGATTTGTAACTTTCCTTTTTGTGCGGAAATCTGTGCCAGCGCACAGCATAAATCCTCAAAGGGCTTTGTTCCAAGCTCGGGTACTCGTTCGCCGTTTCTGTATCGGCTGAGAGATGCCGCAGAAATGCCGGATAAATTACAGATATCTTTTCCCGTACAGGACAACTGCTCAATAAAATCATTTAATTTTTCAGAAAATTTCATAGATATCACTCCAAACGAGTTTGTTTTTAACAATGTTATAAGAGTATATTACAGAATAATTCCAAAATAGTCAATTGACTTTTTTGGAATTATGGTAAAATTGTGCGTAAAATATGCTAAAATAATGGTGAAATCTTTGACAGGTATACGGGGTTGTGCTCATCACAGCCAACCTGCCAATATGGCGGTAACGGACGGTAATAATACCAAACGGATACAGCCAAAAAACATTTTATGCGGCGTTAGCCGTTGAAAGGAGAAGATGAATATGAAAAAAACAAAACCAAAAAAACTGTTGACTGTTCTGCTGACCTTGTACTTGGCACTATCCATTGTACCGATTACAGCATATGCCGGTGTAACAGATGTGATCGGAGACAATACCACTAAACCCTATAGTCATTTCTATCACACAAAGGTTGAAACAACTGCGCAGGTCACCATTAAAGATGCAGACGGCAATGTGATAGAAACAACAGAAGTGACCAAATCAGGGGATTTCGTTGAAGGCAATGTTAACAGTGATGCGGTGCAGGCAGAAATCAAAAGAATTGATGATGAAATCATTGCACAATTTTCTTCACGAGGAAATATTACCATTGAAAACCGTAATAGCACATTTATGTTTGATCATTTTGAGAGTGGTAATATAATTGCACCAGATGGCGATATACTCGTCGGCGATCAGGATGCTCTCGAAAAAGCAGCTTCCGGAAGTGTGAATCGGAATATTGTTGTTCATGAATATCAAGTGTATCAGACAACCTATGACCTGATTGTGCAAACTATTGATGGAGGTTCTCAGGACGAAGCGACTATAAATAATGTCTGCATTGAGAATGTAAAATTCGCTTATCGTTCGGGTGACGCTCCGCAGGCAACCGCCGAGGTATATAATGCTGATGCCGATAAATATGAAATCGCTTATGAATGCTGGCAGGAAATGGAGAACGGAGAGCCGGTTGCGTTCTGGTATTCCGATGAAAGCAAATATACGCCTTCCTTGAAAAAGATTACTCAGTTTGAAGAGGGTAAAACCTATATGTACTCCATCGAGTTGAGAGAGAAAAACGGATATACCTTTGCGGATAATTGCTCCGTTACGATAAACGGGAACCCGATATCGGCAACCGCCAATGCAGTTAAAACCGTGGATGGCTTGTTTGTTATGAATGTTGAAACAATTCGCCCGGAAGCAACCAAGAAAATCTCCGTGATTGAAATCAATAACGCAACCTTGACCTTTAAGGACGGCGATAAACCTGTCTTTACCGGAACGGTGCCTGAAAACGATCAGTATGCATTCCGTTGCGAGTGGTGGAGCTTAGACGAGAATACCGGCATAGTTTCCACAGAGCCGGAGTGGGGCGGCGACATTTATAAAAACAAGATCACCGCTTTTGAGGCAGGAAAGACCTATCACTACGGCGTATATGTAACTGCATATACTGCCGACATCTCTCCCGATGCCAAACTAAAGATTAACGGTCGGGAAGTGAAATACACTCGCATAGGCGATGAAAGTGACACCCAGAGTTTCTGGGTTGAAACCGACCTTACTATGACTCCTGCCGCAGACGGACATACACACAAGTACGGTACGGAATGGAAGTATGATGAAACGAATCATTGGCACGAATGTGAGTGCGGCAACAAGGCTGATATAACGGCTCACACCTTTA
>OIDA01000538.1_pt1 | contig 10985 bp, 8 predicted proteins | sample 1581451 | NCBI WGS metagenome assembly OIDA01 (sample SAMEA3882552, study PRJEB24775) | human gut metagenome | biome: human-associated habitat; feature: intestine environment; material: feces | place: Netherlands | collected 2009/2010
AGAGGAGCATAAAACTATGAAGTGAGGTAGTGGATATGGAAAAAGACCTGTTTAAGGAATATTTGAAGGAGTCTGAACCGGATAAAGCTCATAAGGGATATGCTTGGAGTACGGCAATCGGACTTCAGGCAGTGGACGGACTCAAACCATCTAAATATTTGATTGATACTGCCATTCAGAATATTGAAGGCAAAATCACAATGAAAGAAGCTCAGAGTCTTATTGACAGCTACTATGAAGAAAGACCAGTACATTTATCTGATGATGCGCGTACCGAAGAGGCGGATAAGGTTTCTTCTCGTATTGCAGAAATCCTTTCTGAATCAGCGTTTTCATTTTCTCCGAATGAGTATATCTCTATCCACCGCAAACTCTTTCGGGGTATTTATAAACACGCCGGAAAGATTCGAGATTACAACATCACAAAGAAAGAATGGGTGCTTGATGGTGCAACTGTTATGTACGGCAGTGCTTCAGAACTGAGAGCCACACTTGAATATGATTTTTCGCAGGAGAAAGATTTTAGTTATAAAGGACTTTCAATGGACGAGATTATCCATCATCTTGCGGTGTTTGTTTCAAGGTTATGGCAAATCCATATCTTCGGAGAAGGCAATACGAGAACAACGGCAGTGTTCTTTATCAAATATTTAAGGACACTGGGCTTTTCTGCAACCAATGATATTTTTGCGGAAAATGCGTGGTATTTTAGAAATGCACTTGTCCGTGCAAATTATACGAACCTGCAAAAAGGTATTCACGAAACAACAGAGTATCTGGAAGTATTTCTCAGAAATCTTCTTTTGAACGAGAAAAATGAGCTTCATAATAGAAATCTTCATATAAGTGGACTTTTGAACGAAGAAAAAGTGGACATTCAAGGTGTGAAAGTGGACATTGAAAGCGTGCTTTCCGCAAAAGCCAGCGATTTCACAGTAAAAACGACGGTTCATATCCATAGACTCTTTGAGAAGTTTGGATTTGATGGAGTATTTGGAAGAAGTGCAGTTATGAAACTTCTTGAGCTGAAAAGTTCAGGCGCTTCGAAACTTCTTTCCAATTTGGTGCAAGCGGATATTATTGAACCAGTATCCGGTCATGGAAAGGAAAAATATAAATTCAAGAAATAAATGAACGGCCACTTGAAATTTGGCTGGTTATAAATCGGAATTTCTTGAAGAAAAGTAAAAAAATACAGGCAGTAATAAGATACTAACAGATGGGAGAAACAAAATGGAATACAGAAAATTTGATAATGTAATAATAGCGAGAATTGACAAAGGGGAGGAGATTTTAGAGCAACTGAAAGCAATTGCTATAAATGAGAATATAAAGCTTGCCAGTATCAATGCTCTTGGAGCTATCAATGATTTCACAATCGGAGTATATAAGACAGATGAGAAGAAATATTACTCAAACAGTTTTAAAGGGTATTATGAAATTGTATCACTGACAGGTACGATCAATACAATGGATGGAGAATATTATGCGCATCTTCATATGAGTGTCGGGAATGAGAAAGGTGAAGCGTTTGGAGGGCATCTGAACAGAGCTGTCGTGAGTGCAACCTGTGAGATGGTAATTACGGTCATTGATGGAAAAGTTGACAGAGTTTATGATGAAGAAACAGGGCTTAATGTATTTAAGTTTGCCAACTTTCCCTTTGAGAAAGAAGTGCTGAAAAAAGCCGGGAAAAAGGATATAATAGCTACCAAAAATATCGGGAAAACTTTGTGAAAATAGAGGATTGCGTTTTGGCAGAGTCCTATGTAAAATAATCGGACAAGGATGAAAAGAAAAAGGAGATTCTTATGAGAACAAATGAAAAAAATATGACCACTGGATCACCTGGAAAACTGATCATTACTTTTGCCATACCACTGATGCTTGGAAATATCTTTCAGCAGTTTTATACGATGGCAGATACCATGATCGTCGGACAGGTGGTAGGGGTTGAAGCACTGGCGGCAGTAGGCGCCGGAGACTGGCTGGTATGGCTGGTGTTCGGTATCATGACAGGTATCACACAGGGTTTTTCTATTCTGGTAGCTCAGTTTTATGGAGCAAGGGAAAAAGAAAATCTGAAATGCGCGGTGGCGAAAAGCTATATCATGACAGCACTGCTTTCTGTGATTGTACTTGCGGTAAGTGAAGGGGCAGTTTATCATGTTCTTTTGTTTTTACAGACACCGGATAATGTCATTGACCTGACAATGCTATATCTTCGGCTGATCTTTGCCGGAATTCCGATCATAGCGGCTTATAATATATTTGCAGCGATTCTTCGAGCACTGGGTAACAGCAGATCTCCACTGATAGCAATGACCGTAGCAGCGTTGATCAATGTGGGACTGGACCTGTTATTTGTGGCAGTTTTTGGCTGGGGTGTAGCCGGAGCAGCAGTGGCGACAGTCATCGCACAGGGATTTTCAGCCCTGTACTGTCTGATGGTGTTACGGAAAATTCCGGATATCCGACTGGAAAAACAGGACTTCTATAGACAGCCGGCAATGAGTCTGCGGCTTTTGAAAGTGGCGACTCCTCTTGCAATCCAGAATGTGATCATCTCTGTAGGGGGGCTTACAGTACAGTATGTAGTCAATGGATTTGGATTCCTGTTTGTGGCTGGATTTACAGCATCAAACAAATTATATGGAGTTTTAGAGATGGCTGCCGTTTCATACGGATATGCAATTACAACCTATGTAGGCCAGAATCTTGGTGCAAAGAAATATCAGAGAATCCGGAAAGGTGTGCATAGCGGAACTTATATGGCATTGCTTACTGCTGTTGTGATCTCAGGTGTGATGGTGTTATTCGGACGCAATATATTGTCACTGTTTGTATCCGGCGAACCGGAACAGATCCGACAGGTGTTAGACATTGCATATAAATATTTGTTTATTATGGCAATTTTTCTATGGGTACTGTATCTGCTGTATGTATATCGTTCGGCGATTCAGGGTCTGGGTAATACCCTGATTCCCCTCGCCAGTGGCATTGCAGAATTTGTGATGCGTGTCAGTGTTGCATTATTGTTACCAAAACTGATCGGTGAAGACGGAATTTTTTATGCGGAAATTTGTGCCTGGACCAGCGCAGCTGTTTTATTGTTTATAAGTTATATGATTATTATACGAAAATACAAAGAATAAGGTTTCCTCTTCTAATTTATCCATTTCATGGTATGATAACAGAAATTCAGCGTTTTCAAAATGACTATACCATACACTTCAGGGGCTTCTTTGACGGCGCTTTATCATTGTATCTCGCGCGGTCACACACAAACCTTCCGCTCACATCTGCGCACTTCATTTCCGGCAGTTCTTCTGCTCTCCGTGCGCCTGATGGCAGGTTACATCAAAGAAACTTTCATCTTATTATTTACAATGGCCGGCGCCTGCCTCATCGTCTTCCTGGTTCCCGGACTTTTCGTCCTTTTCCCGGAATCCTCTGCGGCATCGCCAGCCATCTGATTGAGCCTGGTTAAAAAAAGGCTCTTGCTATTGATTAATCCAGTTCTTTATAGTCAAAACTGCGGAATTCTGCTGTCTGATCGTATCCGGAGTAGTCCACGCATGCCATGCCGACAAATGCTCCGGTGAAGAATCCACCGTATGACTGGAGTACGTAATCATCGGACAATACAGCGGCATCCAGTGTGCCCGGAATTTCTGTATAGTTCTTTCCGTCAAAGGAATACTCGTAGCTGTAAGACTGCTTTCTTACTTTTGTGCGAAGCCATACAAATTCAACATCATCCGGTACCGGAATCGCATCGTCGCGAAGGAACGAACGATATCCGCCACGATTGCACTCTGCCACTTCGATCACGCGGCCATTTTTCTCATTCCATGTAACGAAAGCGAATGACCAGTGCTTATCATTGTAAAAATTTGTCAATCCAGCCATCTGCTGATAGTTGAACGGATCAAATTTCACTTTCACTTCGGCATCAAAGTTAAATGCCTGCCAGCGTTTTGCCACCAACGAAAGCTCATGCTTATTGCAGAGGGATCCTTTTCCGACCAATGTCAGCCTGCCATCCCCTGTCGTACCCATTTCCTCGGTAAATGGTACGCGGAGGGTATTCCACTCATCATGAAGTTTTGGTGTGTCAAATTCATCATGCATCGAATGATCTGCCGGTGCTTCTGTCAAGATTGCATCTTTCGGCGCATCCACAAGCACTTTTCCGCCATGTCCGCCCTCGATACGAGGCCAGCCTTCTTCATCCCAGTATACTTTCTGAATTGCCGTCTCACGGCCAAGCGGACACCAGCCGCGTGGGTCGATCGAACTTTCATTTTCGTGGTGCCACGGTCTTCCACACAAACTTGCATAATACCACTCACCGCCGGGAGTCTCTACGAGAGCACCATGTCCCTGCTTCTGGATCTCAAGTTCCGGCGTATCAAAGTTTGTAATAAACGGATCGCCAGGCTCTGTCTCAAAACTCAACGCATCTAACGTCTTTGAACGAGCTACTACTTCCTGATGTGTCCAAACGGTTCCACCCTGTGCAGCAAACAGATAATAATATCCGTTGATCTTATACAAATGTGGTCCCTCAACCAGTTTGACGTCCGTTCCGGCGTAGATCGTACGTGCTGTCTCCGGTTTTAATTTCATTGTCTCTGTGTCAAATTCTGTCACTGTAATACCGTCAAAAGCATGGTGGTATTCGCGATGATCCCATGTCTGCTGAACAAGGTATTTGCGTCCGTCATCATCATGGAACAACGATGCGTCAAATCCCACACCATTGACACGGATCGGATCCGACCATGGTCCGCGGATATCTTCTGCCGTCGTCAGATAATTGATCATATCTTTGAACGGTCCTTCGGTTACTTTTACATCCGTATAAATCAGCCAGAATTTTCCATCTGCATAGGAAAGATCAGGCGCCCAGATACCTCCCGATGACGGATTTCCTTTCATATCAAGCAATGTCGTCGTGGACAATGCGGATGGAAGAAGATTCCAATGTACTAAATCTTTTGACTCGTGCAGACGAACTCCCGGAAACCACTCAAACGTAGAGTTCGCAATGTAATATGTATCATCCACACGGATAATGGATGGATCTGCATTAAATCCCGGCAAAACCGGATTTTTAATCTGCAACATAACTGTATGCCTCCTTACTGTTAATCTATCTCTATCATACAGGAAAATAGGGGATTTGCAATGGGAAAAAGAAGAAAAAGAAGAATTTATACATGTTCTGATAAAATTTTATGCGGTCTTGGAAGAATGTATGCCGGTGGAGGAGAACTTACGGAAAAGATTTCGCAACCGGATGATTCCGATTAATCTTCTCAAACTCCCTTCCTCCCAGGGTATTGTGGGTGAGAAGTCTTTTGTTGCTTCCTGCTGATGCATTTTTCCGGTATTGTCCAGGGGTACAGCCGTTATGCTGACGGAACTGTCTGCAGAAATGCTCTACATTATTATAACCACATTGCTCGGAAATGTCGCGGATGGAGTATTCGCTGTACTCTAATAAATCCTGTGCACGGCGCAGACGTCCTTCGATGACATTGTCCATGCAGGAGGAGCCAAATTTGCGGTGATAGAGAGTCTGAAGATGACTGGGACTTAAGTGAAGCTTCGCAGCCATCATGTTTATATTCCATGGAAGCTGAGGATTATTGTAGATCATCTTATGCAATGCAACCAGCTCATGATCGTGAATACCCGGGGACTCATTCTGGATTCCTTCTCTTAATTTGGAGAACAGAACCCGCAGCAGGTGAGTAATGTTTGATTCGCTTTCAGAGGAGAAAAAGGCGGACTCCCAAGTTAGTAATTTAAAAAGCTGATGACAGTATTCCGGATCGGTTACGGGAAATGGGGTGTTTGTTAACGGAAACAGCTTCACGAAGGAGTGATCGGAACGAAAACGAATCCAGTCATTCCGGTATTCTTCACCGGCAGCACGGTAATAAATTCTGCTTCCTGGTGTATACAGAATAGCAGAATTGGCGGCTATCCGCATTAGTCTTCCGTCTATGAGCAGCTCCGAGGGAGAGTCGAAAAGAAGCAGAAGATAGCCTGTAAAGCCATTCGGAACATCATATATAAAATCTGAGGGGTGAACGGCATTGTAGCCGACAAATTCAATTTCAGTCATCTGGAATCTCCGTTCTGATACATCAGAGGATATATCAATTTTCTTATAGTATAAATCATTGGAAACTTTATATCAATGTGATAGTATCAGATCAATATGGTAATCGTCATCAGAGAGCTGCGGATCGTGCAGCGGTCAGACATCTGATGCGTGACTGCATAGGAACATGATTTAGAAGAGGAAGTTATTCAATGGCCCATTGAAGTATGGAACGAGCCCAATCTTTGCGGCTTCTGGGAAAATGCGGATATGCAGGAATATTTTAAGCTGTTCCATAGAACCTTTGATGCCGGAAAGGTGAATCCGGATCGAGGATATGACTATGATCGTGTGGTCAGCTTGAAGGCTTAAACCAGCACCCGGTAATTTGCTTTATGAAACAATGTACATGGATTAGGCTTGCAAAGGAGGATATCAAAGTGAAAAAACAAGCGTTTAACCCATATTTACCGTCCTGGGAGTATATTCCGGACGGAGAACCTTATGTTTTTGGCGATCGCGTATATGTTTACGGATCCCATGATTACTTTAACGGATATGTTTTCTGCATGGGAGACTATGTGTGCTGGTCAGCTCCGGTCGATGACCTGGGCAACTGGAGATATGAGGGTGTGATTTATCCGAAGACAGCCGATCCGCTGAACCCGGAAGGCAAAATGTGTCTGTATGCCCCGGATGTTACGGTGGGACCGGACGGAAGGTACTATCTTTATTACGTGTTGGACAAGGTTTCGGTAGTTTCAGTTGCTGTATGTGATACTCCGGCAGGAAAGTATGAATTTTATGGCTATGTTCATTATGAAGATGGCACACGTCTGGGCGAAAAGGAAGGTGATGAGCCCCAGTTTGACCCGGGGGTTCTGACGGAAGGAGATGTGACATATCTTTATACCGGATTTTGCGGAAAAGGTGATAAATCCCGTACCGGAGCTATGGCTACGGTGTTGGGAGCAGATATGCTGACGATCAGGGAAGCTCCGGTGTTTGTGGCCCCAGGCTGTGAATATGGTGCCGGTACCGGATTTGAGGGACATGAGTTTTTTGAGGCACCTTCCATCCGTAAAGTAGGTGACACCTATTATTTTGTCTATTCATCCATATTAATGCACGAATTATGTTATGCCACCAGTAAGAATCCTACCAGGGACTTTGTCTATGGCGGAGTTATTGTCAGCAATTGTGATCTGCACATCGATACCTACAAGCCGGCAGATATGCCAACAGCTTACGGTGCCAATAATCACGGAAGTATTGTGCAGATCGGAGAGGATTGGTACATTTTTTATCACAGGCATACCAATAATACCTGGTACAGCAGACAGGGATGTGCTGAAAAGCTGCAGATTATGCCGGACGGCAGTATTCCACAGGTAAAAATTACCTCCTGCGGTTTAAATGGAGGTCCGCTTGAGGGTAAAGGCGAATACCCCGCTTATCTTGCATGTAATCTGTTTACCGATACCCCATCAGTTTATGTGGGCGAAGGGAATTTTCCACGAGTAATGCAGGACGGCAGGGATGGAGACGAAGAAGTTGGATATATTGCCAATATTACAGATTCAACTACCATCGGCTTCAAATATTTTGACTGCCATGATATTTGTGAAATCAGTATTTGGATCCGGGGCTATGCAGATGGCACTTTTGAAGTAAAGACAGCATGGGATGGAGAGGTACTGGCGACATTAGAGGTTCAATATACCAATGTCTGGGAAAAGTATACCGCACCGGTTACGATTCCGGATGGAATACAGGCGCTTTACCTGACCTATCGCGGTAACGGAAATGCTGCATTAAGATCATTTGAGTTATCATAATCTATGTTATTGCATATACAGGCAGTGATCAAAACTCTTGGAATGTAAAAAAGGAGCCTACAATGAGTAAGTTAAAGATTAAAACAAAGGAAAGACGATTTGAGACAGCCAGGGATTTATACGGAATCTTTTTTGAAGATATTAACCGTGCCGGAGACGGAGGACTTTATCCTGAAATGCTTCGAAACAGAAGCTTCGAAGATTCCGTTTTACCGGAGGGTTATATACAGCAGGAGGATGGCATCCATGTAAAAACCGTATCCGGATGGCTGGATGAGTTTTGCAACGGAGAAGGCTTATGCCGCTGGGTAAAGGGTAACAATATTTCGGAGACAGAAATACCGGCATGGTATACACACAATGCAAAGATGGAACTGGAACTGACGGATACCCTGAATGAACATCGGGACGCAGCTCTGCGTATACAGTTTGAAAAGGACGGATCTCTGACTAATACCGGTTACTGCGGTATATCCGTAAAGGCTGGAGAAAGTTACTCTTTGTATTTATTTGCAAAAGCAAAGGAAGAAATAGGACTGGACATAGCGATCGAATACCAGGGAAAAGTACTGACTGGAAACAGTCTGGTGGTTTCCGGTCAGGAGTATACAAGATATGACATGAAGCTGACAGCAGCTGAGGATTGTCACGAGGCACAGCTTACTATTTCCTGCAAAGAAGGCGGAGAGATTCTGCTGGGATTTATTTCACTAATGCCTGACAATACCTACATGGGGCATGGACTCAGAACAGATCTTGTAGAAAAGCTTAAGGGAATGAGTCCAAAGTTTATGCGTTTTCCCGGAGGCTGTATTGTGGAAGGAACGACACCGTCCACAGCGATGAGATTTCGGGATACGGTAGGTCCGGCATGGGAAAGACCCAGTAAGCTGTTTGTATGGCATTACAGAAGTACATTAGGACTTGGCTTTCATGAATATCTGCAGCTTTGCGAGGATCTGGGGATGGAGCCCATGTATGTATGTAACTGCGGAATGACCTGTCAGGGAAGAAAGAGTGTCCTTCTGGAAGGAGAGGCTCTTGATGAAATGGTACAGGATACACTGGATGCCATTGAATATGCTATCGGCTCTAAGGAAAGCAAATGGGGAAGGCTTCGTGCTTCTATGGGGCATCCGGAACCCTTTAAAATGACCTATCTGGAAATTGGTAATGAAAACTGGGGTCCGGATTATGAAAAGCGATACAACATGATTTATAAGAAGGTAAAGGAACTGTATCCCCAGATTAAAACCATAGCCAATGAGCATGTAGAGAAAAATGGTTGTCCTGCCGAGTGCGTGGATGAACATTTTTACAATACAACAGAGTTCTTTGCAGAACGTGTAAATTATTATGATGACTACGATCGTAAGGGACCAAAAATCTTTGTAGGAGAGGTGGCTGTAAACGAAGGCAACTATATGGGACAGTTGTATGCGGCTTTGGGAGAAGCGGCTTTCCTTATGGGTATTGAGAAAAATCAGGATATCGTAACATTGGCCTCTTATGCTCCATTATTTGAAAATGTAAATTACAGAGCGTGGTATCCTAATCTGATTCGTTTCAATAATCATCAGAGCCTTGGAATTCCTACTTATTATGTCTGGAAAATGTTCGGTCAAAATCGCGGAGAATATGTGGTGCGATCCGAAGATGAGGGAGGACGTGTTTATCGTCCGAGAACCGGAATGGCATCTTTAAAATCCAATAAGGAACTTCGCTTCAGAAATCCTATTTGGAATGGAGAAGAAGCAAAGATTACTCATGAATTAATGGGACATGTGCAGGATACAGAGGATGGCTGCCTGCTTCAGCTTCCGGATGAGGAGCAGAAAAAGGAATTTCACAGTATTCTGGAATGGGCTGATGAGACCAAGAGCTTTGTGGTATTTGGAGAAGAAGACCAGACTTATGGAAGATTTGAGACCGATATTTTTGTTGAGGAAAATGCTTACTTCGAGTTGGGTATATTCAGTGCCAGGGTGGTTCGTTCCTATTATGAGGAGCAGCTCGTGATTACGGCCGGAGTGGAAAAAGAATGGGATGCAGCTCTGGTGCGTCCGTTTCTTTGGAAGGTTAATGGAGGACAATGTTCACTGGAAGAGTTTGGCTATATGCATGACAACAAGCTGACTGAGGACTTTGCTATTTCAGTAAAACCGGGAGAATATCACCGCTTTGGATATGAAACGGACGGAAAACAGATTCGTCTGTATGTTGATGGTGAGCTTCAGAAGGAAATTTCGATTCCCTACGGACCTGCTTTTGTTTCGGTAGTAACTGACACCAAGGACGAAATCATTATTAAGGCGGTTAATTTTGCAGGAGATGTGGATCCGGTTTCCATTACACTGGACTGTCAGGTACAGGGCGACTATACCGTAACACTTCTTAGCGGTGAAAAGGGGGATGAAAACAGCTTTGAAGAGCCGGAGAAGGTGAAGAATATTACCGTGAATATGCATGGCGCTTCCTCAGAGTTCGTATACGAGGCACCGCCATATTCTGTCAGTGTTTTGCGATTGAAGAAGTGCGAAGCGTTTTAGAGGTTGACGCTGAACAGAAGATAAGAGCATGATCACCATCGGTGTCAATATGACCGATACGACAAAAAACTGGAGAATCCGTCATGGAGCTTTTGACAGAGATACTTCGATTGCGATTCCTGTAATATTGGCAACAATGTTAAAGAACAAAGGTTATGAAGTGGATTTTTCATTGCCGTGGGGATTACCGCATAGCGGAGATTATGATCTGGAAGAATTGTTTGCATGGATCGATAAGCTTGCCAAATAATGGAACAGCCGAATTACGTGTTACAGTTTAAAGAAGGCAGCTATATGCCAAAGCATGAATCAATATTAAGAAATAATTTTCTCGGCATATGTTATGTTGGGAGAAGAGTTCAACCTTTTGCTTCGATGTACCTTTATGTGTATTAATAAGCATGGAGAGAGATATAGTTTCTCTCTTCTGCATAGTTCCGTAATGATTGCTGCTTGACTGTCTCATTCAAGTTCGCTATA
>OIDA01000543.1_pt1 | contig 10858 bp, 10 predicted proteins | sample 1581451 | NCBI WGS metagenome assembly OIDA01 (sample SAMEA3882552, study PRJEB24775) | human gut metagenome | biome: human-associated habitat; feature: intestine environment; material: feces | place: Netherlands | collected 2009/2010
AAAAAAGCACCTGTCGCTGCCATACAGCTGCGCCGCTAAATTCTGCGCTTCCATAATATATGAAGAAGGCGCATGAATATCATCCAGTTCGCTCATCAGCGATACATCCATCGCTGCGGCTCCTGCGCCGAGTTCGTTTTTTAAAAGCGCTTCTATTCCGCGCCCGCCCTTGTGCCCGGGCGTATGGAAGGGATAAACCTTTTCGTTTTTATATTTCAGCATCGCTTCAACAAGCGGCATTCTGTTCTGCAAAACAACCTCCAAGGCATATTAACCCATGTTATCTTTATATTTTATCACAGCACGCCGCCTAATTAAAGCATTTTAATCTGCGCGGCAATTTGCGCTGCATCATAATTTCCGTCAATTACAATATACTTGCAGCCATATTCACGGCACAAGCGTAAATTAGCCGCATTTTCCTATTAAAATTACCATTTTACACCTCCGCTGCCTTATATTTTACCATAATAATAACAAAAACATTTTAAATATTACCGATTACAAACAGCTTAAGAAAATGCTGAAACATACGGATTACAGCACAGCCACATCATTGTTGATTTCAAAATGGAGATATATCACACATTGGAGTTATATGGATTATCAGCAGGAAAAAGATTTACCATTTTTCAAAGCTGTTATAGAAAGAATATTTGAACTTTCCGAGTAGCTTCATACAAAAAATTTTACAATTGATTTATTTTGAATAATCTTCAATTTTCTAAAAAACTAGCACATACAAAAAATAAAACTTCAATCTCTTGTCAAACAAAATTGAAGTTTTTTATTGACATAATTGTTCATCAATGATAATATACAAGTAAGAAAACGGCTTTAGCTGTTTCGTAAGTTTGAACAATAAAAATTAATTAAAGATTAACCGCTCTGTTCACGACACAGGGCGGTTATTTCTTTATGGTGAACACAATAAAAAATGTGAAGATGATTCTCACAGCTATGTATTCCACGCAATCACCCCCCCTTTGATAAGGGAGTCGAAACAGCTGCCACCGTTTCCTTACCAAGTAATTATCGCAAAGTATTTTAATATATTCAATATCACGAACTTAAAATCACAATATATTTTATTATTAAATCACACCACATCAATCTGGCACATTTTCATTGTTGCAAGGGCGGAATTGTGGGTTTCGGGGGTTACGCCGGCACAGCAAGCCGAATCAACGCTGATTTCAGCGTTCGGGAAAAGTGCCTTTAGAATCAACGCATTTGACACAACGCAGATATCGGTGCAAAGTCCTACAAGCTCGACTTTTTCAAAGCAGAATTTATCCCAATGAGTATAGCCGAATGACGGCTTGTCAATATGAATTGCGTCGGGAACATCAAGTCCGTCTGCAATCTGCCAGCCGTGAGTATTTTTTACGCAATGTACAACGGGCAGTTTTTTGCCCTCGGGAGTGTTTAGGTAATCTTCACCGTGAGTATCCCTTGTAAAAATAATTTCATCACCGTTTGAACGGTATTCTTCAATCTTTTTGCGTACATTAGGCACAATTTTCACAGCCTCATCAGTACCGAGACTGCCGTCAATAAAATCATTCTGCATATCTATTACAATCAAAGTTTTCTTCATACAAATCACTCCGTTTTTAATTTTGAACTGTACATATCAAATATATCAGCTGACTTTGCCGCTGTCAATTTATTTGCAAAAATTTGTTTTGTAACTTGATTTTCGTTGTCGGCTCAATTAAAATAGTGTTTAGAAAAACTGCAAGGAGAACGCTTATGGGACATATGTATTTTGTCAGACACGGACAGACCGTGTGGAATGTTGAAAATAAAATCTGCGGTTCAACGGATATTGACCTCACGGAAAAAGGTCATGAACAGGCTGTTGAAACGGGCAAGAAAATTCTTTCAGAGAATATAAAAGCAGATATCATCCTCTATTCTCCGCTTATGAGAGCCGAAAAAACCGCAAAGCACATTTCGGAAATCACGGGAATTCCTGCAAAAGCAGAGCCGAGATTAACCGAGCAAAACTTTGGAAAATATGAGGGAACGCCAAGAAACGGCGAAGAGTTTCGCATTGCCAAAAGAGATTTCGTCAGCCGTTATGACGGCGGAGAGTCTATGCTGCACCTTGCACAAAGAATTTACAATCTGCTTGATGATGTGAAAGCAAGCGGAAAGGTTTGTGTTTTAGTTGCTCACAACGGCATTGCAAGAGTTGTCAACTCATATTTTAACGATATGACAAATGAGGAGTATGCAGATTTCGGTGTTAAAAACTGTGAAATTCTGCGTTACGATTTTTAAGTATTTCTAAATATCCGCATAAAATCAAGGAGTACCACGCATTGTGACACTCATATTTTAGTGTTGTTATGAATATTGACGACAGAGACAGAGGAAGAAAAGGCATAGAAGAAATGCTTGTGAGAATGTCAAAAATGACTGATATGCCCGACAATCCCAAGAAAAACAAAACACAAATATAAAACATAGGCAAGGAAAAATTAGGACGCTCCAAACGGAACATCCTTTTACATTTATATATAGCTATTTATGAGTTGCTTTGATACTGCTGGAGAAAAGCCTGAAACGCTAGCCGCGATGCAAATCGAAATCCGTTTGTGAACGCTTGTAGCTCATTCCGGTCGTAATTTCTACATCCGTTTTTTAATTTGTTCGAACAGAGCCTTTTGTTGTCCTGTGAGAGTGGCTCTGAGCTTTGTTTCAAGCCGCACAACGGTTACAAACGATCCGCCTTTGTCTGTGCTGTTTGCTATGCTCTGCGTTGTTTTTTAAAAGAATGAGCGCCTTAATGCAATCTTAATACAGAGTGCCGAATCATTACACCGTTTTTTTATATTTCACGGTATACTCTTTGTAAACAAGTAGAAACAGGAGAAGTATATATGCCTAAAATTACACATAGAAAAAAGCGGCTGTCATCCTTTAAGCTGATCGTTTTGGGCTTTGCCGGCGTCATAGTGCTTGGAGCGCTGATATTGATGCTGCCGTTTTCATCGACTGCCGGAGTTGTTACGCCGTTTCACGAGGCGCTGTTCACATCGACCTCCGCCGTTTGCGTTACGGGGCTGGTCGTGCAGGATACGGGCAGTTATTGGTCCGCTTTCGGGCAGACGGTAATACTGCTGCTGATTCAGATAGGCGGGCTCGGTGTTGTGACAGTTGCGGCACTTTTCGCTATGCTGTCCGGCAGAAAAATATCGCTGATGCAGCGCAGTACCATGCAGGATGCCATCTCTGCCCCTAAGGTCGGCGGGATCGTCCGCCTGACTCGTTTTATTGTGCGGGGAACTTTTTTGATCGAGCTTATCGGGATGATCGTCATGCTGCCGACATTTTGCGGAAACTACGGTTTTAAGGGAATTTGGATGGCGGCGTTTCGGTTTCCGCCTTTTGCAACGCCGGTTTTGACATACTCGGCACCGCCGAAAACAAATACCCGTCACTTACGGGATACATAGGAAATCCGGCGATAAACATTGCAATTATGCTTTTAATTATTGTGGGCGGTATTGGATTTTTGACCTGGGACGATATTTACACAAACAAGTGGCATTTCAAAAAATACCGTATGCAAAGTAAGGTCATATTGGTAACAACGGCAATCCTCATTATCGTTCCCGCAGTATTCTTTTTCTTCTGCGATTTTACGGGGCTGCCGCTCGCCGAAAGGATTCTTGCGTCGCTTTTTCAGTCTGTCACACCGAGAACCGCCGGTTTCAATACTGCTGATCTTCCCGCTATGACCGGTTCTTCCAAGGCAATTATGACCATGCTCATGCTCGTCGGCGGCTCGCCCGGCTCCACGGCAGGCGGTATGAAAACGACCACGCTTGCCGTTCTGATTCTGAGTGCATTTTCCGTCTGTCGCAAAAAGGACGATGCCGAAGTCTGCGGCAGGCGCATTGACGGTTCGGCAGTGAAAAACGCCGCAGCCGTTGCCGTAATGTATTTCCTGCTGTTTTTTGTCGGCGGCATTGTTATCAGCACGGCAGAAGGTCTGCCGCTTAGCACCTGCCTTTACGAAACGGCGTCCGCTGTCGGAACGGTCGGGCTTACCCTTGGAATCACACCGCAGCTCGGTGTTCTTTCTCAGCTTATTTTGATCGTCTTGATGTATCTCGGCAGAGTCGGCGGACTTACCCTGATTTACGCGGCGGTTTCCAACAAAAATCATAGTGGAGCAAAGTTGCCGCTCGAAAAAATCACAGTCGGATAAAGGAGTTACTATATTATGAAAAACATATTGTTAATAGGTCTCGGCAGATTCGGTAGGCATATTGCTTTGCAGCTGAATAAGCTCGGACACGAGGTGATGGCGGTAGACATCAACGAAGAAAGAGTCAATGAAAGTCTGACGATTGTCACCAATGCACAGATCGGCGACAGCACAAACACGGAGTTTTTAAGGTCGCTCGGCATCGGAAACTTTGATGTGTGCATCGTCACCATCGGCGGAAATTTTCAAAACTCGCTGGAAACCACTTCTTTGCTGAAAGAACTCGGCGCAAAATTAGTTGTATCCCGTGCCGAGCGTGATGTGCAGGAAAAATTCCTTCTGCGGAACGGAGCGGACGAGGTCATTTACCCGGAAAAACAGGTAGCAAATTGGGCTGCTATTCGGTACACCGCCGACCACATTCGGGATTACATTGAGGTTGATGAGGGTCATGCCATTTTTGAGGTAGAGGTGCCGGAGGGATGGATCGGCAAAACCGTCGGAGAACTGGATATCCGCAGAAAATACAGCATCAATATTATGGCAACCAAGGAGAACGGAAAAATCAATATGGCAGTTTCACCGGAAACCGTTTTTACGGACAAGATCACTCTTTTGGTTCTCGGTGCTTACAAAGAACTGCAAAAGTGTTTTCGCATTTAACAGAGGTGAATGAGGATGGCTGAGCTATTGCTGATTGTCAGCCTGCTTGCCGTATTTGTTTTCGGATTTTATCTTATGAGCAGGCTGGATCGATTTCTTGAAGAAAACAGAAAGGCACTGTTAAAGGAAAACGAATCCTGCGAGCCTTCCAAAGTCCTGCTGCCGCATGGACTGTCCGAAAGTGAAATATTATGTGAGATCCGCCGTTTTCGTGAAACGCACGGAGATGTCGATATTATTCTTTCCGATGGGCAGAAGAATGATTTTTAGGTTGCGGTAGATTTTTTTACAGTTTTACTGTATAATAATAAAATAAAATAAAAAGGGCGGTGAAACCGATGAAAGTACAAACCGAACAGTCAAAATTTGATACAGACGAGCATATTCTTGTCTGCCTATCCTCTTCGCCGTCCAATGCAAGGATTATACACACCGCCGCAAAGATGGCTAAGGTCCTTCATGCAAGATTTACCGCCATCTATGTGCAGACGGATACGGTCATAAATGATGAGGATCAGTCCCGGCTTTCGCAGAACATACAGCTCGCGCAAAGACTCGGCGCCGAGATCGTTATGACGCACGGCGAGAATGTAGCGCTGCAGATCTCGGAATATGTCAGGCTTTCCGATGTCACAAAAATCGTGATCGGGCAAAGCAGTGCCAGACGCAGAGGACTGTTCGGAAGACCGACTCTCACCGAAAAGCTGATCTCCTCCGCCCCCGATGTTGACATTCATATTATTCCCGACGCACTGAACTACACAAAGTCGCACAGACGCCGTCTGTTCTTTGGTGCAGAGATACCGTCGCTGCGGGATATTGCCGTGACCGTCCTGGCGCTTGCCGTATGTACGGCGATCGGGTTTCTGTTCGACCATCTCGGCTTTCCCGATTCCAATATCGTTACGGTATACATCCTAGGTGTGCTGATGATCTCCGTTTTGACCAAAGGATACATTTGCAGTATAGCAGGCTCACTTCTAAGTGTTGCATTGTTCGGATTTTTTCTTACCGAACCCAGGTTGTCCTTTCAGACCTATGCCGTAGGCTATCCCGTTACCTTTGCAGTTATGCTGGCGTCTTCCGTTCTCACCGGCACGCTTGCCTCGAAGCTGAAAGATCATGCAAGGCTCTCGGCTCGCTCCGCGTTCCGTGTGCAGGTGCTGTTTGACACTGACCGTCTGCTGCAAAAAGCAAAAAGCAACGATGATGTTTTAAGCGTGACCTGTATGCAGCTCTCGCGGCTGCTTGACCGCAGTATTGTTGCCTATACGAAAGGCGAAAACGGAATGTTGTCCGGGCGGCTGTATGCCGAAAAAAAGGATACACACGCCGAAAAGCTGCTAAGCGATGCAGAGCGGCAGACCGCAGAATGGGTGCTTAAAAACGGTCACCGTGCAGGAGCAGCGACAGCACAGTTTGGAAAATCCGAATGTCTTTATCTTGCGATCCGTGCAGGCGGCAGAGTCTACGGTGTAATTGGGATACCGATGAAACCCGAAAAGCCCGATTCATTTGAGAGCAGCATCGTACTGTCGGTTGTGAACGAATGTGCGCTGGCAATGGATAATGCTCACAACGCCGCCGAAAAGGAACGGGCGGCAGATCTTGCAAAAAGCGAGCAGCTGCGCGCCGACCTTTTGCGGTCGATCTCACACGATCTGCGCACGCCGCTTTGCTCCGTTTCGGGTAATGCGGACACGCTTTTGCATAACGGAAACTGCCTGGACGAAGCAACCAAGCAGCAGATCTATAAAGATATTTATGACGATTCCGAATGGCTTATCGGCGTGGTGGAAAATCTGCTGTATGTTACACGGCTGAATGACGGACGCCTGAAGCTGGAGCTTACCGACCAGCTTGTGGACGAAGTGGTCAACGAAGCCGTTACGCATTTGAAGAAAAAATCCGTTGGACACAAGGTGACGGTAAGGTGCGACGATCTGATCCTTGCCCGTATGGACGCACAGCTTATCGTGCAGGTCATTGTCAACCTTATTGATAATGCTTTGAAATATACCGAACAAGGCTCCGAGATCTGCGTAAGTGCGGAAAAACAGGGCGGGGATGCCGTGATCCGAGTCACCGATGACGGAAACGGAATTGCAGACGATATGAAACCGCATATTTTTGAGATGTTTTACACCGGAAAAAATACCGTCGCAGACAGCCGCAGAAGCTTCGGAATCGGGCTTACCCTGTGTAAATCTATCGTAGAGCTGCACGGCGGAACGCTGACGCTTACGGATAACGTACCGCACGGCTGCATATTTACCTTTACTTTACCGCTCAGCGAGGTGACTTTGAATGAATAAACCCCTTGTACTCGTCGTGGAGGACGACCGCCCCATCCGCAATCTGATCGTAACAACGCTAAAGGCTCACGATTACCACTACCTGACCGCGGAGAACGGACACAGCGCTATTATAGAAGCGACCTCCCATAACCCGGATATCGTTCTGCTGGATCTGGGACTGCCGGATATCGACGGCACACAGGTGATCGAAAGCATCCGCTCATGGTCAAATATGCCCATTATTGTGATCAGTGCGCGCAGCGAGGATAAAGACAAAATCACGGCGCTGGATGCCGGGGCGGACGACTATCTGACAAAGCCCTTTTCCATAGAGGAGCTTTTGGCACGCCTTCGGGTCACGCAAAGACGGCTGCTGCTGCTTCAGGCAAGCGGCGACGCCGACTCACCCGTTTTCCAAAACGGCAAGCTTAAAATCGATTATGCCGCCGGCTGCGCTTATCTAAATGGGGAGGAATTGCACCTGACCCCGATTGAATACAAGCTTTTGTGTCTGCTCTCTCATAATGTCGGAAAGGTGCTGACGCACACCTATATCACGCAGCAGATTTGGGGCAGCAGCTGGGAAAACGATATTGCTTCTCTGCGGGTGTTTATGGCGACCCTGCGCAAAAAGCTGGAGCCGCAAAGGGACTGTCCGCAATACATTCAGACGCATATCGGCGTCGGTTACCGTATGCTGCGGGTAGACTGAGAAAAGCGAGGAAACAAGGATTTGAACCGACATGCAATAGAAAATCTTTTCGGAATTGAAGGGCTGAATATCGCTTGGTACGGACTCATTTTCCTGTTAGCTATAAAAAAGCACAACGCCACAGAGTTTTAAAACTCTGTGGCGTTGTGCTGCTCTCAATCAGTCACTTTTTGAAAGTATCCTTATGTGAGCCTGCCTTTTGCTAGGTTTTCCGGCGGAGTTTTTGGCGTGCCAAAAGGGATTCGAACCCCCGACCTTTCGCTTAGGAGGCGAACGCTCTATCCAACTGAGCTATTGGCACATAACATAACTATTGTATATGATGGCTTGCGATTTGTCAAGAAATTGGGAAATTTTCTTATTTTACTGAATATTCAAAAAAATTAAAAATAAGTGTTGACAAATGGAGAAACTTGTGTTAGAATAAATCTTGCTGAAATGCTGAAAGGCAAGATGAGCATACGGAGAGGTGTCCGAGTGGTTTAAGGAGCTAGTCTTGAAAACTAGTGATCCCGCGAGGGACCAAGGGTTCGAATCCCTTCCTCTCCGCCATTTTATTTTATAGTGAATTTAAACTTCACACGGAGGATTACTCAAGTGGTGAAGAGGCTCCCCTGCTAAGGGAGTAGGTCGCTAACGCGGCGCGAGGGTTCAAATCCCTTGTCCTCCGCCAAGAAAAAAGCACTTGCTTTTGCAAGTGCTTTTTTCAGTGAAATAAATCCAAAAGGATTTGTGAAATACCTATCGGTGTGAAATATGGATTTTCCATGTGAAGTGCCTGACGGCGTGAAAGGATTTATTTTATTTCACTTTCTGCGTAAGCAGAAAATTTCACAATACAATAGTATTATTTCACATACGAAGTATATTTCACTTGTTATAAATTAAAAGAGGTTCGTATGGCTGAATCAAAGCTTAGAGAATTATCAATTGATTTATATAACCGGTGCGGCACTATTCGCAGAATATTGGTTGCATCTATTAATACTGCAAAAGAAAATTTACAAAAGGAAAAGATTAATTCAAAATCAAAACCCAATATTTCCGTATAATAGCATTACCCCGATTGACACCAAACTTAATAACTGGTAATATAAGGCTGTGAGAATATTTGTATTCTTGCAGCATATTTTTTTACCAAAAGGAGGATGGATTAATGGGATTTTTATTAGGAAAGACCGCTGTTATTACAGGCGGAGGAAGGGCTGTTCTCAGCGACGGAGGTTGCGGTTCAATCGGCTACGGCATTGCTGTTGCTTATGCAAAAGAGGGTGCAAACCTTGTTATTACAGGCAGAAATGTCAAAAAGCTTGAGGATGCCAAAGAAGAGCTCGAAAGACTTTACGGAGTAAATGTGTTGCCTGTTCAGGCTGATGTCAGCAAGGACGGCGATAACGAAAAGGTTGTTCGGAATGTTGTTGACAGAGCTGTTGAAACATTCGGCGGAATTGATGTCTTGATTAACAACGCTCAGGCTTCTGCGTCGGGTATTACGCTTGCAGATCATACAACAGAGCAATTTGACCTTGCTGTTTATTCGGGATTGTACGCAACCTTCTATTATATGAAGGCTTGCTATCCGTACCTTAAAAAATCAAAGGGAACGGTTATAAACTTTGCTTCGGGTGCCGGACTTTTCGGAAACTTCGGTCAGTGTGCATATGCAGCCGCAAAAGAGGGAATAAGAGGTCTTACAAGAGTTGCCGCCAACGAGTGGGGCAAGGACGGAATAAATGTCAACATTGTCTGTCCGCTTGCATGGACTGCTCAGCTTGAAAAATTTGAGCAGGCTTATCCCGACGCATTCAAGGCGAATGTAAAAATGCCGCCAATGGGACATTTTGGTGATGTCGAAAAAGAAATCGGCCGTGCCTGTGTTGCACTTGCATCACCTGATTTCAAGTATATGAGCGGCGAAACCATCACCCTTGAGGGCGGAATGGGACTCAGACCGTAACCTCATTTGGAGAAGAATATTTTTATCATACGGCAAATTATCAAATCAAACTCCGCTTTAATTCGAGAGCGGAGTTTTTGTATGCAGAAAATTAAAAAACATACTAATATGAGTATTGAATTTTTTGTTCATATGATGTAATATCAAGTTACGGAGTACATACAAAAATTACTTTGAGGTGATTGTATGGGAATTTTTGATATAAAGAACACAGACATTTTCAGCAAGGACTATGACTCTGCAAACGCATGGCTTGAGTATAACATTTTTAATGAATGTACAAAGGACGAAAACGGAGAGTCATTTGATGAGTCTGATGAAAATAATTTTTGGGATTATTTAAAGAAAAATAAATAAATAATAAGTTACAAACAGCGACCGCAGAGTGATATGCTTTGCGGTCGCTTTTATGTGTTGTTCACACACAAGGACACTCGGCATAATATGAGGGTGTAGAGAATAACTTGATTTACGGGTGTTGTGTATGAAAAAGAGCGACATAAGAACATTTGGCATAATCGGCGGTGACAAGCGACAGCTTTTTCTTGCAAAATCAATTTCTGACAGTTGTTACGATGTTTTGCTCGGCGGATTTGACAGTCTTGAAAGCTACGGTTCATTGAGCCTTTGCAATGTTAAAAAGGCAATTTCGGAAAGTGACGCATTGATTTTTCCGTTGCCGTCAATAAGGACAGACGGAAGTCTTAACACTCCGTTTTCAAACGAGAATATTTTGCTTGACGGTGACGATATTGAAATTATCCTTAAAAAGCCTGTTTTTACTACGATGAAAAGCAGATTTTTAAAGGCATATCCAAGGCTTTCCGACGGTGAAATTTTTGATTACGGAGCAAGAGATGATTTTGCAATTCTCAACGCATTGCCTACAGCAGAGGGTGCAATTGAATGTGCAATGAGAGAATATGAGGGTACGATTTCGGGCAGTAAGTGTCTTGTGACGGGATTCGGCAGAATCGGAAAAATTATTGCTCACAAGCTTGTTT
>OIDA01000547.1_pt1 | contig 10760 bp, 7 predicted proteins | sample 1581451 | NCBI WGS metagenome assembly OIDA01 (sample SAMEA3882552, study PRJEB24775) | human gut metagenome | biome: human-associated habitat; feature: intestine environment; material: feces | place: Netherlands | collected 2009/2010
CGTCCTTTTTTCGGGGAGGGGCAGCCCGTTTTCCGGGGGCCGGAGCCCCTTTCCGGGACGGCGATTGGCACGGTTCGGGAATTTTGCGTAGCTTTGCAAATCTAAATCACACGTTATGGCTTCTTGTCTCCAGGTGGAAAACCTCACCAAATCGTACGGCGAGCAGGTACTCTTCGAAAATATCTCGTTCACGATCGAGGAGGGCCGGCGCGTGGCCCTCGTGGCGAAGAACGGCACGGGGAAAACCACGCTGCTGAACATCATCGCGGGGAAGGAAAGCCACGACGCGGGCAGCGTCGTGCCGCGCCGCGGCCTGAGGATCGCCTACCTGGAACAAAGCCCCGCATACCCGGCAGGAATGACCGTACTGGAAGCCTGCTTCCACTCGGAGAGCCCCGCCCTGAAGGCCATCGCGGAGTATGAGCGGGCGATCGGCGATGCGTCGGGCGAAGGGTTGCAGGAGGCGATGGCGCGGATGGATGCCCTCGAAGCGTGGGATTACGAGCAGCGCGCCAAGCGGATCCTTTCGCGGCTCAGGATCCGCGACTTCGGGCAAAAAGTGGAAACCCTCTCGGGCGGGCAGCTCAAGCGCGTGGCGCTGGCCAACGTGCTGATCAGCGAATCCGACCTGCTGATCCTCGACGAGCCGACCAACCACCTCGACACCGACATGACCGAGTGGCTCGAAGAGTACCTCGCGGCGAGCAGCGCCGCGCTGCTGATGGTGACCCACGACCGGTATTTCCTCGACAGCGTGTGCAGCGACATCCTCGAAATGGAAAACCGCCGGATCTACCACTATGCCGGCAACTACTCCTATTACCTGGAAAAGAAACAGGAGCGCGAAACGGCCGACGCGGCACAGCGGGCGAGCGAGATGAACCTCTACCGCCGCGAACTGGAGTGGATGCGCCGCCAGCCGCAGGCGCGGGCGACCAAGGCGCGGTCGCGCATCGACGCGTTCCGCGATCTCGAATCGCGGCTCAAAACGACGCGCCGCAGCGGCGAGGTGCGGCTCGACGTCGGGGCGTCGCGGATCGGCACCAAGATATTCGAGGCCCGCGACGTGAGCAAACGCTTCGGCGACGTGGTGATCCTCGACAGGTTCAACTACAACTTCACCCGCTACGAAAAGCTGGGGATCGTGGGCGACAACGGCTGCGGCAAGTCGACGCTGCTCAAGCTGCTGACGGGCATCGAACGACCCGACAGCGGCGTGATCGACATAGGCGAAACCGTTCGCTTCGGCTATTACAGCCAGCAGGGGCTCGAATTCGACGACTCGATGAGGGTGATCGACGTGGTGACGGCGATCGCCGAGCAGGTCGAACTGGGCGACGGGCGGCGGATGAGCGCCTCGCAGCTGCTGCAGCATTTCCTCTTCACGCCGGAAACGCAATACAATTACGTGGCACGCCTGAGCGGCGGCGAGCGGCGGAGGTTATACCTCTGCACGGTGCTGATGCAGAGCCCCAATTTCCTGGTGCTGGACGAGCCGACGAACGACCTGGACATCGTAACGCTGGGCATCCTGGAAGAGTACCTGCAAGCGTTCAGAGGCTGCGTGATCGTGGTGTCGCACGACCGTTATTTCGTGGACAAGGTCGCCGACCACCTGCTGGTTTTCTGCGGCGGGGGCGAGATCAGGGATTTTGCGGGAACCTACTCGGAATACGTGGCCTGGAAGCGCGAATACGAAGCGGCACGCCGCGCCGAAGCCGCACAGGCCCGCCCCAAACCGCAGGCGGCGAAAACACAGGCGGCGGAGGCTGTGCCGCGCAAGCTCTCATTCAACGAAAAGAGGGAGCTGGAGGCACTCGAAACGGAAATCCCGGTGCTCGAGGCCGAGAAAGCGGCACTCGAGGCGTCGCTCTCGTCGGGGACGCTCCCGGTGGAGGAGCTCACGGCGCAGTCACGGCGCATAGCGGAGCTGATCGCGTCGATCGACGAAAAGACGATGCGCTGGCTGGAGCTGAGCGAGCGGTGAGGGCAGGCATTCCGCCCGGCGGAACGGCCTGCGGCTGGGCAGGCGGGCGTCCGAGATCCGAAAAACCCCGCGCTTGCGCAAGCGCGGGCATGAATCCGTACAAATCCGATTACCTTTTTATATTCAGCAGCGTGAGGTTTTCCAGCACGGTCTGCTGCGCCACACGCTGGATGTATTCGGCCTGTTCGGCCGGGAAATCCAGCGTGCAGGCGGTCTGGTAGGGCTTGCCGTAGATCGTGGTGAAAATCACGTTCGCGGCCAGGTAGCTGCCCAGCGGCCCGGGGTGGAAACAATCCTGCGCATAGAGCACGTAATCGGGCCTTTCGGCACGCACCCGGCGCCATGCCATGCCCACGGGGGCACACCATGCGTCGTTGTCGTAGGCCATTTCGAGGTAGCTGGTAATCAGCCGTTCCTGCATGGTGCCGTAGCTGTTGGCGGGCGGGTACTCCGGAATCGGGAAGCGGTTGCCGTTCTTATGCCCCCACGTCATGTAGAAGATCACACGGGCATCGGGCGACGCGACGTGCACCAGGCTGTCGAGCGTACGCGCCGCAGGGTAGACTTCCCGTGCGACCTGCCGGGTCGGCATGGCCGGTGCGGAACTCTGCTCCTGGAGGATGACGTAATCCCAGCCGCCCGCGGCGATGGCGTCGAGCAGTTTCTGGTTTTTCAGGTGGCCGGAAAGGCGCTCGCCGCCCTTGAGGAAGCGCGTACAGGAGAGTTTCACCTTCTGCGTCGCGGCGATCTGCCGGACGGTGGACGGCATGTCGTTGTAATAGGTATAGCTGTTGCCGACCCACAGCACCCGCAGCGAATCGGTGTCACGCGCCTGCGCAAAAAAGGGCACGAGCAGCAACAACAAGAATTTCAGGACGATCTTGGTCATAGGTCTGAGGTTTGGATTGGGTTGATCTGTTTTTTTGTGTTCAGGATGTCCCCGTCGGCCGGATCATGCCCTGCGCGGGAGGCGGGCCATACCGGGGGGGGGTGCCGATCGGGCGGGGGCGTCGACCGGAGAACGAACCGTCCCGGCAAAGCCTCCCCGGGCAAACGCCCCAAAACGTCGGGGAAAAGCCGGAGCCCGCAGGAGACGGCAGGAACAGACGGGAGCGCCAGAGGCCGGGTCGGCAGAAACCGACCTAGGCTGCCGGGAGCCGGCACCTACCCTTTCGTCCGGTGGTCGGCGGCGTATTTGCGGCACCAGGCGGCAATCCCGCATTCGCCGCACTTGGGGCTGCGCGCCATGCAGACGTAACGTCCGTGGAGGATCAGCCAGTGGTGAGCCACCGGCAGCAGGTGCGAAGGGATGTTCTTTTCGAGCGTCAGCTCGGTCTGCAACGGAGTTTTCGAATTGGTCGTCAGCCCGATACGGTTCGAAACCCGGAAGACATGCGTGTCCACCGGCATCACCTCCTTCTGCCACAGCACGGCACCCAGCACGTTGGCCGTCTTGCGCCCTACGCCCGGCAGGCGCTGCATCTGCTGCAGGTCGCTCGGCACCTCGCCCCCGAACTCTTCGCACAGCATACGCGCCATGCCCGCGAGGTTGCGGGCCTTGTTGTTCGGGTAGGAGATACTCCGGATATAGGGGTAAATCTCCTCGGCCGTGGCCTTCGCCATTTCGAACGGCGTGGGGAAGCGCTCGAACAGGGCGGGCGTAGTCATGTTGACCCGCTTGTCGGTACACTGCGCCGAAAGGATCACAGCCACGAGCAACTGGTAGGGATCCGTATAGTGCAATTCGCTCTCGGCCACGGGCATGTGCTCCGAGAACCAGGCGATAACGCCGTCGTAACGCTCTTTGGTAGTCATAGTCGTTGTTTTTTACGTCGGAACAAAATCTTCTTCACGAGGAGCCCGCAGCCTTCGGGGCAAAGCAGCAGGCGCGGACAGGCGGCCACGTCGCGGCGCCACCGGGCGAGGTATTCGCCGACGGAACCGTTCCAGGAGAGTACCCACAACGCGACCGAACTGCGCCGCCGCAGGATGCGGAACCGGTTGCGGCGTGCACCGTAACGGGCATCGAACCACAGGCTTATGTCCATCAGGGAGTCGCAGAAGGCGATCCGGCGGGGATATTCCGTGCTATGGCTCACGCTCTGCGGCAGGCGGCGGTGCACCGCCGTGATGGCCGGGAGGTAGCGCACACGGCTGCAGGCCGCGAACCAGAGCCACATCGGGGCGTCGTCGGTAAGCCATTCGGGGTGCTCGTCGGGGCGCACCTCGGCATAGTAGCGGGCGATGAGGTCGCGACGCGCCAGCGTGGCGCAGTTGGCGATGGTGAGCCGGCAAAGCAGGTGGTCGAAGTCGGTAAAGTGCTCCTCGTGATCGGGTTCGGTGAGGCCGGTGTTCTGGTAATAGTTGCTGGCGCGCGTATAGCACATCCCGCACGAGGGGTCGGACTCCAGCAGGTCGGCCTGCATCTGCAACTTGCGGGGGTCGCTCCACCAGTCGTCGCCGTCGCAGTAGGCCACGTATTTCCCGCGGCAGGCCTCGAACGTGCGGAGGTAGTTGGCACGCCAGCCCACGTTGCGCTGGCCCGTGACGAAACGCACGCGGCCGGGGTATTTCGCCGCGTATTCGCGGCAAATAGCGGCCGTGGAGTCCGTACTGCAATCGTCGCCCAGCACCAGCTCGACCCCGAACGAGGTCTGCTGCGCCAGCACGCTCTCGATGGCCTGGGCAAGGTAAGCTTCGTGGTTGTAGGTGGTCATGCAGACCGACACAAGGGGGGGGGGTCGCCATCGCTGTTATAGTTTGGTCAGTTTGGCGAATTTGGCCAGCAGGGTCTTTTCGCCCGCGCCGTCGAAGGCCACGACCAGCTTGTGGTCGGTGGCGAGGGTCTCGATGCGCTGCACGATACCCACGCCGAACTTGGGGTGCTCGACGCGCTGTCCCACGGTATAATCGCCGCTGACGGGCATCGTATCGCCGAGGGGTACGCCGCCGTCGGCCGCCTGCCGCACACCGATGCGGCGCATGCCGTCGGTCGAGGGGCGCGGGGCCTGGACGAGCGCCGGGTCGGGACGCCCCTGCGGGCGGGCGTCGCGGGGTGCCGCAGCCCGGGCGAAACGCCTTGCGGGGCCGGATTCGCCGTCGGAGGGGCGGCCGGGTTGCTGCCCGGCCGGCCGCCGCCATTGTTCCCGCCCGCAGCCTGCTGTTTCTGCTGGAAACGGTAGTCGAAGCGGCGGCGCAGTTCGTCGATGGCCGAAGGTGCGGATCCGTCGGGCGAGCGGTGCGGGCGGTCGTCGTCGGTGCCGGTACCGAAGTCGGCCCTGACATATTTCGGGTCGATCTCGCGCAGGAAGCAACTCGGGCGCGAGAACTCCATGTTGCCCCACTTGAAACGCATCTCGGCGTAGGAGATCGTCGCCTCGACCTTGGCACGGGTGAGCGCCACGTAGAACAGGCGCCGCTCCTCCTCCATGCCGTCGGGCGACTCGGCGGCCCGCTGCGAGGGGAAGAGGTTTTCCTCCAGCCCGACGATATACACGTATTTGTATTCCAGCCCCTTGGCCGAATGGACGGTCATCAGCGTCACCTTGTTGCGGTCTTCGGGGTCGTCCTTGTCCATGTCGGTCACCAGCATGACGTTCTGCAGCCACTCCTCGATGGTCGCCTCTTCGTCCTGCGGACGCTCTCCGTTGCGGATTTCGGCGTCGCACCGCTCCTTGAACTCCTGCATCGAGTTCAGCAGCTCCTCGATATTGTCCAATGCCGAGGTCGCCTCGGGGGTATTCTCGGCACGGTAGGCCGCGAGGATACCCGAGCGGGTGGCGATCTCGAGCCCGAAGTCGTAAAGCCCCTTCTCGTTGCGGGCGAGCGACAGCGAGCGGATCATCGCCACGAAGTCCGCCACCTTGCGGGCGATAGTCTTCTGCACGGGATCGGCGGCCGGTTCGGCGACCAGCGCGTCGACCGCCTCCCACATCGAGACGCCCCGCTCGGCGGCCAGCTGCGCGATGCGCTGCACGGTCGTGTCGCCGATGCCGCGCGTCGGGTAGTTGACGATGCGTTTGAACGCCTCGTCGTCGCGCGGGTTGATGACCAGCCGGATATAGGCCAGCATGTCCTTGACCTCCTTGTGGTCGTAGAACGAACTGCCCTTGTAGATGCGGTAGGGAATGCCGCGGCGGCGAAGGTTGTCCTCCAGCACGGCCGACTGGTTGTTGGTGCGGTAGAGGATCACCGCTTCCGACCAGTCGTCGCCCGCCGAGCGGACTTTGTCGCGCAGGTCGGAGACCACCATTTCGGCCTCCTCGCGGTCGGTATAGGCCTTGAGGATGCGGATCGGCTCACCCACGTCGCCGGCCGAGAAACAGTGCTTCTCCATGCGCTTGGAGTTGCGGACGATGACCGAATTGGCCGCATCGACGATCGTGCGGGTCGAGCGGTAGTTCTGCTCGAGCTTGAAGACCCTGGCCGCGGGAAAATCCTTCTGGAAGGAGAGAATGTTCTCGATCTTGGCACCGCGGAACGAGTAGATCGACTGTGCGTCGTCGCCCACGACGCAGACCCGGGAGTGGAGCTGCGACAGGCGGCGGATGATGACGTACTGGGCGTAGTTGGTGTCCTGGTACTCGTCCACCAGGATGTATTTGAACAGCTCCTGGTAGCGCGCCAGCACGTCCGGGGCGTCGCGCAGCAGGATGTTGGTCTGCAAGAGCAGGTCGTCGAAGTCCATTGCGCCGTTGCGCTGGCAGCGCTGGCAGTAGATATTGTAGACATTGCCGAACTCGGGGATCTGCGCCTGCCGGTCTTCGGCGGCATAGACCGAGTTGGCGAGGTAGGCGCCGGGCGTCACCAGGCAGTTCTTGGCGTAGGAGATACGCGAGGCGATGAGGTTGGGCTTGTATTTCTCGTCCGCGAGGTTCAGTTCGCGGACGATGGTCTTGATGAGGTTCTTGCAGTCCGAGGGCTCGTAGATCGTAAACGACTCGGGGAAACCGATCTTTTCGGCGTTCTCGCGCAGGATGCGCGAAAAGACCGAGTGGAACGTACCCATGCGGATATAGCGGCTGCGGTTATCGGGGATCATCTGCGCGATGCGCTCGCGCATCTGCTGGGCGGCCTTGTTGGTGAAGGTGAGCGCCAGGATGTTGAAGGGCGCCACGCCCTGCTCGATCATATAGGCGATGCGCGCGGTCAGCACGCGCGTCTTGCCCGAACCGGCGCCGGCGATAATGAGCGACGGGCTGTCGTAGTTGACCACGGCAGCGAGCTGTGCGGGGTTCAGGCCTTGCAGTATCGGAGATTCTTTGGGTTCCATGGCTGCAAAGTTAATACTTTTTCGCAAGCCCTTCGGCAGAGCCCTGCCGATTTTGGAATAAAATTTACCGGGAAAGCCCCGCACGCCGATTCGGGGGCACAGCAATCCAAAGCGGACTGCCGGCCGGCTGCAACACTGCCGGGACATCCGAAAACACAGCCAACGACAGGGACAGAAATACCCGTTTCCGCACGGATGGTTCGGGTCACAGGCTGAAATCCACGTCGATGCCAGCCTCGTACACATTCCCGGCATCGTCGGTCAACCGGACACGGATGGTATGTTGCAGGTCGAGGGAGGGACGCGAGGTAAACAGGATAAAAAAGGAATCCGGCAACAGGGTCATGTCGTCCGCCGTAAGTTCCGAAACCAGGCAATAGACCGGATAGTATTCGCCCCTTTTCTTGTCGGAATACCGCTGCGTATAACCGCTCCGGATATAAGGCCAGGGGGTATCGCTTTTGAAACGCACGATGTCATCGAGCGGCGTTCCCGCCGGATGACCGGCATCCCAGTCGGCAGTGCTCCATATCTCCAAGTCCGTAAAAAAGCAGGAACACCTGGGAGGATAGTATTCATCGTAAGAGTATCGCACCTTACGGTTATAGGTCACATCATTGTATTTTTCGCAAAGTGCATCGTAGACCTGTTTTTCTTCACCGTTCCTGTTTGCCCGATAAAGTTTATCGGAAACAACCCGGATAAAATAGCCCAGGTTGTAATCGGGATCGTCTTCGGAATAATACCGACGTTCGATCGAGATATCGCTTACCTGACAATACCGCAAGACGAACGACCGGGAGTAAAAATCCTCGTAAGGCGCAGAGCTCGGAAGACATCCGCAAAACAGCAAGGAGCCCAATACGGCACTACACAATATAATCAGTTTTTTCATAACTATCGGGGTTTGTTATAAGTAACGATGCGGAACCACCATGTGTAATTTTTAGTATTGACCCCGCGAGTCGCCGCCGGATACCCGTTCAAATCCGCAGGCCCTTTTCGGGTGTCAAAAACCTTACTGGCATAATATCCGTTTTTGTCAGTATCCTGCCAGCCCCAATTACAGTGTACGAATAGTTTATTCACTGTGTTTGTTTTCAACAAAGTGGTAGGGCCGTTGTAGGTTTTGATGATGTTTTCGTAATTCAGATATCCGTCGATCACCCATGCGTGACCATGATTGCTGGAAGCCAAAGCCCCGATAAAGACAGGGCAGTCGTTATCCAGCGTTTTCTTAATCACGTCCGCGTCATATCCGAGATGTTTCTCGGTACCGGTATAGCCCACATCGCGAAGAAAACGCTTGGCTTTGGCCGGCGTGGAAAAAGTTTCCCCGGAGCCAAAAAAATTACATTCCACACGACAACCGCCAGCCACCTTTTTAGACAATAACGCGACTTCGTCCAGCACATCCTGGCCATTATCTTCAAGGGGGGTCGTTAGGATTATATTGATTTACCAGCGACCAATCACAATAATTGCGCGGAAATTGGTGATAGTTCATAATCTGGGCCACGGCGATCGTGACACATCCGGCCGGAGCCCAGATAGTCCACGAAGCAGTAATCGGAAAACGTAGTTTAAACGGGGCTCCCTGATGCCATTGAGTCGTCAGCATGGGGCTCACGGATCGGCTCAGATTCCAACCGCTCTCAACCGTATAAACAGCACCGCCCGTATCTTCTACTTCCTTATTGATATAATCGTAGATGAGTTGATGTTCCAAAAGCGTATTTTCGACAGGTAGCTCCGGGAGTTCGCTTGCCCCCAGATAATAGTCGTCATCCTCTTCGCAATAAAGATTTTCAAGTGTCCGCCAAGCATCCGGATCGACCGGCGGTTCCCGCAAATCTTCCTTCTTCATTTTATACGTATCGTAGATCACGATAACAGGTTCGAGCCGGTCGTCCGCAGCCAGAATGGCACTGCCTTTTCCATCTTCGAACTCGACTAAATAAACAAGCGAGTCGGCAGAACATCCTCCGCTGCGGGTCGCAGACGCCCTCAGGTCGGCCCGCGTAACCGCCGTAACGCGTTGCACGGTTCTCGATTCACCCGGAGAACGGGTCGGCCCGTCAAGGGCAACCAGTGCCCCGGCAAGATGTTCCAGTGCCTTCGCTGCGGGAATCGTGTGCGAGACCGGAGCCGTCGCAACGCCTTCAACCGTTACAGCAGAGCTTCCATCCGCCAGCGGAGGCACTTCACAGGCGGTAAGGCCGGATAAGACAATACTGCAGGCTAAATAATACAATTTTCGCATAGCATGGGTTCAAGCGGTAAGTGATTACAAGATAGCAAAAAAGGGGAAATTCAAAACATTTTATCCGTAATTTTATTAATTTTGCAATAATTTCATTCGGGAATCGTTCCCAATAATAAATCAAGACTTGCGTATCCGACGACAATACGGCAACGTTTGCGCCGGGCGGATGCGGAGGCTGCGGGCAAAAGATGCCGGGCGCAGGGTATGAAGCATGAAATTCAACATATAATAAAACAATGAGCGAAGTCATCAACATCAAAGAACTCAACGAGCGGATCGAACGCGAATCGGTATTCGTCGATACGCTCCGCACGGAAATGGGCAAGGTCATCGTGGGGCAGAGCCATCTGGTCGACACGCTGCTGATCGGGCTGCTGTCGAACGGACACATCCTGCTGGAAGGCGTGCCCGGACTGGCCAAGACGCTGGCCATCACCACGCTGGCAAAAGCCGTGGATGCCGGATTCTCGCGTATACAGTTCACCCCCGACCTGCTGCCGGCCGACCTGATCGGTACGCTGATCTACTCGCAGAAGAACGAGGAGTTCGTGGTCAAGAAAGGCCCCGTGTTCGCCAACTTCGTGCTGGCGGACGAGATCAACCGCTCCCCGGCCAAGGTGCAGTCGGCACTGCTCGAAGCCATGCAGGAGCGGCAGGTGACCATCGGCGACCAGACCTACCCGCTGCCGCAGCCGTTCCTGGTGCTGGCCACGCAGAACCCCCTGGAGCAGGAGGGTACCTACCCGCTGCCCGAGGCGCAGGTCGACCGATTCATGCTCAAGGCCAAGATCTCCTACCCCAAGAAGCAGGAGGAGCGCGACATCGTGCGCATGAACCTCTCGGGCGCTGGCATGCCTCAGGTCAACAAGGTCATCTCGCCCGAGGACATCATCAAGGCCCGCAAGGTCGTGGAGGACGTCTACATGGACGAGAAGATCGAGAAATACATCATCGACATCATCTTCGCCACGCGCGAGCCGGCGGAATACAACCTGCAGAAACTGCAGAATCTGATCGCATACGGCGGTTCGCCCCGTGCGTCGATCTCGCTGGCGAAGGCCGCACGCTCCTACGCCTTCATCCGCCGCCGCGGCTATGTCATCCCCGAAGACGTGCGCGCCGTCTGCCACGACGTGCTGCGCCACCGCATCGGCCTGACGTACGAGGCCGAGGCCGAAAACATCACCTCGGAGGAGATCATCACCGACATCCTCAACAACGTAATCGTACCCTAA
>OIDA01000551.1_pt1 | contig 10683 bp, 5 predicted proteins | sample 1581451 | NCBI WGS metagenome assembly OIDA01 (sample SAMEA3882552, study PRJEB24775) | human gut metagenome | biome: human-associated habitat; feature: intestine environment; material: feces | place: Netherlands | collected 2009/2010
ATTTCTTTACCTAATGCTAAACTCAGTTCCCGGCAGAATTGTTCGTACAGTGGGACGGATATTTCCGGCCGTGCTGCCCGTATGTAGGAGGGACGGTTGCCTTTCTTGGTGGAGGCGTGTAGGGTGAACTGGCTGATAACCAGTATTTCGCCGCCTGCCTCAAGAATGGATTTGTTCATCACGCCGTTTTCGTCATCGAAAATGCGCAGGTTGACTATCTTCTTGCAAAGCCAGTCAATATCTTCTTTTCCATCGGATTCTTCGATGCCTACGAGTATCATGAGGCCTTTTCCAATGGAGGCTTTGCAGGTTCCGTTGATGGTGACGGAAGCGTGTCCGGCACGTTGTATCACTACTCTCATGTTATTCTTGTCTTTTTGAGGGAACAAAGTTACGAATTAATTCGTTGTGTGCATGGCTTTACAGACGGATTTATCAGTTATTATTTCTCTGAGAAATAGGTCTGGATGATTTTGGCTTTCGCTTCTCCCACCACGGCGGCAAGCTCCTCGGCAGATGCTTCGCGGATACGCTTCACGCTTTTGAACTCCTTGAGCAATGCGCTTTTCGTCTTTTCGCCGATGCCTTTTATCTCGTCCAGTGCAGAGGCAATCTGCCGTTTGCTGCGCTTGTCGCGGTGGAAGGTAATGGCGAAGCGGTGCACTTCATCTTGAATCTGCGTCAGCAGTCGGAAGAGGGGGGTGTTCTGTTTCAATCCGATGGTCTGGGGAGGGTAGCCATACAATAGCTCGGAAGTGCGGTGTTTGCCATCTTTGGCAAGTCCGGCGATGGGGATGTTCAGGCCAAGCTCGTCTATCGCCTCTTTTACGGCGCTCATTTGCCCTTTTCCGCCGTCGGTGATAAGAAGGTCGGGCAGGGGGGCGTTCTCCTCGATAGCGCGCTGATAACGCCGTTTTACAACCTCTTTCATGGATGCATAGTCGTCCGGTCCTTCCACGGTCTTGATGTTATATTTCCGGTAGTCTTTCTTGGACGGCTTTCCTTTGATGAAGACAACGCATCCGGCAACAGGGTCCGAGCCTTGGATGTTGGAGTTGTCGAAACACTCTATCCGCATAGGCAGCCTGTCGAGGTGCAATTCTTGCTGGATTTCCTTTAAAAGGCGTACCGTGCGTTGTTCCGGATTCAGCTTTTCCGCTTGTTTCAGACGGTCGGCCTTGTATTGTTTAACGTTAAGGATGGAGAGTTCAAGCAATTTCTTCTTGTCACCGCGTTGCGGGATGGTAAAGATAACGTCTTTAAGCTCCATGTCCAGCTCAAAGGGCACGATGATTTCGCGGGAAAGGCTCTTGTACCGTTCGCGCATCTCGATAATGCCCAGTGACAGGAGCTCCTCTTTCGTTTCGTTCAGCCGTTTCTTGTACTCAAAGGTGAAAGCCTGGTTGATAGCCCCGTTCGTGATATGCAGATAGTTGATGAATGCGGACTTTTCATCGGTGTCTTCCTCGATGGAGAACACGTCGATATTGTGCAATACGTTGCTTACCACTTCCGATTTGGAACGGTAATTTTCCAGCAGCAGATACTTTTCCTTGATTTTCTGCGCCTCTTCAAACTTCATTTCCGCCGCAAGCTCCTGCATCTGCTGATACAGCATCCGCTCTATCTCCTGGGTATTTCCCTTGAGTATTTCCTTTATTTCGGCAATGTTTTTGAGGTATTCTTCCTGATTCTGCTTGCCTATGCAGGGGCCTGCGCAGTTCTTGATGTGGTATTCCAGGCATACATTGAACTTCCCTGCCCGGATGTTTTCGGGCGAGAGATTCAAATTGCAGGTGCGTAGCGGGTACAAATGCTTGATGAGGTCGAGCACTGCATACATGGATGGTATATGGCTGTACGGGCCGTAGTAGGAAGAACCGTTGCGTATGATTCTCCGCGTCTTGAATACGCGGGGGAAATATTCGTTCTGCACGCAGATGGACGGGTAGGTCTTGTCGTCTTTCAGCAGTACGTTGTAACGGGGTTTGTATTTCTTGATAAGATTGTTCTCCAGCAGCAAGGCATCCTCTTCCGTGTTGACCACGATATACCGGATATCTGCAATCTTGCTCACCAGTACCCGTGTCTTTCCCGGTTCATGTTCTCTGTTGAAGTAGGAAGAGACCCGGCGCTTCAGGTTTTTTGCTTTCCCTACGTATATAATCGTTCCCTCGGCATTCAGATATTGGTAAATACCGGGACTTTCGGGCAGGTTCAGAACGATACCCTTCAGGTAATCATTTGTTTTTAGTTCGTCCATATCGTAAGAAAAAGGTAGTAAAGAAAAAGGTGGTAAAGCAATACGATGCCAAGAGCATGCGGCGATACATTCTCATGCAGCGATGTGATTGCTTTACCACCCGGTTGTTTCTTTAGAGTGTCAATACCGATTCTACATCTACATCTTTGCTGAATATATCCTTTCCATGCAACTCTTTCAATTCGATAATGAAGTTTACATATACCTTTTTAGGGTTCAGTTTCTTCACCAGTTTGCAGGCTGCTTCCATTGTTCCGCCCGTAGCCAGAAGGTCGTCGTGCAGCAATACTACATCGTCCGGCTCAATGGCATCCTTGTGGATTTGTACCGTATCTTTGCCGTACTCTTTGTCGTAGCTTTCTTCGATTGTTTCCGCAGGCAGCTTTCCGGGCTTGCGCATGGGTACGAATCCTGCACCTAAGCGGGTGGCGAGAATGGGGCCCATGATGAAGCCTCTGGATTCTATACCTACCACTTTGGTTATCCCTTTATCCTTGTACATTTCATACAAGGTGTCTGAAAGTTCTTGCAGTGCCGACGGGTTTTTAAACAGAGTGGTCACATCGTAGAATAAAATCCCGGGGATGGGGAAGTCGGGAATTTCCCGAATGGTCTTGGCAAGTGTTTCTTTGCTCATAATCAGTTTATTTAATACGTTTATTGAATTCTTTGTTTCACGTGGAACGTTGCCCCTTATCGCCCGCAAAGCACCAGCAGCACGTTGATATCGCTGGGAGACACTCCCGGGATTCGGCTTGCCTGGGCTATCGTTTCCGGATCTATCTTCACCAGCTTCTGGCGGGCTTCGGTAGAAAGAGACTGGATGGAATTATAGTCGAACCTTCCTTTAATCTTTATGCTTTCCAGCCGTGCCAGTTTGTCTGCTATGATTCGCTCGCGTCCGATATAGCCTTCGTACTTGATAAGTATTTCCGCAGCTTCGACTATTTCGTCTCTTCTGTCTGCAACTTTATCCTGTTCCGTAATCTTGTCCAGTTCCCGACGGAAAGCGCTGACATGTTCTGCCATGTTTTCCAAGGTTACTTGCGGACGGTTTATTAAATCTACCAACTTGCATCCCTGGCGGAGCGGGGTAGTGCCGAGCTGTTCCAGCACCGGGTTGATTAATGCCGGTTTCATCGAATAACCCCGGGTGAACTCTATGATGCTTGTAACGGCTTCGCGCTTGCTCTTTAATAGTTCGTAGCGGTCTTCTTTGGCAAGTCCCAGTTTCCAGGCTCTTTCGGTCAGCCTCATATCGGCATCGTCCATGCGGAGCAGGATGCGGTATTCCGCACGTGAAGTAAACATGCGGTAAGGCTCATCGACGCCTTTGGTAACCAAATCGTCGATTAATACGCCTATATAGGCTTCGTCGCGTGCCAGGGTGAACGGTTCTCCGCCGTGGCAGTTGATATGCGCGTTGATACCTGCAATGATTCCTTGTCCGGCAGCTTCTTCGTAGCCGGTCGTTCCGTTTACTTGTCCGGCGAAGAATAGGTTTTTGATTTTCTTCGTTTCCAACGTATGTTTCAGTTGGGTGGGATCAAAGTAATCGTATTCTATTGCGTAGCCGGGGCGGTAAATCACGAGGTCGCGGAATGCCGGAATCTTTTTCAGCGCTGCAATCTGTATGTCCATCGGCAGGGAAGAAGAGAAGCCGTTCAGGTAAAGCTCCTGCGTCGTTTCACCTTCCGGTTCCAGGAAAAGCTGGTGCTGTTCCTTGTCGGGGAAGGTTACGATTTTGGTTTCTATACTGGGGCAATAGCGGGGCCCTATGCTTTGAATCTGCCCGTTGAAAAGGGGAGAATCCGGCAGCCCTTCACGAAGGATGCGGTGTGTTTCTTCATTGGTGAAGCAGGTCCAGCACGGCAGTTGCTTCAGGTGGCGTACGCCGTTGTTCATAAAGGAGAATTTATGGAAGTCGTTTTCCCCTTCCTGAATCTCCATATCTTCGTAATGCACGCTCCGTCCGTCGATGCGTACGGGGGTTCCCGTTTTCATTCGTCCGTATGTGATGCCGTGCCGGGCGATGGATTCGGTCAGTTGATAAGATGCGGGTTCTGCCATGCGCCCGCCCGGAAGCATGGTGCGCCCTACGTGCATCAGTCCGTTCAGGAAAGTTCCGGCAGTCAGTACGACGCATTTGGCGTGGAAGGTCACTCCCCAAACGGTGGTGAGTCCGGTTACCTCGCCGTTTTCAACGAGGATTTCCTGTACGGTGTCCTGCCAGATGTGCAGGTTGGGAATATTCTCCAAAATCTCGCGCCATGTCCAGATGAATTTGTTGCGGTCGCACTGCGCGCGCGGACTCCACATAGCGGGACCTTTGGAACGGTTCAGTATACGGAACTGTATGGCTGTCTGGTCTGTCACCAATCCCATATATCCTCCCAAGGCGTCTATTTCGCGTACTATCTGTCCTTTGGCGATGCCTCCCACTGCCGGGTTACAACTCATCTGTCCGATTTTGTTCATATCCATTGTGATAAGACAAGTCTTCGAACCCAGGTTTGCAGCAGCGGCAGCGGCTTCGCATCCTGCGTGTCCGGCGCCGATTACAATAACGTCATACTTAAACTCCATTCGTTCAGTGTATTTTAAAACTGTGCAAAGTTACGAAAAAAGTTGTATGCCGGGACGTGTCATATCTTAAAATCCGGATATATCTTCTTTGGCATTGCTTATATTTCCGTATCCAGTATCATACTTATTGCTTGGAATGCTTAGGCTATAGACATATTGCTTGTGTTTAGCTTAAAATACAATCAAAATGAAGCTTTTTGAATACTATTGCTTTTCTTTTTGAAAAAGATACATACCTTTGCAACGTTTGGATATTAAAAAGTGTTTTGATTGACTAATTTTAAGGAAGAGAAGCATGAGAAAGAAATTCTTCTTGTTAATCATTGTCTGCCTGGTTATGGGGGCGGGAGTGATGGCTCAGACGTCTACGGTCTCGGGAACAGTATTTGCCGAGGACAACAATGAGCCGATTATTGGGGCATCGGTATTGGTGAAGGGCACAACGCTGGGGGCCGTGACCGATATCGAAGGTAAATTTACAATCTTGAATGTGCCGGGCACGGCAAAGACAGTGATTGTCTCTTTTGTAGGTATGCAGAAAGTAGAAGCTGCCATAAAGCCTGCTATGAAGGTGGTGCTGAAATCGGATTCGGAACTGCTGGATGAAGTGATGGTGGTGGCTTACGGCACGGCCAAAAAGAGCAGCTATGCAGGTTCGGCTTCTTTAGTGAAAGCGGATGCGCTGAAAGACATTCCGACGACCAGCTTTGAAAACGCGTTGAACGGTAAAGTGGCGGGCTTGCAACTGACGAATAATTCCGGCCAGGCGGGTTCCGCACCGGCCATCCGCATCCGTGGCATAGGTTCTATGAATGCCGGGAATGAACCGTTGTATGTAGTGGACGGTGTTCCGGTCTCTTCGGGCAATACGGGGCAGATGAGCGGTGAGCTCTATTCTACCAACAACATCATGAATACGTTGAACCCGGAAGACATCGAATCTATTTCTGTATTGAAAGATGCGGCGGCCAGCTCGCTTTATGGGTCGCGTGCGGCAAACGGCGTCATTCTGATTACTACCAAAAAAGGACAGATTGGCAAGCCGGTGGTGACGCTGAAAGCCGAAGTGGGCTTCACGCCCTGCTGGGCAACGGACAACTATGAAACGGCCAGCGTACAGGAGAATGTGAATATGCTCTACACCGTATTTCACGATGCCCGTACAAGCGGTAAGGGCGAAACGGACGAAAAGGCGGCAGCCTATGCCATAGGCCAGTTGAACAGCCGTTTCAACAAACATGGCTACCAATTTACCACAAATGGTACGGGAGCTTACGAGAACGTCAATATCCTTGAGTACGACAACTCCGGGCGTGGAGGCAAATACTACGATTGGGACAAGGCATATTTCCGTACCGCCATTTACCAGACCTACGATATGTCCGTCAGCGGTGCTACGCAGAATACCAACTATTACACTTCCCTTTCCTATACCCAGGACGAAGGACGTTTGAAGATGAACAGCTTCGACCGTGTTTCCGGTCGCCTGAACCTCACCCAGAAGGTGAGGAAATTCCTTGAACTGACCACCAATGCCAGCCTGGCGCGTACCAAGAAAAGCGGTTATAATGATACACGCAACACGGGCAGCAATTACTTCATGCAGACCCGTAACTTGCTGTGGGGACTCTACTGGCCCACTGATTACAAGACCGGCGAGCTCTGGACCGAACGTTACGGTAGCTACGCCTACAATGGGCTTTATTATGACAAAGAGTGGGAGAACGGTTCTACCAGTACCAAAATCATGGCTGCGGAGACGCTCACCCTGCATCTGATGCCGGGCCTGGACCTTCGTTCTATCTACTCTTACGACAATACTACTGTAAAAGACCATATCTATTACAGTGCCAATCACTATAAAGGCTCGGCAGACAATGGGAATGTCAACGAATACCGTACTACATACGAGAAGATGGTTACCTCCACTACCGCCAATTATACCGGCACCTTCGACAAACACACAGTTGGCACCATGGTGGGTTTCGAAGCGGAGAAGAACAAGACAGACTATGTGCGTGCCACAGGAAGCAATCTTGCGGTCAGCACCATTCATACAGTTTCTACTGCCGGAACGCAGACTTCTGCCGGATATTCCTGGGGAAACTCGATGGTGTCCGTGCTCTCCAAGTTGGATTATAATTACGATGAACGCTACTTCATTTCCGGTTCTTACCGCCGCGACGGTTCTTCCCGGCTCAGCAAGCAGGAACGTTGGGGAAACTTCTGGTCAGTGGCAGGAGCGTGGAACATCATGCGCGAGGGTTTTATGAGCAAATATTCTTTCCTGAGCAACCTGCGTATACGTGCCTCTTATGGTATTAACGGTACGCTGCCTTCGGACAATTACGGCTATATGAGCTTGATGAGCTATACCAGTAAGTACATGGGTAACCCGGGCGGTACAATCACTACCGTCACCAATGACAAGCTGTCTTGGGAGACGAGCTACAACACGAATGTGGGTATCGACTTCGGCTTCTTCGGCCAGCGTCTGCGCGGTACGGTGGAATACTTCAACCGTGATTCGAAGAACCTGCTCCAGGATGTTCCCATTTCGATGGTTACGGGATTTTCCTCTACGTTGCGGAACGTAGGATGCATCAACAACCATGGGGTAGAGGTGGAGTTGAGTGGTGACATCATTGATAGTAAAGGATGGTTATGGAGTGCCGGTGTCAACGCAACCTTTCTCCGTTCTGAGGTGAAAGAGTTGTATGGCGGTGCGGACATTATCTGGTACGACCCCACCAGTAGCGACAGCCGTGCGCAATATGTATACCGGGAAGGTCAGTCCACGCTGGCTTTCTATGGATACGAATGGGCAGGTGTGGACAAGACCAACGGCAAGAACGTCTACTATGTAAATGACCCCAAGAATGGCAAGGCCGGAGATTTTGAGTATAACGGACGCGGAGCTACTTATGACTATAACAATGCCAACTACACCATCATCGGCAATGCCGTTCCCAAAGTGTATGGGGGCATCAATACCTCGGTCTCCTACAAAGGCATAGCCCTTTCGTTGGGCTTTACCTATAAGATAGGAGGAGACTTGTATGATGGAGCCTACATGGATGTGGCCGACGACGGTTATTATTGGGAGCGTATCCGTGCTAAAAGCTACTACAACAACCTTTGGACGCCAGACCATACGAACGGTACAGAGCCCCGTATCGAAGGTGTAGACCTCGATGACCCACAACAATACAGCAGCCGCCACTTGTTCAATGCCAGTTATCTGCGCTTGAAGAATCTCTCATTGGCCTATACGCTGCCCAAAGCCATGACCCGCAAGGCTTTCATCGAGAATGCCCGCCTTCTTCACTGCCAGCAACCTTTGGACAATAGCCAAATACAAGGAGGCAGACCCCGAAGTGAGCGAATACGGCACACGTGGTTGGGAAACCCCTATCGGAAAAACATTTGTCGTTGGCGTTGAATTGAAATTTTAATGAACTGGAGGAACTAACAATGAAAAAGATATATCATTTATTGGCACTTGTGATACTTGGTGCCTTTACATTCACTTCGTGTGACGATTTTCTGGATATGCAGCCCACCAACTCCGGAAATGCAGAAGGTGCTGTCGGTACGGTAGCCGATGCGCAGGTGGTTATCAACGGTGTGATGAGTGCGATGACCTCATCGTCCTATTACGGCAGAAACCTTTTTATGTACGGTGATGCCAAGGGCGGTGACCTCACGATTTTTGCTGCCGGACGCGGACTGGATGCATTCTATACGTTCAACCACACTTCCAACAGCAATACTTATTCCGGTTTCTGGAGCCGTGGATATTACTGCATTCTGCAGGTCAACACCTTGTTGAGCAACATTGAGAAGCTGGAAGAATCGGGCAGTATGGAAGATTTTTCCGAAGCCAAAGGGCAGGCGTTGACTCTGAGGGCGCTGTTCTATTTCGATTTGGTCCGTCTCTACGGGCTTCCTTACAATTACAACAAGACCTCTTATGGAGTTCCCAATGTAACCGAGCCGCTTACGGTGAACGCCCAGCCCACCCGTGCTACTGTGGAGGAGAACTATCGCCAGATTCTGCAGGACTTGTCGGACGGGGCGGCCCTGCTTGCCAAGAAGAAGACAAAGCAGAGCGGATATGCGGACTATTACACCAACATAGCCCTGCAAGCGCGTGTGAAACTCTATATGGAAGATTATGACGGTGCTTTGAACGCTGCCCGGGAGATTATAGAAAGCGGTGTGTACAAACTGTATGAGCCTGCCGATTGGACGGCTTCCTGGAGCAAGCAGTTTGGTTCCGAGTCCATCTTTGAGCTGGGCATCACCACTGAGGAATCAGACCTGGGAACTTCTTCTTTGGGCTTTTACCTGATGCGCTACGGACAGTTGAAGAATGCCATGGGCTGGTATCTTGCCAGCGATTATTTCTTGAACCGTCTGGGTGAAGACGAGACGGATGTGCGTTGGGGAATCATGGACAACGATGAATACTGGGTGGACAATGAGATTGAACGCAAGGGAGCCTGCTACAAGTATATGGGCAGTACCACTCTGGCAGGTGACGGCAAGGCAACCAATACAGCCGTCAATATCAAGATAATCCGTCTTTCCGAGATATATCTGATTGCCGCCGAAGCAGCCTTGCACTCCACGAAGCAGGAAGCAGGCGCAGATGCCGCCGCCGGTTACCTGAATGAAATCCGCAGGCGTTCTCCCGGACTGGCACCGGCCACTGCCGCTACCATTACCGATGATATGATTCTGGACGAGCGCAGCAAGGAGCTTTTTGGTGAAGGACAACGCTTCTTCGACATGATGCGTATGGGCAGAACCATCGAATTCAACGACGATTTTCAAGATATTCCGGTGAGTCACCGTGGAAAAACAATCGACCGTACTTTCGAGAAGATTGTGCTTCCTATTTCGCAGGATGAGATAAATGCCAATCCGGCATTGGAGAACCAGCAGAATCCGGGATATTAGTCGTTCCCTGCTGTCTATTGTTTGCTACTCCTTGTATATCAGGGAGGTATTTTGCCAACAAGTTGTCACTGCCTTGGCAAACTTTTGCCACGCCTATGGCAAAGTTTTGCCAACGCGGTGGCAAAGTCTTGCCAATGGGAAGGCAAAACCTTGTCATAGGCGTGGCAAGAAAAGCGGAAAAAGGTGCCTTTGATGAATTTCTTTGATAAAATGAGACGGTAATACCTTGATATTCCACAAAAATACTATTTATTGGTTCGAAATTTCTATTCTTTTTTTCTGAATCGGCTTATCTTTGCTTTCGTAGAAACCAATAAAAAGTTATAATACTATGAGAAGATTTTTCCTCATATCGTCATTCTTGACGTTGTTTGCAATCGGAAGTTCGGCGCAATGGAAGCCGGCAGGTGATAAAATCAAAACGGACTGGGCATCCCAGATCAATCCCGCGAATGTGTTGCCCGAATATCCTCGTCCCATCATGGAACGGAGTGACTGGAAGAACTTGAACGGACTGTGGAATTATGCCGTTATAAATAAAGGTGAGCATCTTCCGGCAGAGTTCGAAGGGCAGATACTTGTTCCCTTTGCCATCGAATCCTCCTTGTCCGGAGTTGGAAAAAGAATCAATGAAAACCAGGAACTGGTCTACCAGCGCAGTTTTGAAATTCCTTCTGCCTGGAAGGGAAAACAAGTGCTGTTGCATTTTGGTGCTGTCGACTGGAAAACGGATGTATGGGTGAATGATGTGAAAGTAGGCAGCCATATAGGTGGATTTACTCCGTTCTCCTTCGATATTACTGCTGCCCTTTCTGCCAAAGGTAACAATCAGTTGGTTGTAAAGGTTTGGGACCCGACGGAAAAAGGAC
>OIDA01000552.1_pt1 | contig 10676 bp, 10 predicted proteins | sample 1581451 | NCBI WGS metagenome assembly OIDA01 (sample SAMEA3882552, study PRJEB24775) | human gut metagenome | biome: human-associated habitat; feature: intestine environment; material: feces | place: Netherlands | collected 2009/2010
ACCGCCCTTGATATCGGCCAGCAGGTCGTCCCCCACCATCAGCACACGGCTGCGGTTGGTCAACCCCAGGTCCCGGATAGCATAGTCCAGCAGCTTGGGCGAAGGCTTTGCCGCACCCACTTTTTCCGAGATATACACACCATCCATAAAGCGGCCAATGCCGGATGCCGCAATGCGGGATTCCTGTACCTGGGTAGCACCGTTGGAAACGATTGCCAGGGTAGCAACTTCACCCAGTTCTTCCAGAGCGGTCAGCGCACCGGGCATCAGATCCGCATGGTTGGCCAGCTCGTTCTCATAAAAGTCATTCATCTCGCGGGCGTTGGCGGCTTCCGGTGTGCCAAGAGCCTGCATCACGCGGCCAAACCGCACCGCAAACAGCTTGCTGCGGTTCAGCTCGCCTTTGGCAAGGCTGTCCCACAGCTGGCGGTTGATCTGGTGGTAGGTTTCCAATGCTTCGGGGCCGTTGGGCATGCCGTAATGCTCTAACGTAATGCCGACCGCAGCACGCTCTGCTGCGTTAAAATCCAGCAGGGTGTTATCCACATCCAGTAAAAGACAAGTATAATTTGCCATAGATTTATTCCTTTTTTCCGGTCTATTCTTGCCGGATATCTGCCGGGGTGCTGCCCTGCCGCCAAAACAATTACTCCGTGTGCTGTGCTTCCGTCCGTTCATCGTCCGTCAGCGCATCGTCAAGGGGTTCTGTGTCAAGGGGCTGGCCCCAGTCAAAATCATAGTTTTCCACACTGCCGTCGGTCACATCGTTCTGGCCGTTATCCGGCTGATAGCCAGCCTCGCAGTCAAAGACAAACATGTGATCACCTCCCGGCTTATGCTATGCCGGGGGCAGGCGCTGTGTGACTGCAATCAGTCTTCGTCGCCAAAGGGGAAGAACGGGAACTGATGATCGCCCGAATCACTTGGTTCCGGGGTTACCGTGGGGTCCGAAAGGGGTTCCGTTACGTTGATGACAAGCTCTGCATACTGACCATTGTTGGCAGCACGTACGGTATAGCTGCCAACGGTATCCGCGCTGAACTGCACGTTATCGCCGGTTGCACTCCACTGCGGCTTCTGGGCGCAGGTCCAGGTGGTATCCCCCGAAGGATTGCTTACGTTGGCCTGCAGCGTTGTGGTACTGCCTGCCGGCATGGAGCTGACACCGGTGATGCTGACGGTGGTAGCCGGTGCCTGCACATGCACCATCAGTTCCTGCGAAGTATAGGTACCGTTGACTTCCAGCCCGGCCTTGATGCGGTAATCTCCGGTGGCATTCGGCGTAAAGGTATAACTGGCGCCATTCTGCATCAGGTCATCGTTGACCGACCACTGCACACCGCTGTTATCATAGCTCTTACCGCCCAAGGTGACACTGGCGTTGATAGTCAGGGATTCACCCTGCTTGATGGTGCTTTCGCCCTGATCCAGGTTGATCTGCACACGGGCATCGTTGAACATTGCCGTCACGGAAATATCCTTGGTCGCGCTGTCCACACGGGTAGCGGTGGTCAGGCCATCGCTCCACTTATAGAACGTATAGCCGTCCGCCGCCACAGCGGTAATGGTCACGGTCTGCTTTTCGGCTGCGTCCATTTCGATGGAAGTTACGCCGCTCTGGTCATTGCCCTGCAGGGTGCCCTTGCCTTCTTCCACCAAGTATTGCAATTTGAACATTGTAGGGGTCGCCGAAGGTGTGGGCTCCGTAGCGGCTGCGCTGCCGCCAGCCTGCTCAGTACGCTGCGGAATATCATCCGTGTTGGGGCGGGTATCCGCAGTATCGTAAGCATGATTGCGCAGGTAGTTCAGCACCACATTCGCGCCGGATGTGCTGAAGCCATTCTGTTTGTTGTTCAAATAGGCTGCTTCGGCATAGCCGCTGTTGCTGTCTTTCAGTGCTTCGGCCAAGTTCAGGTATTTATAGCCTTCATCATTGCACATCTTGGCCAATTCCTGGTTGAACTGGTCGATCATCAGCTGCGTTTTGGCGGCATCAGATGCATTTTTTGCCACAGGCGGAATGGCACAGACAATGACATCGCAGTACTGGTACGCACCGGTAATTGCGATGACAGCCTGCTTATAGTTACGGGCAAAATTATCATAGGAAAGGCTGCCGTCCAGATCGTTGCTGCCCAGCAGCATGACCACGCGGCGGGGTTTCATTTTGGATACCGCCTGCGGGACGGTATAGGCGCTGGAATCCCCCGCAAAGTAAACGCAGGCATCGTTCAGCAATGAGCTGACGGTCAGGCCGTCCTTGCCTGCAAACTGATCCAGCGTGATGACTTTATCGTCATACAGGGACTTGGCAAACTGATCCCCCACAAACAGCGTGGAGGAGACATAATCGGTGCCTGCATCAGAGGTTTTGGCCAGCACGGACCCCAGCGAAGTATCCAGCGGATAGGCCTGCGGGTCATAGCGGCCGCTGCCGCCCAGCGACAGCTTGCCCGGCAAAACCCAGGATGCAATAAATGTAAGGATGACAGCCAGCACACATACTGCCAGAACAGCACATGCCTTGCGCTGGGTTGGGCTGAAGGATGCCCGGCTGCCGGATGTTTTGCGGCTCATAATGTTCGTTTCTCCCTTTGTTCCTTATGTAGGATGCGCCCGCGGGCCGGGTTGGTTCCGGCGGCGGGCTGTGCCCGGCAGCGCTTTGCACCGCGCGGGGTTCAGCCCAGAATATACTGGGTCAGTTCTTCACAATTTTGCGCCAGCAGCACCGGATTCCAGGGTTCCATTTCTTCCCTGCTACCATAGCCGTACAGCACGGCAGCAGCGGGCAGCTGGTTGTTGACTGCGCCCTGCATATCATCCTGGCGGTCCCCCACCATCAGGATGCGTTTGCCCGCCAGGCGTGGGTCCTGCAGCACAAGGCGGATCACATCCGTCTTGTTGTCCACACTTTCGTCCATGCTGGCCCCGCCAATGCGGTCAAAATAGTCAAACAGCCCCTGCTCTTTCAGGATGGGTGTTACAACTTCGACCGGTTTGCAGGTTGCCGTTGCCATGTACAGCCCGGCATCTTTCAGGGTATCCATCATCTGACGCACCCCGGGGAACAGGCTGCACTGGTGGCTGCCAACTTCCTCGTAATGCACGCGGTAATACTCCACGGCCTGCTCCACCTCGGCATCCGTTGCAAAGTGCTGGGCAAAGCTCCAGCGTAGCGGAGGGCCAAGGTAGCGGGAACAATCTATCGCATCCGGGTCAAGGCCCATTTTGCGGAACGCATAGGCAAAGCAGTTAAAAATGCCCGGCCGGGAATGGATCAATGTTCCATCAACATCAAATAAAACGGCGTCGTAACGCTGCATCCAAAATACCTCCTGCGGAAAGGCGGTGCTCCCTTTATACAGTCCTGATAACTTCCCATGGCGCTTGCGGCCGCGTTGTTTATGGCCGCTCTCCCGGTGTAAAGCACGCTCACTTTACATTCATTTCAAGAGCCTTGGCCGCATACCATGCAGAGAAAGCAATGAACTTTCCTGGGTTCTTTATGTTCTCTTTGGGTGTATACGGAACCGAAAACAGACGATCCGATACTCTGCCGTCTGTCAATTCCGTCATAATATACAGTTGTATTATATCATAACTGTCAAGGTTTGAAAATGACTTCACGGAAATTTGATAATTTGCCCCTTCTTTCCTGCTCCAAAAGACAAAAAAGCCGCTGCAAACCGGTAAAATCCGGCCCACAGCGGCAGTTAAATGGTATAAAACTTATCCAAATCCGATCCTGTACGCAATCTTATCAGGAAAGGATCATGCGGTCATTGGCTTCGCCGCCAGCCTGCTCAAAGCGCTGCAGCAGATCCGATACTTCCAACTTTGTCTTTTCTTCGCCGCGCACATCATAAATCACATGGCCTTCGTTCATCATGATCAGGCGGTTGCCATAGCGGATGGCATCGCGCATATTATGGGTGATCATCAGGGTGGTCAGGTGGTTTTCCTGCACGATCTTGTTGGAAATTTCCAGCACCTTGGCGGCGGTCTTGGGGTCCAGGGCTGCGGTGTGCTCGTCCAGCAGCAGCAGCTTGGGCTTTTTCAGGGTCGCCATCAGCAGGGTGACTGCCTGGCGCTGGCCGCCGGAAAGCAGACCGACCTTGCTGGTCATGCGGTCCTCCAGGCCCAGGCCCAGGGTTTTAAGCAGCTCGTGGTACTCGGCATTTTCCTTTTTGGTAATACCAATGCGCAGGGTGCGGCCCGCACCGCGGCGGGCGGCCAGGGCCAGGTTTTCATCAATCTGCATCGTGGCGGCGGTGCCCATCATGGGGTCCTGGAACACACGGCCAATGTAAGCGGCGCGCTTGTGCTCCGGCAGGCGGGTGATATCCTTACCATCAATAATGATCTTGCCCATATCCACCGGCCACACACCGGCAACAGCATTCAGCATGGTGGACTTGCCCGCACCGTTGCCGCCGATTACGGTGACGAAATCGCCGTCCTCCAGTGTCAGGTTCAAATCATTCAGGGCAACCTTCTGGTTGACCGTACCGGGGTTAAAAGTCTTGTAAACGTTTTTGATCTCAAGCATTGCTGCTGCCGCCTTTCTTTACCGCAACGCGGGTGAAGTATTTTGCTTTCCAGTATGGAACCGCAAGGAAGATGGCGACCACGATGGCGCTGAGCATTTTGAGCAGGTCGGTATCGATCTTGAACCAGATGCAGATCTGCATAACAATGTAGTAGATGACGCTGCCGATGCCAACGCTGAGCAGCTTGAGCGCAAAGTTGCGAAAAATCTTGCTGAACACGGCTTCACCGATAACAACGGCAGCCAGGCCGATCACGATAGCACCGCGGCCCATCTGGACATCAGCAAAGCCCTGGTACTGGCTGAGCAGCGCACCGGAGAATGCCACCAGACCATTGGAGAGCATCAGGCCCAGCACAATGTTGAAATTAGTGTTGATGCCCTGCGCCCGCGCCATGTTGGCGTTGCAGCCGGTAGCACGGATGGAGCAGCCAAGCTCGGTGCCGAAGAACCAGTACAAAATAGCGATAACAACCACCATAAGAACGGCCACGATCAGGATGGTATTGCGGTAAAACGGAACGCCTTTGATATAACGCAGGGATACCAGCAGGTCATATTTGTCCACGTTGATAGCCTGATTGGCTTTTCCCATGATTTTCAGGTTGACCGAATATAGGGACAACTGGGTCAAGATACCGGCAAGGATGGCCGGAATGCCCATAAACGTGTGGAACAGGCCGGTCACCAGGCCAGCCAGCAGGCCAGCACCAAACGCCAGCAGCAGGGACAGCCAGACGTTCATGCCGGAAATCATACACATGATGCAGACCGCACCGCCAAGGCCCAAGGTGCCGTCTACCGTCAGGTCGGCAACATCCAGGATGCGGAAGGTAAGGTAAACGCCAATCGCCATAATGGCCCAAATCAGGCCCTGCGCCAATGCGCCCGGCATGGCATTGAACAATGTTGCAATGTTCAAGAGATCGTCAACTCCTCAAAAAAGATATAGTCTTTTTAATTATATCAAAAAATCGCGGGAAAGAAAAGCCTTTTCCGCGATTTTTGTATTAAAGTTACCTGCATCAAATCAAAGCAGGCCGTTCTGGCTGTTTAGCCCTCGTATGCCACATAATCATCTGGGATGGTGATGCCCAGAGCTTCGGCAATGGTCGGGTTGTATTCCTTAGTGAACTTCGGAGCGTACTCAATGGGCATCTCCTCAACCTTGCTTTCGCCGGTCAGGATCTTGGCGGCCATCTTACCGGTAGCAACGCCCAGGTCATAGTAGCTGATGGACAGGGTAGCAACGCCACAGCCGCCCATGATGCCTTCCTCGCCTGCAACAACAGGCACACCGGCGGGCTGGCAGATGTTATTGACGATCTCAGTGTTGTTGGCAACGGTGTTATCGGTGGGAACATAGATCACATCGCTGGCATCGGCAGCGCTCTGGCAGACGGTGGCCAGATCGTTGGAGTCAGAGAATGCGTAATACTCGCAGGTGTAGCCCAGTTCTTCCAAGCTGGCCTTTACGGTATCAACCTGATACTGGCTGTTTGCTTCGGCGCTGCAATACAGCAGACCAACGGTCTTTGCATCGGGAAACAGTTCCTTGATGATTCCTGCCTGCTCATCCAGAGGAGCCAAGTCGCTGGTACCGGAAATATTGGTGCCGACAAGGCCATCGAAGTCATCAATCCCCAGTGCCACGCCGTACTCGGTAACAGAGGTGCCCAGAACCGGGATGGTGTTGGTGCCGGCCTGTGCAGCCTGCAGGGCGGGGGTTGCGTTGGCCAGGATCAGGTCAACATTATCAGAAACAAAGCCATTGATGATGGTGCTGCAGGTGTTGGAATCGCCCTGGGCGTTCTTTTCCTCAAAGGTAACGGCATCGCCGAGCTGCTCGGTCAGGGCATCCTTAAACCCCTGGGTTGCAGCGTCCAAAGCAACGTGCTGCACCAGCTGGCAGATGCCGACCTTGTAGGTCTGGCCGTCAGTAGCGGCGGTATCGGAAGCGGCGGTGGATTCTGCGGCAGAAGAAGCGGTGCTGTCCGCGGCCGATGCAGCAGAGCTTGCTGCAGTGCTGCCACAGGCAGCAAGGGAAACAGCCAGGCAGCCGACTGTCAAAATAGAAAGTGCTTTTTTCATGGTATCTTCCTCCCAAATCTATGCATCGCTCACCGGCATCCACTATGCTGCATAGCCTTGGGTGGGTGTCCTCTCCGAAAAGCGATTTAGTGATTTAAAGTATAGCATCAATCGTATTCCCCTGCAAGATACAATCCGCCAAATCGCGACGCTTTAGAGCGCTAAATTTCCACATTTTGCACAATTTTAACAAAAAAGCACACCCTGCGTTCTGCCTTTGGGGCATTCGCACAGGGTGTGCAGTATCAATAAGACTTATAAAATGATATTTTTCTCTGTTTCAGCAATCGGGGCTGGATTGCTTTTGTGTTCCTTGCCGTTTTGGCCTCATTTATGCAAAGATTGCCGCTTCGGTCTGGTTCAGGATGCGGATAAACGCCTCTCGCGTATCCGCCATACGCAGTTTTTCCGTCAGGCGGTGGTCGCCGAGCAGGTGAGCCAAAATCAACAGGTGGTCGCTCTGGCGGTCCGGCGGAACCGCAACCATAAAGATCATATCCACCAGCTTGCCGTCCGCTGCGCCCCAGTCCAGCCCGCGGGTAAGGGTCAGCGCGGCCAGCCCAAGCGAGGCGACGCCCGCATTGCAGGCATGCGGGATGGCAAGCCCTTCCCCAATGGCGGTGGTGCCGCCCGCGCGTTCACGCTCACACACGGCTTTATAGTAGGCGGTACCGTTGGTGATCACGCCGTTGCTCTCCTGAAGTTCCACCAAGGTTTCCAGCGCCGTCTGCACACTGGGCATCTCGGCATGCAGCATCACACTGTCACGGTTCAGTAAACGGCTGACTCTCAGCTGTGTCTGCTCACTTTCCCTGTGTTTCATACGCCCTCCACCTTGCTGATCAGCTTGTAAAGGAACTCGCCCACCGCGCCGCCGGTGCAGTCCCAGTTGGTCACTTCGTTGGCCGCTGCTTTTACTTCGGACGGCGCATTGGCCACAGCCACGGAATAGCCCGCTTTTTTCATGATTTCGAGATCATTATAATAGTCACCGATCACGATGGTTTTTTTGATGTTCTCGTTCAGGATATGGCAAAGCTCTTCCATTCCGGCTGCTTTGCTGATGCCGGAAGGCATAATTTCCAAGTAGATCTGGTTGGTAGGCAAAAAGTAATTATCCCGGCCAAAGTACCGCGTTTTGGCGTACTGTCCCGCTTTGCGGATCGTTTCCGGATCCCCGGCAAACACCACCTTCAGCCAGCCATCCGGCACATTTTCCAGCGGGCAGGCCACGCTTTCCATGTGTTCATCCACCTGGTGGGCGTGGGTATAGCTGCTGGCGTGAACAACATACATCTCCCCCGCACCGGCCATGACCTCTACACCAATCTTCGGGAATTTTTGCAGCATATCGGCAATGGCGGCAGCGGCCTGTTCCTGATTCAGGCAGGAGCGACGCAGCACACGGTTGGCCTGGAAATCATACAGCAGCGAACCATTGCAGGAGATTGCTGGCAGCGAAAGCTCGATATCGCCCAGCGCCGCGCGGATCGACTCCGGCGGACGGCCGGATGCGACGGTAAAGCGCCCACCCATGGCGGTAAACAACCGGATGACGCTGCGGTTGCAGGCGGGAATGCCCTCCTTTGCAGTCAGCAGGGTGTTATCCATATCACAAAAAACCAGATAATCACTCAAACGCTCCATGGCGGCTTTCCTTTCTCAGACGGTTTAAGTAGTCCTGAAACCAGTCAGGCAGTGAGCTGTCAAACTGCATCCATTCCCCGGTGGCGGGGTGCACAAAGCCAAGCTCCTTGGCGTGCAGGCACTGACCGTTCAGGCTGCGGATACAATTTTTTGGCCCATACACGGCATCCCCAGCCAGCGGGTGGCCAATGGACGCCATATGCACCCGAATTTGATGGGTGCGGCCTGTTTTAAGCTTGCATGCAATGTAAGTAAAGTTGCCGAACCGTTCCAGCACCTGCCAGCCGGTGTAGGCATATTTGGAGTTCTGCTGGGTCACGGCCATCTTTTTGCGATCCTTAGGGTCGCGGCCGATGGGGGCTTCCACAAAGCCGGTATCCTCTTTCAGGTTGCCATACACCACAGCGTGGTACACCCGATGGATAGAATGCACGCTCATCTGTTCGGTCAGTGCCTGGTGGGCGGCGTCCGTTTTTGCAACGACCAAAAGGCCGCTGGTATCCTTATCAATGCGATGCACAATGCCGGGGCGGATGGCCCCGCCGATGCCGGACAGCCGCCCCTCGCAGTGCCACAGCAGTGCATTGACCATGGTGCCGTCCGGGTTGCCGGGCGCAGGGTGCACCACCATGCCTTTGGGCTTGTTGACCACCAGCAGGCTGTCATCCTCATACACAATATCCAGCGGAATGTTCTGGGGCTGGGCTTCGATGGGCTGCGGGTCCGGCAGGGTGAGCAGAATCGTCTGCCCGGCTTTCAGCTTATCCTTTTTGTTCAAGGGGCTGCCGTTGCAGGTCACACTGCCCGCTTCGATCAGGTTTTGCAGCTGGCTGCGGGAAAGATCCGGGCACTGTTCCGCCAGCCAGCGGTCCAGCCGCAGGCCAACGCTTTCCGGCGCAAGGGTCAGTTCACGCTGTTCCATCTGTGGGCGCACTCCCCTTTTGCTGTTTTGCTTTTTGTTCGCGGCGCATATCCAGTAGCAGGCTGAGGACCAGCAGGCCCACGCCGACACAGATGCAGACATCCGCAAAATTGAACACCGGGAAATTGATGAACAGGCAGTTCAGGTAATCCACCACCACGCCGGTGCGGATACGGTCGATCAGGTTGCCAACACCGCCGCCCACGACCAAAATCCAAGCAGCACGCTCCAAACGCGGCATTTTGCGCAAAAGCAGCATACCGGCCAGCACAGCCAGCATCACACCGGTAACGATCACCAGCAGCGTGCGCTTGCCGCTGAGCATGGAAAACGACATACCATCATTGAGCAGGTAATATAATTCCAGCACATGCGGGATAAAGGGTTTGCTGCCAACCGGCAGCAGTTCCACGGTGGCCCAAAGTTTGATCAGCTGGTCAACCAGCGTCAGGCCTGCCGCAGCAAGAATGGATAAAATGCCAACCAGCATAAACGCCTCCGTCGTCCGGGCCAATGCAGCGCTGCAACATGCCCTGACAAAAACAGCGGTGCAAAGGCTTGATAAAAGCGCAAAAGCACCGCTGTAAATCATACTATGGCAATACCGCACAGTTCCTGTTTTACAGGCTTAAGCACTGGAACAGCGCTTAACATCATGCGGCATAGCCCTTTATTTGAAAAATTAACCAAGAACTTTCGCACAGCGCGGGCACAGGCCGTCTTCGCCAACAGCTGTGTCGAACTTCCAGCAGCGCAGGCACTTGTTGCCGGCAGCATGGGCAACGCTCATGCCCAGGCCCTCGGTCAGACCCTTCACGCCGCCTTCGCCCTTGACCAGATCCACATGGGAAACGATCATCAGATCGGCCAGCTCATCCATCGGGATGGCGTTCAGGAAGTCATACATTTCATCGCTGCAGTACAGGGTAACGGCAGCTTCCAGAGAGGAACCGATGGTCTTATCGGCACGGGCCTGCTCCAGAACCTTCTTTACATCGTCACGCACAGCAATGATCTTGGCCCACTTGGCGTCAAAAGCGGCATCCTCATCGCTCTTGGCTTCCGGCATACGCTCCCAGCAGACATACTCCTGCATGCCTTCCAGCTTCGGGATGTAGCTCCAGATTTCCTGGGCGGTGAAGCACAGGATGGGGGCAACCAGCTTGGTGAAGTCAACCAGAATGCGGTACAGCGCAGTCTGGGCGCAGCGGCGTGCGTGCTCGTCCGCACAGTACAGGCGGTCCTTGATGACGTCCATATAGAAGTTGGACATATCAATGACGCAGAAGTTGTAGATTGCGTGGTAAGCGCGGGAGAAATCGTAATTATCGTAAGCGGCACGCACATTGGCGGTCAGGCTGTTGCAGCTCTTGAGTGCCCAGCGGTCGATTTCGAACAGCTGATCCTCGGCAACCATATCCGTGGCAGGGTTGAAATCGCCAATGTTGCCCAGCATAAAGCGGGCGG
>OIDA01000559.1_pt1 | contig 10604 bp, 8 predicted proteins | sample 1581451 | NCBI WGS metagenome assembly OIDA01 (sample SAMEA3882552, study PRJEB24775) | human gut metagenome | biome: human-associated habitat; feature: intestine environment; material: feces | place: Netherlands | collected 2009/2010
AGATACCGAGAGAGCCGCAATTATGTTGCTTGATGAATTCAGAAGTGCAAAGCTTGGCAGAATTACAGTTGAAATGCCGCAGGGGAGATAACAATGGATTGGCTTGAATATGAAAATAAAAATATTGCAAGAGGTTTTCTGAATATCTGCGGTGTTGATGAAGCCGGCAGAGGACCGCTTGCAGGACCTGTGTGCGCCGCCGCAGTTATACTTCCCGAAAATACTGTTATTGAAGGAGTCAATGATTCAAAAAAGCTTTCTGAAAAAAAGAGAGAGGCTTTGTTTGATGTAATAAAGGAACAGGCCTTGGCATACAGCATTGCATTTGCAAGCGTTGAAGAAATTGAGGAAATGAATATTCTTAATGCTACTATGCTTGCAATGGAACGGGCAGTTGAAGGACTTGAACCAAGGGCTGATTATGCTATGATTGACGGCAACAGAATGCCTCCGTTGTCAATTGAAGGCGAATGTATTGTAAAAGGTGATGCAAAGTCAATGTCAATTGCCTGTGCATCAATTCTTGCCAAGGTATCAAGGGATAGACTTCTTTATGAATACGACAAAGAATTTCCTCAGTACCTATTTGCAAAGCATAAGGGTTACGGCACAAAGGCTCATATTGAGGCGATTCTTAAATACGGACCGTGTAAGTATCACAGACCGAGCTTCTTGAAGAAAATATATAATAAGAAATGATTTTTACTACTAAACAAACAGGTGATAAGGGAGAGGCTTATGCCGCAAAATATCTGAAAAAGCATAAGTATAAAATTATTGCCAGAAATTATAAAAAGCCTTACGGCGAAATAGATATCATAGCCGAGAATAAGGAAGTAATTGCCTTTGTTGAGGTTAAGACAAGGAAAGAGAATTCTCTTACACAACCCGTTGATGCGGTTAACCGTAAAAAGCAGGTGAAAATTTTAAAAACTGCCGATATGTATATGTATGAAAACAATAGATAAAGAATGTCGATTTGATGTATGCGAAGTTTTTGTCAACAGTGATAATCTTAAGCTTGTCGGCATTAACTATATTGAAGATGCATTCTGACGGGAGGTTGCCATGAATTTTTTTGACTTGCATTGTGACACGCTCTATAAGGCAGTAACCGAAAAGTCCGAACTGGATAATCCCTCATATGAAGTGAAATTAAATAACAATTCCAAATCCCACAGGTTACAGTGCTATGCTATATGGTTACCCGACACGCTTGACAGTAATGAGGCGGAAAAATTGTTCTTTGAATCGGCTGATTACCTGAAATCCGAATGTAACCGACTTGAAATTGAATTGTTGGGTATCGGTGAATTCACAGATAATGCTTTTTCAAAGTATAGAAACTCAGCGTTTTTTACAGTAGAAAACGGAAAAGCATTGAACGGCAAAATCGAGAATGTAAAGCGATTTGCAGAACTCGGCGTCAGAATAATGACTCTCACATGGAATGAGATGAACGAGATTGGTTCAGGTGTTTTATCGGAAGATAAATGCGGTTTAACTGACTTCGGAAAACTTGCAGTAGCCGAAATGGAAAAGTACGGTATTGTAATTGATGTATCCCATGCAAGCGATGGACTGTTTTATGATGTTGTCAATCAGACGAATAAGCCGTTTATCGCAACTCATTCAGATTCACGGACAATTACTCAAAATCCGAGAAATCTTACAGATGAGCAGATTAAAATTATAATACAGAGAGGCGGACTTATAGGTCTAAATTTGCACAATGCTTTTCTTAATAATAATCCGGATAAAGCATGCATGAACGATATTTTAAAGCATTGCGAATATATGCTGTCACTCGGATGTGAAAATTCTCTTTGCTTCGGTACGGATTTTGACGGCTGCGATTTGCCGAGGGATATTGTCGGAAGCGATTCAATCGGCGAAATTTATGAACTTTTTCTTGGAAATAACTACAACGAAAGCGTTTTGAAAAAGATTTTTTACGAAAATGCGTATAATTTCTTTGAAAACTTTGACAATCAGCGAATAATGTAGTAAAATACTTGATGTTTAAAGCAATTTGAAAGGAAGATTTCAATGTTATACAACAGCACACAAAATGCCAAAGAAGTAGTTTCTGCGGCACAGGCCATTGCACAGGGTATTTCAAAGGACGGCGGTCTTTTTGTACCGCAGGAATTTCCTAAGTATGATGAAAATACCTTCAAGGCACTTTTGAAAACAGATTACAAAGGAAGAGCAAAGAAAGTATTTTCTGATTTTCTTTCTGATTTCACAGAAGAGGAAATCAGCGACTGCGTAGAAAAGGCTTATACAGCTCAGAAATTCGGCGGTGAAAATCCTGCTCCTATTTCATACTGTAATCTTGACGGAACAACCCTGAATATTCTTGAACTCTGGCATGGTCCTACATGTGCGTTTAAGGATATGGCACTCCAGATTCTCCCGCATCTTCTCACAAAGTCACTCAAGAAGAAATATGACGGCAAGACGGCTGTTATTCTCGTTGCTACATCAGGCGATACAGGCAAGGCTGCTCTTGAAGGCTTTAAAGATGTTGACCACACAAAGATTGTTGTTTTCTATCCTGTTGACGGTGTAAGTCCGATGCAGAAGCATCAGATGAATACTCAGGAAGGTGAAAATGTTCGTGTTTGTGCAATCAAGGGTAACTTTGATGACGCTCAGACAGGTGTTAAGAAGATATTCACTACACCTTCGGTTGCAGAAAAGCTCGCTGAGAATAATATGCTTTTCTCATCAGCAAACTCAATCAACTGGGGCAGACTTCTTCCGCAGATTGTTTACTATATTTCGGCTTACTGCGATCTTGTAAATGACGGTAAAATCGAGCTTGGTGACAAAATTAATGTTGTTGTTCCGACAGGTAACTTCGGTAACATCCTTGCATCATACTATGCAAGTCTCATGGGACTTCCAATCAACAAGTTCATTTGTGCGTCAAACTCTAATAATGTTCTTACAGATTTTATCAAAACAGGCGTTTATGATAAGAACAGAAACTTCTATACAACAATTTCACCTTCAATGGATATCCTTGTTTCAAGTAACCTTGAACGACTTCTCTACAAGCTTTCAGGTGATAATGACGAAGTTACAAGAGGCTGGATGAATGCACTCAAATCAGAAGGCAAGTATGAAGTAAGTGATGATGTAAAGGCTGTTATCAACGAAAAGTTCTACGGCGGATTCTGTGATGATAAGAACACAGAGGCTACCATTCACGAGATGTTTGAACAGGATAAGTACCTTTGCGACACTCACACAGCTGTTGCAATCAATGTGTACAAGCAGTATGTTGAGGAAACAGGCGACAAGACACCATCTGTAATTGCGTCAACTGCAAGTCCGTATAAATTCTCTAAGGCTGTTCTTGAGGCTGTTGAACCAAACGCAACACTTCCTGAAACAGAATTTGATATGGTTGATGAACTTCATAAGGTTTCCGGTGCCGAAGTGCCTGCACCTCTTGCAAATCTTAAAAATAAAACGGCTCGATTCTCTGATGTTACAGAAGTTAGTGATATGGAGAATTATGTTCTCGGAGCACTCGGTATAGATTAATGGCATTATTTGCTATAGCGGATTTACATCTTTCACTTGGTGAAGATAAGCCTATGGATGTTTTCGCAGGCTGGAACGATTATACTTCAAGACTTGAAAATAACTGGAGAAAGCTTGTTACCGATAATGACACGGTTGTTGTGTCTGGCGATATTTCCTGGGCAATGAAGCTTGAAGAAACTCTTACGGATTTTACTTTCATAGAAAATCTTCCCGGTAAGAAAATTTTCAATAAAGGCAATCACGATTATTGGTGGAGCACCAAGACAAAAATGGATGTGTTTCTGAAAAATAATTCACTTGATTCGATATCTATCCTTTTCAATAATTCATATGTTGTTGACGATTACGCAATTTGCGGTACAAGAGGATGGTTTCTTGAGAATGAATCTCAAAATGATATAAAAGTCCTGAACAGGGAAGTCGGCAGACTTGAAATGTCAATACAATCAGCTATAAAAACAGGAAAGGAACCAATAGTGTTTTTACACTATCCTCCTGTTTACGGAACAACAAAATGTGACGAAATATTTAATGTTCTTTTGAAATATGACATCAAAAAATGTTATTACGGACACCTTCACGGAAAAAAGAATATGAGGTTTGCGATTGAAGGTGAATACGAAGGTATTGATTTTAAGCTGATTTCTTGTGACAGGTTGTCATTTATGCCAATTTTAGTCAGATAAATTCTGTATTTTCTATTGGCAAAATTATTTTGTTGTGATATAATAAGATGATTTCTTGATTTTGAATTTAAACTTTGGAGGAATATTAAAATGGCATTAAAGGAATGTACAAAAAAAGAACAGGCTAATTCATATGAATTAGAGGTTAATGTTGACGGTGAAACTTTTGGTAACGCTGTTAACAGAGTTTATAAAAAGCAGGTTAAAAGCATCAATATCCCCGGTTTCAGAAAGGGCAAAGCTCCCCGTCATGTAATTGAGAAAATGTACGGCTCGGAAGTATTCTATGAAGATGCTATGCAGGATTGTTATCCGGACGCTCTTTATGAGGCCGCTAAAGAAGCAGGTATCAAGATAGTTTCGGTTGAAACTCTTGAGGCTATTGAGGCAAGCAAGGAAGGTTTCTCATTTAAGGCTAATGTTGTTGTTGAGCCTGAAATGGAAATTAATAACTACCTCGGCATTGAAGTTACAAAGAAGTCAACAGAAGTTACAGACGAGCTCGTTGACGAAGAAATTGAGAAGGTTCGTGACCGCAACTCAAGAATGGTAACTGTTGACGACAGAGCTGCTCAGAATGATGATGTAGCAGTTATTGACTTTGAGGGTTTTGTTGACGGTGAAGCGTTTGAAGGCGGTAAGGCTGAAAACTACAACCTTAAGCTTGGATCAGGCAACTTCATCCCCGGCTTTGAGGAGCAGATTGTAGGTCACAAGACAGGTGAAGAGTTTACAATCACAGTTAAGTTCCCGGATGATTATCAGGCTGAAGAGCTTAAAGGTAAGGAAGCTGAATTCAAGATCAACCTTCACGAAATTAAGGCTAAGGAACTTCCGGAAGTCGATGATGAGTTTGTAAAGGATGTTTCCGATAAGGAAACACTTGACGAGTACAAGGCTGAGCTTAAAGAAACTGTTGCTAAACGCCTTCAGGATGAGGCTGACAAGGATGTTGACAATCAGATTTCCGAAAAGCTTATGGAACTCCTTGAGGGTGAAATTCCTGAGGCAATGTATGACAATCAGGCTAACGAGATGGTAAGAGAATTTGATATGCGTCTCCGTTCACAGGGCCTTGATATGAAGACATATATGCAGTACATGGGTATGGATGCAAACGCACTCAAGGGTATGTATAAAGAAGAGGCTGAAAAGAGAGTTAAGTTAAGACTTGCTCTTGAAGCAGTTGCAAGAAAAGAAAATATTGAAGTTACAGAGGCTGACCTTGACGCTGAATACGGCAAGATGGCAGAGGCTTACAAGATGGATGTTGATAAGGTTAAGGAGGCTGTTCCTGCTGAATCACTCACAGAAGATATTAAGGTTGAAAAGGCTCTTAATCTCGTAAAGGACAAAGCTGTTATTAAGTAATTTGAATATTTTTCTTATATCTGTTAATCACTATTTAAGAAAGGTTATGATTAAATGGCATTAGTACCATATGTTATCGAACAGTCAAGCAGGGGCGAACGCTCTTTTGATATCTATTCCCGTCTTCTTGAAGACAGAATTGTTATGCTTAACGAAGAGGTAAACAGTGCAAGTGCAAGCGTTGTAGTTGCTCAGCTGCTTTACCTTGAAAGTAAAGATCCGACAAAGGATATCAGTCTTTACATCAACAGCCCCGGCGGCAGCGTAACAGACGGCTTTGCTATTTTTGATACAATGAATTACATCAAGTGTGATGTTTCCACAATCTGTATGGGTATGGCTGCAAGTATGGGTGCATTCCTTCTTGCCGCAGGCGCTAAGGGTAAGCGTCTTGCACTTCCTAACAGTGACATTATGATTCACCAGCCTTCAGGCGGTGCTCAGGGTCAGGCTACTGACATGGAAATTCACACAAGACACATTCTTGATATGAAAAAACGACTCAATCAGATTCTTGCTGACAACACAGGTCAGCCGATTGATGTTATTGCAAAGGATACCAATCGTGATAACTTCATGACTGCACAGCAGGCACTTGAGTATGGTTTGATTGATAAGGTTATCGAAAAAAGATAAAGGTGAGGTAAACTGATGGCTAACAAAAATAACGAAGATATTTATTGCTCTTTCTGCGGAAAACCTCAGGAGATGGCAGGCAGACTTATTGCCGGCAACGGTGTCTATATTTGTGACCGGTGTGTTGAGCTCTGTATGAATATTCTTCGCGAATCAGGCGAGCTTGAACGTGAAAATGAAAATAAACTTTCAAAATCGGGAGAACCTCAGACCCCCGAACTGTCCGTTGATGAACTTTTAAAGCCAAAGGAAATCAAGGCAATTCTTGATGAATATGTTATCGGACAGGATCATGCAAAAGTTACCCTGAGCGTTGCTGTTTACAATCACTATAAGCGTGCTTTTTCAAATGATCAGAGCGTAGATTTCGCTAAGAGTAATGTGTTGCTTCTCGGCCCGACAGGTGTCGGTAAGACATTACTTGCTCAGACGCTTGCAAAGGCTCTTGATGTTCCTTTTGCAATTGCTGATGCAACTACGCTTACCGAAGCAGGTTATGTCGGCGAGGATGTAGAGAACATTCTCTTAAAACTCATTCAGGCAGCCGATTTTGATATTGAAAAGGCAGAGCACGGCATAATTTACATTGATGAAATTGATAAAATATCAAGGAAAAGCGAAAATCCTTCAATTACAAGAGATGTTAGTGGAGAAGGTGTACAACAAGCATTACTAAAAATTGTAGAAGGAACAACAGCATCTGTACCACCACAAGGAGGAAGAAAACATCCACATCAAGAACTATTACAAATAAACACAGAAAACATATTATTTATATGCGGTGGAGCCTTTGAGGGATTAGAAAAAATAATAGAAAAGCGTAAGGGTTCTTCTGTTATAGGTTTTGAGTCACTTGTTCAGTCAAAGCAGGAGCTTGATTCGACCGATTGGATGAAAGAGGTCACAGCACATGATCTTGTAAAGTACGGAATTATTCCTGAGCTCATCGGTCGTCTGCCTGTTATTACTGCTTTGAGCGGCCTTGACACAGATGCACTTGTCAAGATTCTTACTGTTCCGAAAAACTCTATTGTTCAGCAGTATAAGAAACTTTTTGAACTTGACGGTGTTGAACTTCTTTTTGAAGAAGAGGCGCTCAGAGCTATTGCACAACAGGCACAGGATCAGCATACAGGTGCAAGAGGACTTCGAGGAATTATGGAAGATATTCTTACAGACCTTATGTTTGAGGCTCCGTCTGATCCTACTATTGATAAGATTATTATTACAGAGGGCGTTATCAAAAACGGTGCTGCTCCGCAAATTACTCGCAAAAAGGAATTGTTACAGACAAATTCCGTAAAATTGACTCAAAAAGATGCAAAGAAGCGTCAGAAGCGCAGCACAGCGTCTTGATATTGTGAATTAAAGCTGTATTGCAATTACAATACAGCTTTTTGCTTTTATGAAAGGAATTTAAATGGATTTTGATATGCAAAAAAATCTGACTCTCCCTGTTCTCCCGTTGCGAGGGCTGGTGGTTTTTCCAAAATCACTTATTCATTTTGATGTTGGACGGAAAAAGAGTATTACGGCTATAAATAAAGCTATGAAAGCCGATCAACTTGTTTTTCTTACTTCTCAGAAGGATGCCGCAATAAACGAACCGGATATATTTGATGTTTATGACACGGGCGTAATTGCCAAGGTCGTTCAGGTTTTGAAACAGCCTGAAAATACTACACGAATTGTAATTGAAGGTCAATGCAGGGCTACAATTATAAATCCTGTTTTTGACGAAAAGTGTCTTGTTGCAGAAGTTAAACCGTATGAGGAAGAAAGCGAGTATCTTACAGCAAGAGATTCCGCTCTTATGCGAACCGTAAAAAATGAATTTGACAAGTATCTTGAGATTTCTCCGAAGATGCCGTCGGATATTATTTTTAAGGTTGCCCTTTGCAAAAGACCGGGTGAACTTGCCGACTTTATCACAGCTAATCTCATTCTTGACTACAGAGTTAAACAGTCGATTCTTGAAACTTTCCCGGAATCCGAAAGACTTGAATCTGTTCTTGATGTACTTGTAAATGAAAATTTTGTTCTTAAACTTGAGGACGAAATATCTCAAAAAGCTAAAATGAGAATTGATGAAAATCAGCGTGATTATTTTCTTCGTGAACAGAAAAGAGCAATCGAGGAAGAACTCGGCGAAGATGATTCACCGATTGACGATGCTGAAAACTATGTCGATAAAATTGAGAAGCTTAATCTTGATGAAAAGTCTGCCGACATTCTTTATAAAGAATGTAAGAAACTCAGTAAAATGCCTTATGGCAGTCAGGAAGCGGCTGTGATTCGTACATATCTTGATACGGTTCTTGATTTGCCGTGGAATAAGTCATCTAAAGATAAAATCGTTATACCTAAAGTTCAGAAGGCTCTTGATAAGACTCACTATGGACTTGACAAAGTTAAAAAGAGAATCATTGAACAGCTTGCCGTTCGTGTGTTAAGTGAAAAGCAAAAGGGACAGATCATCTGTCTTGCAGGACCTCCGGGTGTCGGTAAAACCTCAATTGCTCAGTCGATTGCAAAGGCAATAGGCAGAAAAAGTGAAAGAATCGCTCTTGGCGGCGTTCGTGACGAGGCTGAAATCAGAGGCCACAGAAAGACTTATATCGGTTCGATGCCGGGTAGAATTATTAATGCATTGCAACATGCCGGCACTAATAATCCTGTACTTATTCTTGACGAAATAGACAAGCTTGCCGCTGATTATAAGGGCGATCCAACATCTGCATTGCTTGAGGTTCTTGATATCGAACAGAATAATAAGTTTGTTGATCACTACATTGAACTTCCGTTTGACTTGTCAAATGTGATGTTTATTACAACTGCAAATGACATTTCAGCTATTCCGGCACCGCTTCGTGACAGAATGGAAATTATAGAAATCAGCAGTTATACAAGAGAAGAGAAATTCCATATTGCAAAGAAGCACCTCATTCCTAAACAGCTTGATGAGTGCGGTTTTACTTCAAAGGAACTCAAATTCACTCAGAAAGCCATATACGCTCTCATAGACTTCTATACGAGAGAAGCCGGCGTAAGAACTCTTGAAAGGCTTATTGCATCAGTTATGAGAAAATGTGCCGTTGAAAAGCTTACAGAGGGTACAGAAGTATTCAAGATTGACGAAAAAGAGGTAGAAAGATTTTTAGGCCATAAAAAGTTTATTCCTGATTCACTTGCCAAAATGGATGAAATCGGAATAGTAAACGGACTTGCATGGACCTCAGTGGGCGGAGAAATCTTACCTATTGAAGTTGCCGTTATGGAGGGTACAGGAAAGATTGAACTTACAGGTTCTCTCGGTGATGTTATGCAGGAGTCTGCTAAAACAGCAATCACCTGTATTAGAAGTCATGCGGCGGTTCTTGGAATTGATCCAGATTTTTACAAAAACAAGGATATTCATATTCATGCTCCCGAGGGTGCTGTTCCAAAGGACGGACCGTCTGCAGGTATTACAATGGCAACCGCAATTTACTCAGCACTGACTTTAAAGCCCGTAAGACACGATATAGCCATGACAGGTGAAATTACCCTCAGAGGGAATGTTCTTCCTATAGGCGGTCTTAAAGAGAAAAGCATGGCTGCTTTTAAAAACGGAATTACAACAGTAATCATTCCAAAGGATAACGAACCTGATCTTGAAGATGTCGATAAGGCGGTTCTTGAAAAGGTTAAGTTTATTTCTGTTAGAAATTTTTCGGAGGTAGTTGCACTTGCGGTGAATAATACCGTGAGAATTACCGATAACCAATGGAATGGAATTGATATGACAGCAGTTCGTTCTGCAACGAAAACTGTAAACGCAGTAAAACAGTGAAAGAGAGGGATTTTATGAACTTTAATGAAGTCGCTTTTGAATTTGCGGCAGGTCGTGTTGATCAGTTGCCGGAATCGGATATGCCTGAAATTGTATTTTCAGGTCATTCAAATGTTGGAAAATCCTCTCTTATCAATAAACTTGTTCAGAGAAAAGCTCTTGCAAGAGTAAGTGCTCAGCCGGGCAAAACGGCTACCATTAATTTTTATAAGCTCAAAGAGTTTCGTATGGTTGATTTGCCGGGCTACGGTTATGCAAAGGTTTCAAAAGCAGAAAAAGACAGATGGGCAAAGCTTGTGGAAGGCTATTTTGCACAGGACAGACAGCGTCCGCTCGTTATTCAGATTCTTGACTTGCGTCATCCTCCGACTGATGATGACTTGCATATGATAGATTTCCTTTACAGAGGCGGATTTAACTTTGCCGCAGTTCTTACAAAGAGTGATAAACTCAAAAAGACTGCGTTTGAAAAGCAGATTGAGTATTATAAGGACATTTTCAGTACAATTGAACATGTT
>OIDA01000561.1_pt1 | contig 10570 bp, 10 predicted proteins | sample 1581451 | NCBI WGS metagenome assembly OIDA01 (sample SAMEA3882552, study PRJEB24775) | human gut metagenome | biome: human-associated habitat; feature: intestine environment; material: feces | place: Netherlands | collected 2009/2010
GATTTATCTTCTTTCTCTTTGAAAGAACTGAACGGGAAGAATGTAATTCTTAATATTTTTCCGAGTCTGGATACCGGCGTATGTGCCGCTTCCGTACGTAAATTCAATGAATTGGCTGCCGGTTTGCCGGATACGGTGGTATTGGCTGTTTCAAAGGACCTGCCTTTTGCACATGCCCGTTTTTGTACGACGGAAGGTATTGAGAACGTAATTCCCTTGTCCGATTTCCGTTGCTCGGATTTTGATGAAAACTATGGCGTGCGTATGGCAGACGGACCGTTAAGCGGTTTGCTGGCGCGGGCGGTGATTGTTGTCGGTAAAGATGGAAAGATTGCCTATACGGAACTCGTACCGGAGATTACGCAAGAGCCGGACTATGAAAAGGCGATTGCGGCAGTTAGGAAATAACCTCTTTGGACTTAACTATGCAATAAAAAAACGGTGGATGAAGAAGGGCTGTCTTTATCCACCGTTTTTTTATTCTTATTTTTTCTGTCTTATTCCTTTATAAATCAGGAAACCTACAACGAATATCGCAACCGCCAGAATGATATAACCGATTTCGTGGCTGTATTCCGTAGCCAATATATAGACATCGTTGGTTGTCTTGATGTCTGTGAACCGGTATATAAAATAGCCGAGCAGCGCCAGTATCGTGTTCCAGATTCCCGCACCGAGCGTTGTGTAAAGTAGGAACGAGCCTAATTTCATTCCGGCGAGTCCGGCCGGAATACTGATAAGCTGCCGTACTGCGGGGATAAGACGTCCGAAGAATGTGGATGCGGCGCCATGCTTCCTGAAGTACTCTTCGGCATGGCGTACTTTCGCTTCGTCAATCAGGCACATATGACCGAAACGGCTGTTGGCAAATTTATAGACAATAGGACGACCCAGCCAACGTGCAAGATAGTAGTTTATGAGTGCGCCGAGATCTGCGCCGATAGTTGCGAAAATAACGACAAGGAAGATATTCATACTGTCATCGGTCATCGCTTTCCATGCAGCAGGCGGCACTATAACTTCCGATGGAAATGGGATAAATGAACTTTCGATAGTCATGAAGATGGTAACTACCCAATAATTCAGATTTTCTAAAACCCATTTGATAAGTTCTGCAGATGATTCCATATATAATACTTGTGATTAATAATTTGTTTATGTCTTTAAAATAAACCTGACCCGCCAAATATCTCTTTCACTCTTTTTATCATTTCATCCCGGTTTTTACAATCCAGCAAATCCAGCATGTTTTCCAGGTCTTTTGCCTGAAACGGGTGTGCGCAAAGCTGGTTGTACTTTAGGAAGTTCTCCATGTCGTCGAGTAACAGATAAAGGGCGGTCAGCTTCTCGTTGATATTCTCGAAGTCGGGCTCCAGTTTCTTAACCTGCTCAAAAGCCGTTTGGGCATATTGTATATGGCCCGTTTCCATGCTGCTCATGCCGATTTCATTCCAAGTATCGGCACACGGGGCACACTCTAAAGCCAAAGCCCATTTCTTTACAGCCTTGTCGAAATCTCCTTTTTCCATATACATACCTCCCTCAATCAGATAGGGTTCTGCATCTTTCGGGCCTATCTCATGGGCTTTCTTGAAAAACAGGTCGGCCTGACGCTTTTCGCCTAAGTTATAGAGGCAAATCGCTACATGCGCATATAAAGACGGCAACATCGTTGAGTCGGTATCTTTACTGTGTATGACCAATTCAAGATGCCGGTACCCTTCTTCCCAGTGTCCTTTGGATATTTCATTGAATCCGATGAACATATGAAGGAAATTGGGGCTGACGGCTTTATATTTTTCTGCCAGGGTATAATTCTCAAGCGCGCTTTCTTCATTTCCAAGTTGATAGAAAGCATGTCCTTTCATCATATAGGCATCGGCAAATTCTTCATCTGACACGATTGCATAGTCGCACGCCTCAATGGCTTTGTCAAACAGTTGCTGTTCGAAATAGCAACGTGCCAGTCCGAACCAATAAGGGGCTGAATAAGGATTCTTGTCTATCAGCTTGTTATAGAACATTTCGGCTTTATCCTTCAGACCTTGCGCCAGGAAACAGTCGGCTGTTACGGCCAGATACTCTTCTTCCTCGGCATATTTTTCCAATCCCCTTGTCAGCCATGGTACAGCCTTATCGGGATACCCCATATCAATATACATATAGGATACGTCCACGATGTTGGCCAAGTCCTCTTTGTCTTCTATGGAGTCAAGGAGTTGTTCCGCTTCATCTATTTTGCCTTCGCCTAAGAGAATATTGGCTTTAAGCACTTTTACTTCCGAGGAATAATCTTCGGTTATTTCCTCTATCACTTGTTTGGCCTTATCCCTTTCCCGGGCGTCCATGAAGAGATAAGCCTGCTCTACCAACAGAGGCGTACTGCCGGGGTGTAAGCTCAGCCCGTATTCTACGACTTCGGTAGCCTGGCTGTTTTTTCTGTGCATGGCATACCAGTCGGCAAGGTCGGCTAAATCGTCTGCATCCAGATAGATAGGTTTGTTCTCAGCTTTCGCTGCTTCATATTGTTCTGCAAGTTCTTGCAATTCCTTGTCTCTTCCGGACAACAGGTTCTTTTTACTCATTAATGCTATATTATTTGTTGATTTTCCCCCAAGTATCTTTCAAGCCTACGGTACGGTTGAACACCATTTTCTCCGGTGTAGAGTCGCGGTCTACATTGAAGTAACCGATGCGCTGGAACTGCAGGTAGGAGAGGGGCTTCATACCGGCGGCAAATTTCTCGATATAGCAGCATGGCAATACGTTCAGAGAATCCGGATTTATCATTTCCTTCATGGCGGTCAGCGCATCGCAATTCTTTTCTTCGCGGATGGCTGCCAGTTCGTCGCGCGGATTTTCCACTTTCCACAACCGGTCGTAAAGGCGGACTTCGGCTTGCAGGCAGTGTGCGCAGCTCACCCAGTGAATTGTGCCTTTTACTTTGCGGTTAGCGCCGGGCATGCCGCTTTTGCTGTCGGGGTCGTATTCGCAGTATACTTCTGTGATTTCTCCTGCATCGTTCTTCTTGCAGCCGGTACACTTCACGATGTACGCGCTTTTCAGGCGAACTTCCTGTCCGGGAGTCATGCGGAAATATTTCTTCGGAGCATCTTCCATGAAATCGTCGCGTTCTATCCACAGTTCGCGGCTGAATTCGATGACGTGGTTGCCTTCTTCGGGATGTTCGGGGTTGTTGACGGCTTCCATCTCTTCCACTTGCCCTTCGGGATAGTTGGTGATGATAAGCTTCACCGGATTCAGTACGGCAGATACGCGGGTGGCGCGGTCGTTCAAGTCCTCGCGCACGGCGCTTTCCAGCAGGGCGAATTCATTGAGCGCATCGTAGGTTGTATATCCTATTTTGTCGATGAACTTATGAATGGACTCCGGAGAGTATCCCCTACGGCGGAAACCGCAGATAGTCGGCATACGGGGGTCGTCCCAGCCGTTGACAAGGCCTTCTTTCACCAAAGTCAGCAGGTTGCGCTTGCTCATGAGTGTATAGCTCAGGTTGAGCTTGTTGAATTCGTACTGGTGAGGACGGTGGTCGTTCAGGTCCTTGCCTTCTTTTACCCAATCTACAAAGAGGTCGTACAACGGACGGTGGGGAACGAATTCCAGTGTACACAAGGAGTGGGTTACACCTTCGAAGTAGTCGCTTTGTCCGTGAGCGAAGTCGTACATCGGGTAAGCTTTCCAGATAGTACCCGTACGGTGGTGCGGATGTTTCACCACGCGATAGATAATCGGGTCGCGGAAGTGCATGTTGGGACTTGCCATGTCAATTTTGGCACGGAGCACCATGGCGCCTTCCTCTATCTCGCCGGTATTCATCTTTTGGAACAGTTCGAGTGTTTCCTCGATGGGACGGTTACGGTAAGGGCTTTCCACACCGGGTTGGGTAGGAGTGCCTTTTTGAGCGGCAATCTGCTCGGATGTCTGCTCGTCGATATATGCTTTGCCTTCTTTGATGAGGCGGATGGCGAAGTCCCATAACTGCTGGAAGTAGTCGGAGGCATAGTATTCGTTGCCCCACTGGTAACCCAGCCATTGAATATCTTCTTTGATGGCTTCTACATATTCCACATCTTCCTTGGTAGGATTGGTATCATCGAAACGCAGATTGCAGATGCCATTGTGGTCGGCTGCAATACCAAAATCAAGGCAAATAGCCTTGGCGTGACCGATGTGGAGGTATCCGTTGGGTTCGGGCGGGAAACGCGTTTGCACTTTACCACCGTTTTTACCCTCTTTTAAATCTTTCTCAACAATTTGTTCAATGAAGTTGAGGCTCTTTTTTTCGCCTACTTCTTCGCTCTTAATATCTGCCATAATGGTATGTATATATTCTAAAAATCAAGCTACAAAAGTAAGACATTTTTTTCGTTTATCCTTATTTCACGGGAATATATCCACTCTTTTTAATGATTTCCTGACCGGCAGGTGACAGGATGAAACTGATGAGTGGGTTTACTTGTCCGGCGTTTTCCGTATTATAGTAATAATACAGAGGTCGTACGATGGGGTAACTCTTGTCTGTGGCACTTTCCATTGTGGGCGGCGCAAAGTGTTTGCCGTCATAAGATACGGAAAGTGACTTGACGCGAGGGGAGAGATAAGCCAGCCCTACGTACCCTATTGCTCCCTTCGTCTGACTGACGGATTGGATAATGGCTCCGGTGGCGGGCATGGAAAGGCTACTGCTCATATAATTTTTATTTTTGAGAACGCTTTCCTTGAAAAACTCATAGGTGCCCGAAGATGTTTCACGGGAATATACTACGATTTTACGATCATCTCCACCCACTTGCTTCCAGTTTGTTATTTTTCCCCGGAAGATATCTTCCAGTTGTTGGCGTGTCAGTTGTTTCACGGGGTTGGAAGGGTGTACCACGACGGCGAGGGCATCGTAGGCGACGATTACTTCTTCTACTTCCTTGCCTGCGGACTTTACTTTCATTTTCTCGCTGAACTTGATGGGGCGGGATGCCATGGCGATATCCGTTGTTCCGTCCAATAAAGCGGAAATGCCCACGCCGGTACCGCCACCCGTGACGGTAATCCGGGCATCGGGATTGAGCGCCATAAACCTTTCAGCGGTCTGTTGTGCTACGGGGAGTACGGTGTCGCTGCCTTTAATACGCTGTGCTTGCATGCTACTTGCAGCTAATGTCAGGAGTAGGATAATACTTATTCTTTTCATAATAGGTATTGTTTATAATTACTTTATGTAGTAAACTAATGATAGTATAACAACCTTCATACTACTCTTTTTGTTTATTCTCTGCAAATAAAGCAATCGTGTATTACGATGCTATTACAAAGCTTGTGTTTTTGCGGGTTGTAACGCTTTTGTAATATGTTTGAAACATTTCTTTCAAATGTTAGTCACACTCTCTTAACATCGGCCCCGTTTCTTTGCATGCAGAATATCAACAGGTATTTATGAAGAAACTTTTTGAAAAAATAGTAGAAGGTATATTGGCTTGCAGTGGTTTCGTAACAAGCATTACCATTGTGCTTATCATCCTGTTTCTCTTTTCCGAGGCGTTGGGATTGTTCAACAGCCGGGTGATTGAAGAGGGATATGTATTGGCATTGAATAAAGATAATAAGGTTACTGAGCTGACACCGGCTCAGATAAAAGATGTTTTCGACGAGGAAATAACAAACTGGAATGAGGTCGGAGGGCAGGATATGCCTATCCGGCTTTTCCGTTTGGAGGATATCACCCAGTATTATACCGAAGAAGAACTGGGCCCTTCTTATGAACACGCCGGAGCAAGAATTACCGAGTTGGTGGAGCGTACACCGGGCATCATTGCTTTTGTGCCGCAACAGTTTATTGTCCGGCAAGACTCCGTACACTTGTTGCGCGATAATACGATTTCAGTGAAAGACGTCTTTGCCGGTGCCGAATGGTTTCCTACGGCTACACCTGCCGCGCAATTTGGCTTTTTGCCACTGATAACGGGTACATTATGGGTGAGTCTTTTTGCCATTCTAATTGCTCTTCCGTTCGGCCTTTCGGTAGCTATCTATATGTCCGAAGTGGCAAATCCTAAGGTACGCAATTTGTTGAAGCCGATAATTGAGTTGCTGAGTGGTATTCCGTCAGTGGTATATGGCTTCTTCGGATTGATAGTCATTGTGCCGCTCATACAGAAAGTGTTCGACTTGCCGGTTGGCGAAAGCGGTCTGGCGGGAAGCATCGTATTGGCAATAATGGTATTGCCCACGATTATTACTGTGACAGAAGATGCCATGCGCAACTGTCCCCGTGCCATGCGTGAAGCCAGTCTGGCATTGGGAGCTTCGCAATGGCAAACTATATATAAGGTGGTGATACCCTATTCTATATCGGGCATCACTTCCGGAGTAGTGCTGGGCATCGGACGCGCCATCGGAGAAACGATGGCGGTATTGATGGTGACAGGCAATGCGGCTGTTATACCGCATACCATTCTGGAGCCGTTGCGCACCATTCCCGCTACGATTGCAGCGGAACTGGGAGAGGCACCTGCCGGAGGAGCTCATTATGAAGCTTTATTCCTTCTGGGAGTAGTATTGTTCTTTATCAGTTTGCTGATCAACTTCACGGTGGAAGCTGTATCGGCCCGGAAAAGATAGTGTTTTACAGAGAAAAGTAAAATGAGTATGATAGATAGGAAACATCTTTCGCAACGCATTGCATTCGGTACATTCCGTTTGCTGAGCCTGACGGTGGTAGGGATACTCTTTGCCATTCTCGGCTTTATTATATATAAAGGTATAGGAGTTATCAGTTGGGAGTTTCTGACTACCGCGCCGAAGGACGGCATGACGGCAGGTGGTATTTGGCCTGCCATCGTCGGCACATTCTATCTGATGATAGGCAGTGCCCTGTTTGCCTTTCCGGTGGGAGTAATGAGTGGTATCTATATGAATGAATACGCTCCGAAGGGCTGGATCGTCCGTTTTATCCGCATGATGACGAATAATCTGAGTGGGATACCCTCCATTGTCTTTGGTCTTTTCGGTATGGCCCTGTTCGTTAACTATATGGGGTTTGGCGATAGTATCCTTGCCGGCTCTCTTACATTGGGATTGCTCTGCGTGCCTTTGGTGATCCGTACTACCGAAGAAGCGCTGAAAGCTATTCCCGATACCCTGCGTGAAGGAAGCCGGGCTTTGGGAGCTACCAAATTGCAAACCATCTGGCATGTGATTCTGCCAATGGCCATGCCGAATGTGATAACAGGGCTTATTCTTGCTTTGGGACGTGTTTCCGGTGAGACCGCACCCATCCTGTTTACTTGTGCCGCTTATTTTCTTCCTCAGTTGCCCACAAGTATCCTCGATCAGTGCATGGCATTGCCTTATCATCTATATGTTATTTCTACCAGTGGTACGGATATGGAAGCTCAGCTTCCGCTGGCTTATGGCACTGCTTTGGTTTTAATAATAATCATTCTCTTTGTAAATCTTCTGGCAAATGCCTTACGGAAGTATTTTGAGAAGAAAGTAAAGATGAACTAACGGGAATAATAAACAGTAAATGAAATGATTGGTAAAATAGAAGCAAATGATGTAAACTTCTGGTATGGTGACTTTCATGCTCTGAAAGGTATCAGTATGTCGATAGAAGAACGTTCGGTGGTAGCCTTTATCGGTCCTTCGGGATGCGGTAAGTCCACTTTCCTGCGGTTATTCAACCGTATGAACGATCTGATTCCCAATACTCGCCTGACAGGTGAAATCCATATTGACGGAAAGGATATCTACGGAAAAGATGTCCAGGTGGATGAGCTCCGTAAGAAAGTAGGTATGGTGTTCCAGCGTCCTAATCCTTTTCCTAAAAGTATTTTCGAGAATGTGGCCTATGGCCTTCGGGTGAACGGGGTGACGGACAATAGTTTTATCCGCCAGCGTGTGGAAGAGTCCTTGAGGGGTGCCGCCTTGTGGGAAGAAGTAAAGGATAAGCTGAAAGTTTCCGCTTATGCACTTTCCGGCGGACAACAGCAACGCGTGGCAATCGCCCGTGCAGTCGTATCAAACCCTAAACTGATACTTGCCGATGAGCCTACCGGTAACCTCGATTCAAAGAACGGAAAAGAGGTAATGGAACTACTGAATGAACTGAATAAGGAAGGTACTACGATTGTCATGGTGACACACTCACAACATGATGCCGGATTTGCCGGACGTATCATCAATCTGTTTGACGGGCAGGTGGTGACGGAAGCTAACTTATAATTCCCGCTTCTCCCGATTTATATGCAGGTTGCAATGTTTTTTCCATTGTAATCTGCATGTTTTTTGGAAATAGCTTTCCTTTTTTTTGTTTCTGTCGTCCGAAATGCCTAATATTGCTACCAATAAACTTTTTACTTCCACATTTTAAATAACAGAAAATGAAAACATACACACCGTCCCCTTTGAACACAGAAAATATCACTTTACCGGATAATTTGACGGAACTCACAGAAGCCATGGCACGCAATGTACATGAAGTATGGGCTTTGGGAAGAGTGAAAGAAGGATGGAAATACGGAGAGACACGCAATGATGAATTAAAGACACATCCCGGACTTGTACCATACGAAGAGTTACCGGACTCAGAACGAGAATACGACCGGCAAACAGCCATACAGACACTGAAACTGATTATGAAACTGGGATTCGACATACAGAAGAAATAATAATCCAATATCTATTATAGTACTATGAGGACGAGTGAGAACAAGTATTATCCTATCCGGCACTGGTGGAAATTCGTGATTCCTGCCTTTATCATTCTCTTTCTGGTTGCAGCATTGATTGTGACATGCACTACATTCCAAAACCTTATTCAATTCTTTCCATCGCGTGGAATGACCTACCTGATGACACTCCATGCCATCATTTCCCTTAGCGTATGCATCTGTTTTTTTCTATGTATCAAGAGATTAATAGATGTATTCTCATTGAATCTGGAACAAGAAAGAAACATTCTTGCATCCTTGTACCAGGAAAAAGAAAAACGGGAGATTATCAATAACGATGAGAAAGAAATCAATAAACTGAAAGAGAATATCAGAAAAGAATTGAAACAAGAAACTGAAAAAAAGGAAACTGTCTAATGACAAAACAAATATGAATCTTTTAACAAGACTTTTTGCCCTTCATTTTGACCGCTCTTTTTCCGGAAAAGGATGGAGGCAGCTTGCTTGGCTTTTCGGAGTCATAGTAACTGTTTTCTTATTGATATATCTGGTAAGTTTTGCATTTATCTTTCCTGAGCCGTCTCTTGAAGAATGGACCGGTATTGATAAAGACGTACCTATGGGGCGTTTGCTTCAGTTGATTTGTCTGTTCATCGATCCGGTGAATATTGTGGAAGTACCACCTTATCTGCGTTGGTTCTCTCTATTGGTCGTAGTGCTGGGATTAATTTTGTTCTGCGGATTATTGATATCCGTAATCTCCAATATGCTGGAACGCAGAGTTGAGCGATATCGTGAAGGCGATATCGTTTACCCTTTGCAAAACCACATCGTCATTATCGGTTTTGACAACATGGTCCCCACTCTTATCCAGCAAATTTGCGATGACACACATTATGGGAATTGCCATATTCTGATTCAGAGTACCCAACCGGCACAAGAAATCCGTAGCAAAATCCATACGGAACTGGATGCCAAAAACGAAAAAAGAATTGTGGTGCTGCGTACCCGGCGCGACTCTATCGAGGAGTTGGAAAAACTCTATACTACCAAAGCGCGCGAAGTATTCCTTATCGGAGAGAGAGACGAACATGACCATGACTCACTGAACATAGACTGCCTGAAAAAGATAGTTGACATTCATAAACGATGCAATAAATGTTCCCTCATACCATTCACCGTTCTTTTCGAATATCAGACTACTTTTGCCGCTTTCCAACTGACCGATTTGTCTGCCGAATGGAGAAAATATATAGAATTCCATCCCTTTAACTTCTACGAGGGCTGGGCCAAAAAGATATTGGTAAGCCGGCAATACGGAAAAGGGGAGAACTGCATTGAATATCCTCCTCTCGACCGTGAGGCAATAACCTACGAAAGCGAAAAACATGTTCATCTTGTTATCATCGGTATGAGCCGTATGGGAGTGGCAATAGGAGTGGAAGCTGCCCATCTGTTGCATTTTCCAAACTTCTGCCGGGACAAGAACATAAAAAGTGTCATTACCTTCATTGATGAAAATGCCGACCGGGAAATGAATTTCTTTTGTGGACGATACCGCCATTATTTCGAGATATCGTCTACCCATTATTACGACATGAGCAAGGACGAAAGGCACGAGAGATTTGTCCTTCCCACCCGTTTTTAAAGGAAAAGATGCAGACTTTCTGGATGTGGAATTCAAATTTATCAAAGGCCGTGCGGAAACTCCTGCCATCCAGAACCTAATTAAAGAATGGGTACATGACTCAGGCCAGGTATTGACGATTGCCGTCTGTCTCAATTATCCTCCTCAAAGCATGGCAATGGGATTATATCTGCCGGACGATGTATATGATGAAAACATCCCAGTTTTTGTCCGTCAGGAAACCTCCAGTGCACTG
>OIDA01000584.1_pt1 | contig 10098 bp, 4 predicted proteins | sample 1581451 | NCBI WGS metagenome assembly OIDA01 (sample SAMEA3882552, study PRJEB24775) | human gut metagenome | biome: human-associated habitat; feature: intestine environment; material: feces | place: Netherlands | collected 2009/2010
CCCCGTCTGCGGTGGCCCAGATCATAACGACCAAGCCAAAATGCAGTATACTGCACTTTTATTGTATTCGTATTATATCATAAAAATTCAACTTTGTCAAGATTTCTTACAGACTAAGCAAGAACCCCCGCAGGCTCTCGCCTGAGGGGGTTCTCTATATTAGTTTAAAACATTATGGAGCTTGCGATTAAACTGTTTCGTCAACGCCGTAATAAGCATTGAGGTACATCTGCTTGATTTCCTTGAAGAGCGGATATCTTGGGTTTGCACCTGTGCACTGGTCATCAAATGCCTGCTCTGTCATAGCGTCAAGACGGTTGAGGAAGTCCTCTTCGTCCGGAACATAATCCTTGATAGAGTTCTTGATGCCGACTCTTGCCTTGAGGTCGTTAACAGCCTTGATAAGGTTTTCAACGCTCTCTGTATCGTTCTTGCCGCCGAGGCCGAGGTAACGAGCTACTTCAGCATAACGAGCGAGTGTGTGCGGGTGATCATACTGTGGGAATGTACCCATCTTAGCAGGAACTTCTGCTGAGTTGAATCTGATTACCTGCTCAAGCATAAGTGCGTTAGCAATACCGTGCGGTACATGATGGAAAGCACCGAGCTTATGAGCCATTGAGTGACAAACACCGAGGAATGCGTTAGCGAATGCCATACCTGCCATTGTAGCAGCGTGAGCAACCTTCTCACGAGCAACAGGCTCGTTCATACCGTTGTCATAGCAAGCAGGGAGATACTCGAAGATAAGCTTGAGTGAACGGAGTGCAAGACCGTCTGTGAAATCTGTAGCCATCATTGAAGCGTAAGCCTCAAGTGCGTGAGAAACAGCGTCGATACCTGATGCAGCTGTAAGTCCCTTAGGACCGCTCATCATATTGTTAGCATCAACGATTGCCATTTTAGGCATAAGCTGATAGTCAGCAAGCGGATACTTAACGCCTGTATTCTGGTCTGTGATAACTGCGAAAGGAGTAACCTCAGAACCTGTACCTGATGATGTTGGGATAGCAATGAAGTATGCCTTCTCACCCATCTTCGGGAATGTGTAAACTCTCTTACGGATATCGCAGAAACGCATAGCCATATCCTGGAAGTCAACTTCCGGATGCTCATAGAGAACCCACATAATCTTGCCGGCATCCATTGCTGAACCGCCGCCGAGTGCGATAATGCAGTCAGGCTCAAACTTACGCATAGCCTCTGCACCCTTCTGAGCTGAAATAAGTGATGGGTCAGGCTCAACATCTGCGAATGTTGCATATGTGATGCCCATTTCATCGAGCTTGTCTGTGATTGGCTTTGTGTAGCCATTCTTATAAAGGAATGAGTCAGTAACGATGAATGCTCTCTTCTTACCCATTACATCCTTGAGTTCCTGAAGAGCTACAGGCATACAGCCCCTCTTGATATAAACCTTTTCAGGTGCTCTGAACCAAAGCATATTTTCTCTCCTCTCGGCAACTGTCTTAATATTGATAAGGTGCTTGCAACCAACATTCTCAGAAACAGAGTTGCCGCCCCATGAACCACAGCCGAGTGTGAGTGAAGGAGTAAGCTTGAAGTTGTAAAGGTCACCGATACCACCCTGTGAAGAAGGTGTGTTAACAAGGATACGGCAAGTTTTCATTCTTGATGCGAACTCGTCAATCTTTGCTCTTTCGTTTACAGCGTCAACATAAAGTGAAGATGTGTGACCGTAACCGCCGTCAGCAATAAGATGCTCAGCCTTTGCAATAGCATCTTCAAAATCTTCAGCCTTGTACATAGCGAGTACAGGAGAAAGCTTCTCGTGAGCAAACTCTTCGCTGATGTCAACTGATTCTACCTCACCGATAAGAACCTTTGTTTCCTCAGGAATTGTTACACCTGCAAGAGCTGCGATTGTAACAGGCTTCTGACCAACAATCTTAGCGTTAAGAGCGCCGTTGATGATGATAGTCTTTCTAACCTTCTCTGTCTCTTCCTCGTTAAGGAAGTAGCAGCCACGAGCCTTGAATTCCTTCTTAACTTTGCTGTAAATCTTCTTTTCAACGATAACAGACTGCTCTGAAGCACAGATCATACCGTTATCAAATGTCTTTGAGTGGATAATTGAGTTAACTGCGAGTAAAATGTCAGCTGTTTCATCAATGATAGCAGGTGTGTTACCGGCGCCAACACCGAGTGCAGGCTTACCTGATGAATAAGCAGCCTTAACCATGCCGGGGCCGCCTGTTGCGAGGATGCAGTCAGCTTCCTGCATAAGTGTGTTTGTGAGTTCGAGTGAAGGAATATCAATCCAGCTGATGATACCCTCCGGAGCGCCTGCCTTAACAGCAGCTTCAAGAACAACCTTGGCAGCCTCAATTGTGCTCTTCTTAGCACGGGGATGCGGGCTGATGATGATACCGTTTCTTGTTTTAAGACAAACGAGTGTCTTGAAGATAGCGGTTGAAGTTGGGTTTGTTGTAGGAATAACGGCAGCGATTACACCGATTGGCTCAGCAATCTTCTTAATGCCGTAAGCCTTGTCTTCCTCAAGAACGCCGCAAGTCTTAACATTTCTGTAAGCATTGTAAATATACTCAGATGCGAAGTGGTTCTTGATAACCTTATCTTCTGCAACGCCCATGCCTGTTTCTTCAACAGCCATCTTAGCGAGCGGAATTCTCATCTGGTTAGCAGCAGTAGCGGCAGCAAGAAAAATCTTGTCAACCTGCTCCTGTGTGTAGGTAGCAAAAATTTTCTGAGCTTCTCTTACTCTTGCAAGGGCAGCTTCAAAGCTTTCTGCGTTATCTACGATAGGATACTCTTTTGTACTCATTTAATCTACCTCTTATCTTGCATAATTATATTAGATTCAGCAAAGCTGAAAATGATATCAAATTAATTTGCCTCAATTACTCGGCTTTCTCGGCAGCCTTACCGCTTGCCTTTGTTGCCTTTGTTGCCTTTTTTGAAGAACTGCCTAAGTCAGCCTTGAATTTAAGGTTGTTTTTCTTAGCATAGCTCTGGGCATATGAACCGCTTGCTCCGTGGATTGTAACTTCCTTACTGCATTCAGCGAATACATTGTCGGGAATACTTGTAATACAAGCCGGAATTGTAATGTCTGTAAGCTCACGCGACTGATAAAAAGCATATTCATCAATCTTTGTAAGTTTACCGCTGTCGGGAAGAACAACATTGTTAAGTGCCGCACCCGAAAAAGCTCTCGGTCCGATTTCTTTGAGTGTACTCGGAAGCTTGATTTCTCTTAACTCAGAGCAGTTAAAGAACACACTGTTGTTAAGGATTTCAAGACCTTCGGTAAGATTTACCTTTGTGAGGCTGTGACAGCTTGAAAAGGCATAATCTTCAATCTGCTTGATACTTGACGGAATTGTTACTTCCGTAATTTTGGAGTTATTGAACACGCTTGCACCGATTACGGTAACTTTGTAGTTCTTGTAGCTTTCGGGAATTTCAATAACCGTGTCAGAACCTGTGTACTTTGTAATCATAAGTTCTTCCTGATTGATAATGAAAAATCCGAAATCTCCGTTTGTAAGGTCAGGCTCTGTCGGCTCAACCTTGTAGCCGGGCTTACTGCTGTTTGATGATGTGTTGTCGTCACAACCGCATCCCGAGAGTCCGACCGTTGCTGATGCGCACATTGTGCACGCCATCAGAAAGCAAAGAATTCTTTTCATTTTTCTGGATCCTTTCAATCGTTGTTTAAGAATTTAGCTAATTCTCGATTGATTCTATTTTATCATCTTTGTTAAATATTTGTCAATGTTTTTTTGACCATTTTTCTACTTTTATCGGGTTCAATAATAATTACAAAAAGATTACACACTTATTGTTGCACTTCTCACAAAAAAGATAAAAATCCCGTAAAATCCGCTGTTTTTTGCGGTAAAAAATGTAAGAAAAATCCTCAGAAACTGCCGTTTTCGGCATATCATTGACGAATCAATCGACCAATGTCATATTTTCACAATAGGCGTTGTAAAATCAAGACCGCTCCTTTTTGGAATTTCATACGCAAGTGCCGAAATATCGTAGGCTAAAATGTCCTTTTCAAGCAATGCCTTTGTGTTGCCGCCTGTTCTGATACCGTTGCTTGCAGAGGTGACAATATTCAGTCGGCAGTCTTTGAGCAATTCCGCCCCCTCGTTTGTAAAGCCTAAAACACGGACATACTCAATCGGGATTTGCGTATGAGCTTTTTCAATTCCGAGCAATGCACAGGCGAGTATTCTCCGTATGCGTGCATGAGTGTAGCGCTTTGTCTTTACAAGGTCGGCAATTTCTGATGAGGTACTGCAACGCACTGCCGCATCGGCAATTCTGTTTTCAAGCCCCTCACCCACATCGGGCAGTTTTGCAATATCCTCTCTTGTCATAGTACGCAGGCGGTACAGTAACGGTCTGTCAAGATTTTCGGAAAATGTGATTTCATCGGGAATGTACGGAGCGTACTTCTTCGCATTTTCACCGTTACGCAGCATTTCTCTTATGTGTGACGCAGACGCAAAGCCCTCGCCCGCAATTCGGCTGTCGTGTGCAACACCTGTTCTTGCAACCGAGAACGGCTCAACACCCGTACCGTTCAATGCCTTTATATACTCAACGCCAAGAATATTGTTAGGTTCGCAGAGTACGGACGAAATCTCATCTCCGAAAACCGTTTTGACGGCATTTTCAAGTTCACGGGGGTAGTATCCGCCGTTTTTCATTCCGTCACGCACAAGAGCCTGTACCCTTTCATCACAAACAGCGTTTGCGGATTTTTTGAGCAGTTCGCAATCACCGCTTTCACTGCCGAAAGCAAGGTAATTTGTGCAGTCAAAAGCCGACGCAATCGCAACACCTGCCTTTGCAAAGCCCTCAGCCCCCGAAAGTGAGAACACAACGGGCAGTTCAAGCACCAAATCCGCACCGTTTTCAAGGGCAGATTTTGCACGGACAAATTTGTCGCACACAGCAACCTCACCACGCTGGGTAAAGCTGCCGCTCATAATTGCTATGACCGGCTCTTTAAGCACATTTTTTGCACTTTCGAGCAAATATTTATGACCGTTGTGAAACGGATTGAATTCGCAGATGACAGCTGTTGCCATAACTATTCCTCCGAAGCCTTTATTTCGCATACATATTGTAAAAAACACTTGAAAACATACATAATTTGGAGTATCATATGTATGTGTGACCTGTCAATTTTGAAAAGTCTTTTTCTGATTTACATTATAGTATAAAATATGACGACAGGCAAATATATTTCTTATATTTTAAACTGAAAACAACTACCAAAGGGGACGATTGTAATGAAAATTCTCGTAATCAACGCAGGCAGTTCCTCGCTCAAGTACCAGCTTATTGATACTGACAACGAGGCAGTTCTCGCAAAGGGTAACTGTGAAAGAATCGGTCAGAACGGTGCTTTCATTGGTTTTAAAACACCCGACGGCAAAAAAATCAACCGCAAAACACAGATGCTTAATCACACTCAGGCTTTTGAGGCTGTTAAAAATGCGCTCTTAGATCCCGAATACGGTGCAATCAGCGATTTGTCCGAGGTTTCCGCCGTAGGTCACAGAGTTGTGCAGGGCGGTGCGTACTTTGACAAGTCGGTGCTTGTAGATAACTCGGTAATTAACAAAATCAGAGAGCTTGCTCCTCTTGCACCTCTTCACAACCTTGCACACCTTCAGGGCATTGAGGCCTGCACAAGAGTTTTCGGTCCGAAAGTTCCGCAGGTTGCGGTTTTTGATACTGCTTTTCACCAGACAATGCCCGAAAAAGCATTTATGTATGCAGTGCCTTACAAGTATTATGAAAAGTTCGGTGTAAGAAAGTACGGCTTTCACGGCACATCTCACCGTTATGTTTCCGAAAAAATGGCTGACCTTATGGGCAGAAAAAAGGAAGAGCTCAAGCTTATTACCTGTCACATCGGCAACGGTTCTTCAATCACAGCCGTAAAGGGCGGTAAGGTTATCGACACTACAATGGGACTTACTCCTCTCGGTGGTTTTATGATGGGCACCCGTTCAGGTTCACTTGATCCGTCTGTTATCACATTTATCGCTGAAAAAGAGCATCTCACTCCCGAGGAAATGTCAAAGATTCTCAACAAGGAATCGGGTCTTTTGGGCATCTCGGGCGTTTCGTCTGACGACCGTGATGTTTGTGCAGCCGAGGCAGACGGCAATATGAGAGCTCACCTTGCCCACGAAATGCTTTACTACCAGATTGCAAAGTACATCGGCAGTTATTATGTAGCGCTCGGCGGTTGTGACGGCATCGTATTCACGGCAGGTATCGGTGAAAACCAGCCTATGCTCCGTGAAAAGGTTTGCGACTATCTTGAATGCCTTGGCGTTAAGTTGGATAAGGAATTCAACAAGCAGGCTACATGCGGTGTTACAGGCACACTCTCAACTCCTGATTCTGCAATCAGAGTTGAACTCATTGCAACCGACGAAGAAATGGTTATTGCAAGAGATACAAGAGCCATTGTTGAGGCACTTTAATTGAAATAAATCTGCCACGCAGTAAATATTACATAAGAAAACAGGTTGTCATATGACAGCCTGTTTTTTGTTTATGGTTATTTTACGGCGAGCCGCCGTTCCCCTTTCGTGTAGACAGTTTGCAATGTAAAAAACATATTATGCCCGAGCGAAAGTTTTTTGAAATTGACAGTTGAAAATGGAAAATTGAAAATTGCGGTCGGGCAGACAGTTTGCAAACGAAAAAATACACGGTATGTACCATTTGGCACATACCGTGGTTTTTTTATACATTATATGTTTTCAGTTAAATCAGAAGTCCATAATTTCATCGTCTTCAAGAGCAACGATAACATCGTCTGTATCGTCATTCTCAACGATTTCTGCCTCAGAATTACTCTCAAGCTGAACATCTGCATATCTCTGCATACCTGTACCTGCAGGGATAATCTTACCGAGGATAACATTCTCTTTAAGACCGACGAGCGGATCAACCTTACCCTTGATAGCGGCATCTGTAAGAACTCTTGTTGTTTCCTGGAATGATGCGGCTGAAAGGAAGCTGTCTGTTGCAAGAGCGGCCTTTGTGATACCGAGGAGGAGCTGAGTGAATGTTGCCTCACGAAGACCTTCTTCGCCGTTGGCAATACGCTTTTTAATCTGCTCATTCTCGTAAAGAACTTCGTTCTTGTCGTAGGTCTGACCTGACATAAAGCCTGTGTCGCCTGCATCCTCAACCTTAACCTTACGCATCATCTGACGAACGATAACCTCAATGTGCTTATCGTTGATTTCAACACCCTGTAAACGGTAGGTACTCTGTACTTCCGAAATAAGGTAGTTCATGACTGCCTCGGGTCCGAGAATATCGAGTATATCGTGCGGATTAACAGCACCATCGGTAATCTTGTCACCCTTTTTGATGTGGTCGCCGTCAAATACCTTTACACGGAAACCGAAAGGAATGAGGTAAGCTCTTTCTTCGCCTGTTTCCTTGTTAAAGATAACAGCGTGCTTTGCGTTTTTGATTTCTTCAAAACGAACATCACCGTCGATTTCACTGATGATTGCAAGGCTCTTTGGTTTACGAGCCTCGAAAAGCTCTTCAACTCTCGGAAGACCCTGTGTGATATCTTCGGCAGATGCAACACCGCCGGTATGGAATGTTCTCATTGTAAGCTGTGTACCCGGCTCACCGATTGACTGAGCGGCAATAATACCGACAGCCTCACCGACAGTAACAGGCTGACGGTTGGCAAGGTTAGAACCGTAGCACTTACGGCAAGCGCCGTGTTTTGCACGACATTCAAGTACCGAACGAATCTTGATGTGGTCAACACCCGAATTAACGATGATGTCAGCCTCTTTGTCGCCCATCATAACATCCTTTGAAACAAGAACATTACCGTTAGAATCGCAGAAGTCATCAAGGAGATATCTTCCGATAAGACGCTCGTGGAGTCCCTCGATAACATTTGATTCGCCTGCTTTGATGTCAAAGATTTCAAGACCTTCTGTAGTACCGCAGTCCTCTTCACGGATAATAACTTCCTGTGATACATCAACAAGACGACGGGTAAGGTAACCTGAGTCGGCTGTACGAAGAGCTGTATCGGCAAGACCTTTACGAGCACCACGAGATGAAATAAAGTACTCCAAGATGTTAAGGCCTTCACGGTAGTTAGCTCTGATAGGAATTTCGATTGTTTTACCTGATGTATTGGCGATAAGACCACGCATACCTGCAAGCTGTCTGATCTGGCTCATACTACCACGGGCACCTGAGTCAGCCATCATGAAGATTGGGTTGTAGCGGTCAAGGTTTTTCTGGAGGGCGTCGGTTACATCGTTAGTAGCCTTTTCCCAGATACGAAGAACTTCTTCGTAACGCTCCTCGTTTGAACGAAGACCCATCATAAACTCATCACGAATAACATCAACTTCCTTCTCTGCCTCGGCAATAATCGCCTTCTTCTGAGGAGGAATAACTGCATCACAAACGGCAACGGTAATAGCACCCTTTGTAGAATACTTATAGCCCTGCGCCTTAATGTGGTCAAGAACAACGCTTGTTCTTACCGGACCGTGAATTTTGATACATTTATCAATAATCTTCTTAAGACCCGACTTGCCAACGAGGAAGTCAACCTCAAACTTGAATCTGTTTTCGGGGATACTTCTATCGATAAAGCCGAGATCCTGAGGAATAGGATTGTTAAAGATAATCTTACCGATTGTTGTGTCTACAATACCGGATTCGATTTTTCCGTCAATTTCAAGCTCACGGCGAACCTTGATTTTTGAGTGAAGCTCGATGACGCCTGTCTGATAAGCCATCATAACTTCATCAACATCACGGAATACCTTTCCTTCGCCTCTCTCACCGTCCTTATCAAGTGTAAGGTAGTAAGAACCGAGGATCATATCCTGTGTAGGAACTGTAACAGGCTGACCGTCAGAAGGCTTGAGAAGGTTGCCTGCTGCGAGCATAAGAAATCTTGCTTCTGCCTGTGCCTCTGCCGAAAGAGGTACATGGACAGCCATCTGGTCACCGTCAAAGTCAGCATTGTATGCTGTACAAGCGAGCGGATGAAGTTTAAGAGCACGACCTTCAACAAGAACAGGCTCAAATGCCTGAATACCAAGACGGTGAAGTGTTGGAGCACGGTTGAGGAGAACGGGGTGTCCCTTGATTACAACTTCAAGTGCGTCCCAAACATTGTCCTTTGCACGCTCAACAGCTTTTCTTGCTGATTTGATATTCTGCTCTGCTTTAGTTTCAACAAGGCGTTTCATAACGAACGGCTTGAAGAGTTCAAGTGCCATTTCCTTAGGAAGACCGCACTGATACATTTTGAGTTCAGGTCCTACAACGATAACCGAACGGCCTGAGTAGTCAACACGCTTACCGAGAAGGTTCTGACGGAAACGACCCTGCTTACCTTTAAGCATATCCGAAAGTGACTTGAGGACACGGTTGTTAGGTCCTGTAACCGGTCTGCCTCGTCTGCCGTTGTCGATGAGTGCGTCAACGGATTCCTGAAGCATTCTCTTCTCGTTGCGGATGATGATTTCAGGTGCGTTAAGCTCAAGGAGCTTTTTAAGTCTGTTGTTACGGTTGATAACTCGGCGATAGAGGTCGTTAAGGTCACTTGTTGCAAAACGACCGCCGTCAAGCTGAACCATAGGACGGATATCCGGCGGAATTACCGGAACAACATCGAGAATCATCCACTCGGGACGGTTGCCGGAAAGGCGGAAAGATTCCACCACCTCCAGCCGCTTGACGATCCGGGCCTTCTTCTGGCCGGAGGCATCCTTCAGCTCTGCGTGGAGCTGGGCGGAGAGGGCCTCCAGGTCCACGTCCTGGAGCAGCTTCTTCACGGCTTCGGCGCCCATGCCGGCCTGGAAGTCGTCCTCATACTTCTCACGGTAATCCCGGTACTCCTTCTCGGAGAGGATCTGATTCTTGGTCAGCGGAGTCTCACCGGGGTCGGTGACGATATAGTTGGCGAAATACAGCACCTTTTCCAGGATCCGGGGGCTGATGTCCAGCAGCAGACCCATCCGGGAGGGGATGCCCTTGAAGTACCAGATGTGGCTGACGGGAGTGGCC
>OIDA01000596.1_pt1 | contig 9976 bp, 9 predicted proteins | sample 1581451 | NCBI WGS metagenome assembly OIDA01 (sample SAMEA3882552, study PRJEB24775) | human gut metagenome | biome: human-associated habitat; feature: intestine environment; material: feces | place: Netherlands | collected 2009/2010
TCAAAGTTCTGCCGTAAAAAAGACTGTAAAAAAAGGAACTGTACTCCACGGCGGTTTTAGCGACTGCAGCGGGCTTTTCCTGGTGGCCTCCGGCATGCTCAGAGCTTATATTCTCTCCGAGGAAGGCAAAGAGGTCATCGCCATCTACAGCCACAACGGCTATCAGTGGGCGAAGTCCGAGGACTACGACTCTGAGCGGGCCGCTCAGGAGATGATCCAGTCTCTGAACAGCGCGGGTTAAACCCAATCAAACATGGACGACAAACGAGGGAGGGAGGCCGCGGCTTTCCTCCCTCCTTTTGAAATGGAGAGAGATATTATGATTGAGTTCAAAGAGGTAGAGAAGCGCTACCCCAATGGGTATGAGGCCCTGCGGCACATCAACCTGACCATTGACCAGGGGGAGTTCGTGGCCATCATCGGCCTGTCCGGCGCGGGCAAGTCCACCCTGATCCGCACCATCAACCGGATGCACGATATTACCCATGGCCAGTTAACTGTGGACGGCACCGACGTGATGACCCTCCACGGGAAGAGCCTGCGGAAGTTCCGGCGGAAGATCGGCATGATCTTCCAGTCCTTCAATCTGATCACCCGGACCACCGTCATCAAGAACGTGCTCACCGCCTTCGTCCCCGACCTACCCTGGTGGCGGGCTACCTTCGGCATCTTCACGAAAGAGGAGAAGATGAAGGCCCTGGAGGCGCTGGACCAGATGGGGATTCTGGACAAGGCCTTTGTCCGGGCGGACCAGCTCTCCGGCGGCCAGCAGCAGCGGGTGGCCCTGGCCCGCACCCTGGTGATGAAACCCCGGATTCTCCTGCTGGACGAGCCCCTGTCCGCCCTGGACGGAGTCATCAAGGAATCCATCAAGGACCGGATCAAGACCATCGCCCGGGAGTACCACCTGACCACCATCATCGTCACCCATGACCCGGAGGAGGCCCTCACCCTGTCCGACCGGGTGCTCATCATCGATCAGGGGTCCATCTCCCAGTACGCCAGGCCGGACGAGATCGTCCACCAGCCCAGGAACGACTTTGTGCGCAAGTTCATCCTCCGCCAGCTGGAGATCAAGCGCGGCAATATCTACGCCCTGTTCGGCGACCGCCCGCAGCTGGCCGGCGAGGCTGTTTGAGGAAAGGCGCCATGAGACGGAAAAATTGGGAGCTGAAGGGGATTTTCTGGATCATCACCCTTCTGTTCGTGGGCTTCCTGGCCGCCCCCATCCTCCTGCTGCTGGGCAAGTCCCTGGTGGGGGAGGGCGGATTTACCTGGGAGTTCTATGCCTCGGTGGTGACCCGGGAGGGATTTCTCACGGCCCTTGGCAACAGCTTTGCGGTGGCGGCCGCGTCGGCCATGGCGGCCACGGTCATCGCCTTCCTGATGGCCTATGCGGTCCACTACACCGGATTGCCCAGGTGGGCCAAGCGGCTCATCACCGCCATCGCGACCCTGCCCATGTTCCTGCCCACCATCACCTATGGCTTTGCCATCATCTACTCCTTCGGCAAACAGGGGCTGCTCACCCGCCTGCTGGGGCGGCAGTTCTTTGACATCTACGGCTTCGGCGGGCTGCTGGTGGGCTATGTGATCTATACCATTCCGGTGGCCTTCCTGCTGATCCACAACACCATGGGTTTTGTGGACAAAAAGACCATCATTGTCTCCAAGGCCATGGGGGACCGGGACCTGGCCACCTTCTGGATCGCCATTCTTCGCCCCCTGCTGGGAACTCTGGCGGGCGCCTTCATTCAGGCCTTCTTCCTGTGCTTCACCGACTTCGGCATCCCCGCCTCGGTGGGCGGCGGCTATGAGGTCATCGCCACCCTCCTCTACAACCAGATGCTGGGCGGCATCCCCGACTTCAACCGGGGGGCGGTCATCGCCATGATCCTGCTCATCCCCTCCATCGGCAGCATCTGCATCCTGCAGCTGCTGGAGCGGTTCAATATCCGCTATACCCGCATCTCCCAGGCGGACCTGCGGAAGAACCCCCTGCGGGATACGGGGTGGGGCGTCTCCAGCACGGCGATCTCAGTGGCCATCCTGTCTATCTTCGCGGTGATCTTTGTGGTCCCCCTGGTGGAGCAGTGGCCCTATCAGACCAGCTTCTCCCTGGAGCACTTCGCCGCCGTATTCACCGACAGCGAGCTGATTACCGTCTACTGGCACTCTCTGGTGATGGCCCTGCTCACTGCCTTCCTGGGCACTCTGGCGGCCTACGGCGCCGCCCTCATCACCGCCCGGAGCACCTTGCCCCCGCGGTACAAGCGGGTCATCGAGAGCATTGCCCTGGTGACCAACGCCATCCCCGGCATGGTGCTGGGTGTGGCCTATCTGTTTCTCTTCTCCGGCAGCGGCCTGCAGAATACCCTGCTGCTGATGATCCTGTGCAACATCGTCCACTACTTCTCCACCCCCTATTTGATGATGAAGAACTCCCTGTCCAAGATGAACGCCGGCTGGGAAACCACAGCCATGCTCATGGGGGACAGCTGGCTCCAGACCATCCTCCGGGTGGTCACCCCCAACGCTCTGTCCAGTCTCATCGAGGTGTTCAGCTACTACTTCATCAATTCCATGGTCACCATCAGCGCCCTCATTTTCATCGCCGGGGCCCGGACCATGGTTCTCACCACCATGATCAAGCAGCTGCAGTACGTGAACCGCTTCAACGAGGTGTTCGTCCTCTCCCTGCTGATCCTGGCCACTAACCTGATCGCCAAGGGGCTCTTCTCCTGCCTGGCCAGCTATAAGGCATCCCATCCGGTGAAAGAGCGCCGTTCCATCCAACTCTTTGGAAACAGAAAGGAAGCAGTCCAATGAATTTCAAAAAATACCTCGCCCTGGGAACCGCCCTGACCCTGACCCTTCTCGCCGGCTGCGGCAGCTCCGGCTCCGGCGATGACCAGATCGTCATCTACTCCAACGCCGATGAGGAGGCCATCACTGCCATGGAGAACGCTCTGGACGCAGGCGGCTATGAGGGCAAGTATATCGTGCAGACCTACGGCACCTCCGAGCTGGGGGGCAAGCTGCTGGCCGAGGGCACCAACCTAGAGGAGGATCTCGTGACCATGAGCACCTTCTATCTCCAGAGCGCCCAGGAGCAGAACAACATGTTCCTGCCCCTGGACTTTGAGGTGAACACCCTGGAGGAGGTGCCTGACTACACCGCCCCCATCACCTCCCAGGAGGGGGCCATCATCCTGAACACTGAGCTGATGGCCTCAGAGAACCTGCCCACTCCCACCTGCCTGAAGGACCTGGCTGACCCGGTGTACGCCGGACAGGTGGCCGTCACTGACATCCAGTCCTCCTCCACCGCATGGCTGCTGATCCAGGCCCTGGTGGACGCCTACGGCGAGGACGGGGCCGAGGAGACGCTGGCCGCCATCTATGACAACTGCGGCGCCCACATCGAGACCTCCGGCTCCGGCCCCCTGAAGCTGTGCCGGGCCGGCGAGGTGGCCATCGGCTTCGGTCTGCGCCACCAGGCAGTGGCCGACAAGGCTGACGGCCTGCCCATCGACTACGTGGACCCCACGGAGGGCAACTTCTCCCTTACTGAGTCCGTGGCCGTCCTGGACAAGGGGGAGGACACCAACCCCCTGGCCATGGAGATGGCGCGGTGCATCATAGAAAACGGCCGCGCCGAGCTGATCCAAACCTACCCGAATCCCCTCTATGAGGGCGAGACCGCCGACCCCGCCAACCAGTCCGACTACCCCAGCATCTTTGACGAGCCCCTGACCTTCGAGCTGTTCACCGCCCACCAGGAGCTCTCCGAACGGGCCAAGGGCTGAACTGGCTTGTCTGTGAGAAAAGGAGGAACCGACCATGAATACCTATAAACTACTGACCCCCGGGCCCCTGACCACCACCGACACGGTGAAGGAGGAGATGCTGGTGGACCGGTGCACCTGGGATGACGACTACAAGGCCGTCACCCAGAAGATCCGCCGCCAGCTGCTCCAGCTGGGGCACGTGTCGGAGGATGACTACACGGCCGTCCTGATGCAGGGCAGCGGCACCTTCGGAGTGGAGAGCGTCCTCTCCAGCGTGGTGGGGGACGAGGACAAGGTCCTCATCTGCTCCAACGGGGCCTACGGGGTGCGCATGACCCGGATCTGTGACCGGAACCGCATTCCCTATGTCCACTACGCCGAGAGTTATGACCACATCCCCGACCCCGCCCGCGTCGCCCGTCTGCTGGCTCAGGACCCGGCCATTACCCACGTGGCCATGGTCCACAGTGAGACCACCAGCGGCATCCTCAACGACATCCAGTCCGTGGGCAAGGTGGTCCGGGACGCCGGGCGGACCTTCATCGTGGACGCCATGTCCTCCTTCGGCGGGGTGGATATCCCCGTCTCCGACTGGGGCATCGACTTTCTGGTGTCCAGCGCCAACAAGTGCATCCAGGGAGTACCCGGCTTCTCCTTCATCCTGTGCCGCCGGGACAAGCTGCTCTCCAGCGAGGGCAAGGCCCGCTCTCTGTCCCTGGACCTGCTGGACCAGTGGAAGGGGATGGAGAAGGACGGCAAGTGGCGCTTCACCTCCCCCACCCATGTGGTGCTGGCCTTCTCCAAGGCACTGGACGAGCTGGAGGCGGAGGGGGGCATCCCCGCCCGGCACCGCCGCTATGCCGAGAACAACCGCCTGCTCATTGAGAAGATGCGCGCCATGGGATTTGCCCCATACATCGACGGGAGCCGACAGGGCCCCATCATCACCACCTTCTTCTATCCCGCCGGGGTACCCTTCCAGTTCTCCGAGTTTTACACCTACATCAAGGAGCGGGGCTACGTCCTCTACCCGGGCAAGCTCACCGATGCAGATACCTTCCGGGTGGGCAACATCGGAGAGATCTACCCGGAGGATATTGAGAAACTTGCTTCCATCATCGCCGGCTTCCTGGCTGCCCATAAGGAGGAGATCGCATGATCCAGGCCGTCATCTTTGACTGGGCGGGCACCACTGTGGACTACGGCTGCTTTGCCCCCGTCCAGGCCTTTCAGGAGGCCTTCGCCCACCACGGCGTGCCGGCTACCCTGGAGGAGACCCGTAAGCCCATGGGTATGCTGAAGCGGGATCACATCCGCACCATGCTCCGAATGGAGCGCATCGCCCGGGCCTGGGAGGAGACCCACGGCCGCCCCGCGGGGGAGGAGGACGTGGAGGCTGTGTACGCCCAGTTTGAGCCCAAGCTCTTCTCCATCCTGGACCGGTTTTCCACACCCAAGCCGTTTGCGGTGGAAACAGCGGCCGCCCTGCGGGAGATGGGGCTGAAGATCGGCTCCACCACCGGCTATACCGACTCCATGATGCACATTGTCGCACCCAAGGCCGCCCGGCTGGGCTACGCCCCCGACTTCTGGATCAGCCCCGACGGGGTGGGCGGCAGGGGCCGTCCCGATCCCTACATGATCTTTGAAAACCTGAAGGCGCTGGAGGTCCCCAGTGTGAAGAACGCCGTGAAGGTGGGGGACACTGTCTCCGACATCCGGGAGGGGGTCAACGCCGGCGTGTGGTCAGTGGGGGTCATCGAGGGCAGTTCCGTCCTGGGTCTGAGCCAGACAGAGTACGAGGCCCTCACTCCGGAGGTGCGCAGGGATGCCTGCCGCCGGGCAGAGGAGACCTTCCGCACCGCTGGAGCCCACTTTGTGCTGAACGATTTGTCCCAGCTGCCGGAGCTCATTCGGATGATCGGGTAATCACAACCCAAGTACATCTCAACTGATGCTGCCCCCAGGCCATGCAGATGGAGAAAGCGACAGCAGCCCATAACCCGCAGGCCGTTGGTTCAAATCCGGCCCCAGCAGCCACAAAGCCGTCTGATTTTTTAAGAAATCAGACGGCTTTTCCGTGCATAAAGAAAACTGCCGGAACAGCCGGAGGTTCCCCAAAGCCTAAGCTCTGAAAAAGCATCCTCCTTTGCTGGAATGGAAGAGAGCTGCCAACCACCGGAACGAACAAAAGGAGGAATCAAGTCCGGATGAAATCTGAATGGGCGTCATCAATGAATGGATTTGGCAGTTAAGTGAGAGAAAGGCAAGGGACCTTCTGGAAATCAGCTATGTGGGCCGTAGACGTGTCTCCTACCATTTCCGGTTCTCAATTCGAGCCGATTGACTGGACTGAAAAGCGCTCAGAAGCAGCCGTTGCAGGCACTGGGCCGGACTGTGCTGCCCACGATTCTCATACCATTAAGATTTTGCCGGCAGATCAGAAGAACAAACTCTCTATGTGAGAGGTGTGCCGGCTCCCGAAGTAAGACTTAGCGGCCTTCGGCTCCAGGTTTGTGGCTTTGCTTGGCCGGAACAGCGGGATCCTCCGCCGGACTGATTGCGCCCGAAGACCCCAATATTTCATTTCCGGGCATTGAATATTTCGCCTCACAAAGCCGTCGCCCCGATAGCTCTCTCCCCACGAACCGGGACGATGGAGGGGCCTGTCCGTGCGGCGGTTTGCATATACGCCGACAGCCGGAAAATCCGCAAAAATGATTCAGCACCTTTTCTTTTCGACAAAATACGATATAATAAAGAAAAACGCCCGTTCCACAGCCGGGACGCTGCCTCTCCGATTGCATGGAATGGATTCGGTGGGATTTGCCGGCGGGAGCTGTTTGAAATTCAGAACACTGCGTATGGGGAGGAGACTCATGATTTCGCTGTTTCTTGTTGAGGATGAGCGGATTGCCCGGGAGAGTATCCGAGACAATGTTCCTTGGCAGGAACACGATATCCTGTTCCTGGGGGATGCGCCGGATGGAGAAGTCGCTCTGCCGCAGCTCCTGGAAAAACGGCCGGATATTCTGCTGACGGACATCAAGATGCCGTTTATGGACGGCCTGGAGCTGGCCCGGATCGTGCGGAAGGAGCTGCCGGATACCCGCATCATCATCCTCAGCGGACACAATGAATTTGAATATGCCAGAAAGGCCATCACCCTGGGCGTAAATGACTATCTGCTCAAGCCTGTCTCCAGCAGGGATATTCTGGAAGCCGTGGACCGCAGCAAGGCGCAGATTTTGGAATGCCGCGCACGGCGGATTGAGCGGCAGAGCCATAGCATCACACAGCGGGAGCTCTTTTTCAGCAATCTGTACAGCGGCATCCTGATGGGACCGGCGCAGATGCTCCAGCGTGCGGCGCAGCTTGGGATCTCTTTGGCTGCAGGAGCCTACCAGATCATCCTGACGGAGCTGGACGGTGTGATACCGGATCGGGAGGCGCTGCGGGACAAGCTGTATGCCGCGCCAATGGCATACGGCTCCGGCTTTGATGGGGAGCGGGCCACGTTCCTGCTGCTGGCGGAAGACGCGGCCGGGCTTCCCCCGAAATTGCGGGAGTTCTCTGCATGGCTGGATGCGCTGGCCGGGCAGGAGGGACTGAGCGTGCATCTGCTGCCTGGAAAACAGGCGGCCCGGCTCAGCGACCATCTGCTGACGATTCAGAAAAAGCAGCGGGAGTCCGCAGACAGCAAGACGCTGTCCCACTCCACCTCCTTCCAGCGGGACACCCTGCTGGACTTTTTGCGGACTGGGAAGCCGTCTGCGCTTCCGTCGTTTTGGGCCCACTACCGGCCGACCATCGAGTCCGGGTATTCCTCCTTTGTCTATCGCTGCTATCTCTATACAGAGCTTTTCTTTGTGGTCCATGAGTTCTGCCAGGAAAACCGGATCCCCCTTCCGGAATCCCTGCGCCAGGAGGATCTGCTGGAAAAGCGTATTCTGCTGACGAATTCCGTAGATGATTTCCTGACGCTGGCTTGCCAGCTCTGCGAAGAGGTGATGGAGGTCCGCCCCGGGGGAAGCCGGCACACGCCCTCCGCAGAGCAAGCCAGAGCGTATATCGACCGCCACTATATGGACCCGGAGCTGTCCCTCTCCTCGGTTGCGAATGCAGTGTCTGTAAGCCCCAACCACCTCAGCACGCTTTTCAAATCCAAAATTGGCGTCGGGTTCAGTGAATATCTGACGGAGGTCCGAATTCGCCAGGCCAAACGCCTGCTGATTACCAGCGATCTGCGGGTCAGTGAGGTCGGAGAACGGGTGGGGTATCAGAATATGGAGTATTTCAGCATGCTGTTCAAGAAAAACACCGGGCAGACGCCCAGCCAGTACCGCCGCTCCCACACGCTATGAGACGGATGAGTCGTGCAGCCGGCGCCCTGAAAACCGCCCTGGGCCGCCGTGGGAGCATACGGAGCAAGATCCTGGCGGGGTTTACGGTCATCCTGGTGGGGATGTTGAGTATCAACCTGCTGGTTATCGGCCTGTCCCACCACTTTTTGGGAGAATACCATATCCTGGCGGAGCGGGTCATTTCCGCAAACAAGCTGATCCCCACTGTCCGGGATGACGTGAGCCTGGACGCCTATTATCTGGTGGCGGGGCGCCGCACCCTGGAGACGACCCAGCTCTTCCACCACATGGAGGAAATTCGCCAGGGGCTGTATCTGCTGAAGCAGGAGAACAATTCTGAAAACGGCCGGATCCAGCTGCAGATTGCCACGCGCACCTTCGGCACCCTGCAGCGGTACTGTCAGAAGCTGGGGCAGGAGATTGATGCGGACGTGTCCCTAGAACTGCAGAATGTGACGCTGGAGCAGATTCGGGATGTCTCCGCCCTGGTGTACAACCAGATTGAGGAATACATTTATCTGGAGCTGCTCTGGGGGGAGTCCATTGATCAGATGCTCCAGACCGGATTTCAGCTGCTGCTGCTGGGGGATCTGGCGGCGGTGGTGCTGATGGTGGCGGTTCTGGCATTTTTGCTGATGCGCATCAACCGGACCATCAACGACCCCATCCAGGCGCTGGTGGAAAACACCCGGCGGCTGGCGGAGGGCGACTTTGATGCCCTGATGGAAGATGCCGGGGAGAATGAGGTCACCATCCTCAACAAGAGCTTCAACCGCATGGCGGCAAAACTCCAGCGCCTGATGGAAAAAGTGGAGGAGGACACCCGCACCCAGGAGCAGCTGGAGCTGCGGCTGCTTCAGGAACAGATCAATCCCCACTTTCTCTACAACACGCTGGAGATCATCGTCTGGCTGGCGGAGTCCGGGGATAAGGAGCAGGTCATTCAGGTGGTCCAGTCCCTCTCCCGGTTTTTCCGGGTGGTCCTCAGCAAAGGCCGCGCAGTGGTGTCCCTTCAGGAGGAGCTGTCCTGCATCCAAAGCTATCTCTATATTCAGAAAGTGCGCTATGCCGATATCCTGAACTATGAGATCCAGGCGGAGCCCGAAGCCTTGGACTGCCGGATCCAAAAGCTGAGCCTGCAGCCCCTTGTGGAAAACGCGCTGTACCACGGCATTGAAAAGAAGCGGGGGGGCGGCACCATCCGCGTCTGCGCCGATGTGAAGGACGGTTGCCTGGTGGTTCAGGTGGCAGATGACGGCTGCGGCATGACGCCTGAGAAATTGGAGGAAGTGCAACGGGAGGTGGCCGGAGATCTCGGCCAGATTTCCGAGGGCGGGTTTGGGCTGCCCAATATCCAAAAGCGCATTCAGCTGGCCTATGGAGCAGATTACGGCATTCACGTGAGTTCTCGGCTGGGCTGCGGGACTCGGGTCACACTGCAGATTCCGGCAAAATCGTAAAAAAGCTGAGAAGCAGCAGAAAAAAGCAAAAGTCCGGCTTTCCGGCCGGACTTTTTTCTGTAAAATTCAAATAAAAACCCGTTGGAGCGCCTCTTTTCAAAGGTGGAGGCGTCTTGTATATTATTTAACACAGGGCGCGAGACCGCCCATTCGGAAGATGAAGAAAGCGAGAAAGGATTGAAAGGTATGAAACTGAAGAAATGGTTGACCGGCGTTTTGGCCGCTGCGATGGCCCTGTCTCTGGCCGCCTGCAGTGATGGAGGCGCGGAAAGCGCCGATGCCGGCAGTGAGGACAGCATCACCCTTGGATTTGCCCAGGTCGGTTCTGAGAGCGAGTGGCGCACTGCCAACACCGACAACA